>Ga0210406_10004534_pt1 | contig 14842 bp, 14 predicted proteins | sample IncBWC30MmetaG_FD_155454 | JGI IMG/M metagenome (GOLD analysis project Ga0210406, IMG submission 155454) | Forest soil microbial communities from Barre Woods Harvard Forest LTER site, Petersham, Massachusetts, United States - Inc-BW-C-30-M | ecosystem: Environmental > Terrestrial > Soil >... | reverse complement strand
CTTACCTGCTCTTTGCTCAGGCGATCAATATAACATTGATCCGGAACCCACAAAAGGCCAGCCTTGTGCTAAGCGCGGCCACAGGTTTCAATAGCGTGGAAGGGGCATCCATGATGACATCACTACGACTGTTCCGTCGATCGAGTTCGCTCGCCGCCGCACTGGCTCTCCTGGCAGCGCTTTCCGCCTCCCCCGCGCGCGCCGACCGCTGCGACGACGTCGCAAATCAGCTCAAGAATCAGATCGACGGGATGCACGTCGGCAAGACCGCCGCCAATGTGATCTACCTTTCGCACCCGAACGCCCGCGCCATCACGCTCGGCTGCTCCGGCAAGAATTTCAGCAACCAGCTTTATGCCAAGGGCGACCGCAAAGCCTCGCCGGCCTTCATCGATCTCGTGGGCGGCGCGGCCGCGATCATCTTCACGTTGCCGAAAGACGACATGCTGAAGGGCGCAAGCCGCTGTCTCAAGCGCATGGGCCTGTTCCGTGGCGACGATGTCTCGATCCGCTACCGCCGCCTCGACATGCGCTGCACCCGGACCAAGACCGAATCCACGATCACGATCTCCCGCAGCAAGGACCAATAGGCGGGGTTTGCCTGCCCGGTTCTAGGGGCTTTTACGGATGTCGTCTCCCCGTCCCGTGAGCGCCCCGTTCACGATACGGAGGCCATCGCGCTGTTGCATAAAACTTTAGCGAATGAATTCACGGGGCGTTGGGCTCTGCCCGGTCAGGGTCGAACCGGCAAAAGACAGGACTCCGACCGATGAGCATTTCAAGCGTCTCGACTTCAGCGCCGGTGGCCCCCATCGCGACCGCTGACACCAGGACTGCGGACCAGTCGCAGGCCGCGAAAACCGGCGGCGATGCAAGCGGCGCCAACGCCTATCAGCCGCCCCCACCGCCTCCGCTGCCGCCCGGACAGGGCACGCGCGTCGATCAGCTGGTCTAAGAACCCGCGTTCCCCGACATCAACGATCGAGGCAGCTAACTGCCTCGGCGACGGCGCTCGCGACCCGGTCCCCAGCCCACATGGTGGGAGAGCCGCGGATGCTTTTCGCCGCAACTTTGCTGAAATGACGGCGTTATGCTGGCAATGGAGGACGCCATGCCAGCGAGCAGAACATTCACCGGCGGTTGCCATTGCGGCCAGGTGCGGTTCGAATGCACCACCGATCTAGCGATGGTCACGGCCTGCAATTGCTCGATCTGCACCAAGAAGGGACTGCATTTCACCTTCATGGCGCCGGAGCATTTTCAGCTACGGGCCGGCGAAGAGAATTTGCACGAGTATCTCTTCAACAAGCACGCGATCCGTCACCAGCTCTGCGTCGACTGCGGCGTCGAGGTGTTCGCGCGCGGCAAGAAGCCCGATGGAACCGAGGTCGTCGCGCTGAATGTGAGCTGCATCGACGGCATCGACCTCTCGAAAATCGCCATGACGCCGATCGACGGACGCAGCCTCTAAGCGGGAATAGGCCTGGAGCGAACTGAATCGAGCGATGACCTGCGCTTTAGTCCTATTTTGAATTGTGAGTACACTGTCCAGTTTTGGCTGAGGAATATCTCGAAGCGGCCGGGGTTATTTAGCGTCCGCACGCGCACGCCAGAGAATGTTGTCGCGCGCCCGCGTCGCATTGTGACTTACCTCATTGGAGGACCAAACGCCCGGCCTCTATTGTCTCGTTGATGAAACCGTTCTTTCCCGAACCCCGCCGCCGGACGTTTCCTCGCTGCCATAAGGTTTTCGACTCGTGACTGACGGACTGATGAACGCGAACGCCTGTCTCCTCTCGGTGATTGAAGACATCTACGACACGACGTTCGACCAGACCCTGTGGACCCACACGCTCAAGCGCATCATCGCATATGCGGGTGCTCAGAGCGCCGGGCTCGTGACAAGAAGCGCGGCCGGAGAGATTGCCATCGTGCATCAGGTCGGCGTCGAGCCGCACTTCGTGCAGACCTATGTCGACGGCTATGCGCAGTTCGATCCGTCGCAAGCGATCCGTCTGTGCGATGTCGGAAAGATCCAGAGCACCAAGGACTGGTTGCCGGTCGATGAGTTCCGCAAAGGTGTCTTCTACCAGGAATGGGCCCGCCCTCAGGGATTGGAGGACGCCGCCAATGTTCTGCTCGACAGATCCGCCGACGGCTTTTCCCATTTCAGCCTGATGAAAGGCGGCGGTCCGGTCGATGATGATTGGCGCCGGATGCTTGCGCCGATCATTCCCCATCTGCTCCGGGCCGTGCTGATTGGGCAAGTCCTGCACCGGCATACGAGGATCGTCTCTCCGGCCGCGCAGATGCTCGACCAGCTCAGGGCGGCCGTCATTCTGCTCGACGGCAATGGCAACATCACCCACACCAACGAGAGTGGGCGCGATATCCTCAGCCGCAGGGATTTTCTGCGCAGCGAGCACGGGCGACTGGTCGCTGCGGATCCGCAGGCCAATCGCATTCTCCGCGACGCGGTAACAGCGTCGATCCTTCGCAACGGCGCGGCGCGCAGCGGAAACATCACGCTGCCCTTTGTCGCACATGACGGCGAACGCTTTGTCGGGCATCTCCTGCCCCTGACCTCGGACCGCCGCCGGCAGACCGCCATCGCCTACGAGGCCACGACGGTGCTGATCGTCAGCCCCGCCTCGCTCGATGCGCCGGCGGCGTCGGACATCGTCAGAAGCATCTTCAAGCTGACGCCGGCCGAGGCGCGCGTGCTGCTCAGGGTGGTCGAATTCGGCGGCGTATCGGAGACCGCGCGAAGCCTCAATATCGCGGAATCCACGGTAAAAACCCATCTCGGACGGATTTTCACCAAGACCGAAACCAAGCGTCAGGCCGACCTCGTCAAGCTCGTCGCGGGTTTCGCCTCGCCGGTCAGGAACTGAATGATATTGGGCTTTGAACGAAACACCGAAAGCGTAGACAAAATACTATGTCCCGATCAGATCGTAAGCATACTGAAGAGATTACCGAGATGATGCGAGGAACCGCCTCGCGCCCGACTGCTTTCCGGAAGGTTCCATCCTTGACCGACAAGCAGGCAAATCCCGATTCCCGGCTGCTTTCCATTGTCGAGGACATTTACGATTCCACATTCGATTCCGGTCTTGCCAAGCAGACGCTCAACCGTATCGCGGAGTTCACGGGCGCGCGGGCTGCGGCTCTCGTTGTCAAAGATGCAATTGGCGACCTTCGGTGCAGCCGCTCGGCCGGAATCTCGCCTCCCTTTGCGAAAAGCTATCTCGAGACTTATGGACAATTCGATCCGACCCATTCGATCCGGCTGTTCAACACGGGGGAAGTTCACAGCACGGAAGACTGGCTGCCGATAGAGACATTCCGCAAAACCCAGTTCTACAACGAATGGGCCCGCCCGCAGCGCCTTGAGGACGCCGCCACGGTCCTGCTCGACAAAACAGCCAATAGCTTTGCCTATATCGGACTGGCGACAGACAGGGTTGTCGACGACAGGCTGCGGCGGAGGCTGAGACCGATCGTCCCGCATTTGGTGCGGGCGGTGTTGATCAGACAAGTGTTGCAGCAGCAGGCCAGACTCGCCTCTCCGATCGAGCACACGCTCGACGGGCTCAAAGCGGCCGCGTTCCTGCTCGACGGTGCCGGACATATCACGCACACCAATGAAAGCGGCCGGGATGTTCTCAGCCGCAGGGATTTTCTTTTCAACGAGCACGGGCGGCTGGTCGCCGCCGATCCCAAGCTCAATCGCATTCTCCGCGATGCGGTCGCGGCCTCGGTTCTCGGCGACGCCGCAACGCGGAGCGAGAGCATTGCGCTTCCTTTCGTTGCGCTGGACGGCGAACGCTTTGTCGGCCACCTCCTGCCTCTGACCTCCGGCGAGCGCCGCAAGAGCGGAATCGCCTACGATGCCACCGCGGTGCTGTTCGTCAGCAAGGCCTCGCTCGACGCACCGGCGGCGGCCGACATCGTCAAGAAGGTCTTCAGGCTGACGCCGGCCGAGACGCGCGTGCTGCTGACGGTGGTCGAGTTCGGCGGCGTGTCCGAAACGGCACGAAACCTGGACGTCGCGGAATCGACGGTGAAAACGCATCTCGGGCGGATCTTCACCAAGACCGACACGAGGCGCCAGGCCGATCTCGTCAAGCTCGTCGCGGCGTTCTCCTCGCCGGTCAGGAGCTAGAGCATCCGCCGACCACGTTGCAGCGTCTAGCAACCATTAAGTTACGCCGTCATTCCGGGATGGCGCGCAAGCGCCAGACCCGGAATGACGGCGTAATGATTGCTTCGATCTGTTCGGCGGATGCTCCAAGCGGCCCGCACGCTTGTGCGCGCCGGATCGGATAAGGCGGCAAATCGACAGCAATCATCAAGCGTGCGCGTCCTCCATATGGCGGACGCACACACTCCGCCATTGCGGTAAGAGAGTGATGAGCGACTTCGAAAGGGGCGTCGTCCTTCATAGCTGGTGACGACGGCTTTGACGTCGCCCTCCCTCTCACGCACGGAGAGGGATGGGGGGTGAGGGTATCCATCCCATTGGTCCCCGCCCTCACCCCCCGCATTGCTTCTGCTACGTGTCCAATTCCCTGTAGTGGCGGAAGATGCCGTCTTCATTGAAGGGGATGCGGCGGTCGCTTGCGAGATAGGCCTTGATGTTCGGCCGCACGGCCACGCGGTCGTGCAGTTCGACAAGGCGCGGAATATCGCCCTCGAACGCCTTCATCCGCTTCGGAAAGGCGTAGCGCAGCCCCGCAACGATCTGGAATAACGAGAGATCGACATAGCTGATCCTGCGTCCGGTGACATAAGTGCCACCGCCCGTCTTCAACAATTGCTCGAAATAGCCGAGATATTTCGGTACGCGCTCGTTCCAGAACTCTTCCGTGCGCTTCTTGGCCGGCGCCTTCTGGTCCTCGTAATAGAGCGACGGACCGAGCGGATGATGGGTGTCGTGAATTTCCAGCACGAGATCGGCGATGGTGAGTTGCAACTGATGCACCCAGAGCCGGCCTGCTTCCGTCTTCGGCGCCAGCCCATGACGCGAGCCGAGATAGAGCAGGATGTTGGCGGTCTGCCCAATCACGAGCTTCCCTGCCTTCAAGAACGGTGCAGCAAAGGGCGGTGTACCGCCCTGTTCCATCATCCGCATCATCGCCGCGGTGCCGCGGGCACCGCGCGCGACATCGACATAATCGGCGCCCGCCTCCTCCAGCGCGAGACGGACATATTCGCCGCGGCCCTGAATGCCCGGCCAGTAATAGAGCTCGTATTTCATCGGCAAAGCCCGCAATTGATGGCGCGAGCATAGCAAGCCGCGCGAACGCCGTCATTCCGGGATGGCGCGCGAGCACCAGACCTCAGATGCGCAATTGCGCATCGGGGAATCCCGAGATTGCCGATAGCCGTCAGTTCGCGGCGAAACAATAGAGCAGGCCGTCCCCGCCGGTGCTCTTGAGGTCGGCCTGCGAGCAGCCGCCGTCCGGGCCGCGCGAAGGATGCGAGGAATTCCAGGACTTCGAGGCATCGTCGTCGCGCAGGCCCATGCGGTCGGAATGGCCGACCATCACCGCCCCCTGCGCGCTGCTCGTCCAGTTCTTGCAAGTGCGGTCGTTTTCGGGACCGAACGCGGTGCCGTCGCCTTGCGATCCCGTCAGCACGTCGTGACGGTTCGGCGTATCGCCACGGCCGTTGATGACGTCGCCCTTCTCGGAGAGCGCGGTCTGCTTGGTGAGGTTGTTATTCGCGCTATGCAGATCGGTGACGTCCTTCGCGATCACCGTGCCCTTCGAATTCTGCCAGGGCCCCTTGCCGATGCGGTCGCGCGCATTGACGGCCGGCTTGCCGTCGGCGGCCTGCGTGGAGAGATAGGCGCGCCAGGTCTTGGCGCCTGCGCCAGCCGCCTGCGCGAGTGTCTGGCAATGATTGTCGGCGCCCGCGAGTCCGCCGAGATTGCCGCCATTGCCGATGCCGTTGCTGGTCAGGAAGAAGGTCATGTCGGGTGATTGCGCATGCGCGGTCTCTGCCGCGAGCGCTACGACGCAGGCGGCCGCGACCAAGGACGCACGTGAATAAAGTTTGCTGGATGACACCATCATTTCCTCCCTTTCTGATTTTGTTCGGCAAGCGATCTTGCTTGGTAAACTACTTCGCTTGGCAAGTTCACTGGCAAGTTCGCCGGCAAGTTCACTGGCAAGCCTTCGCGATCCCGTTCGTCGCGCCCGGCCTGTCATCAACACGCAAGCAACGCCATTATTCCAGGCGCGGAAAGCGCCATCCACACAAGAAAGCGCCGCGGAACCGGCCGCGGCGCTTCGCTCAATTCATTCGGTTGTCTTGCTAACTCACTTGCTAACAAGCGGATCAACTGGTCTGCTGGATCGCCGAGAGCTCCCAATTGCCGCCGCGGGGGCGCAGGAACGTCCAGACTTCGGTGATCTCGGTCGGCTGCTCGCTGCCTTCGACAAGCTGGCCGGTGGTGCGATCGAGGGTCCGGTCGATCAGCGAGAACCGCATCGCGACGCTGGCAAAGTCGGTATCGCCTTCGCGCCAGGCTTCCGCGAGGTCGCCCTGCAGCAGCTTGGTGCCGGACGTCTTGTTGATCCGGTTGCGGGCGCGGTTCTGCTCAAGGTCGCTCTCAAGATAGGAGACCATTTCCGGCGTCGCCAGCATGCGCAATCGGCCAACATCCTCATTCGACCACGCGACCTGGATTTCGCCGAGCAGCCGCTCAAAGGCTTCATAGTCGGCAGGCTGAATTTCGAGGGGGGCGCTGCCGGACCCGAAACCAAAGCCCCTGCCGCCGAAGCTCGATGCCTGTGCCTGGCCAGGACCAACGCCCGGACCAGCTGCGCCGGCATAGGCTGGCTCCGACACCTGGCGGCGGTGCCACCAGGACATCGCAAGCCGCACCAGCAAGACGATCAGCCCGATCTGCAGGATCAGGCCGAGGATCGACGAGAAGCCGCCGATGCCTGAGAACATGCCACCGCCGAACAGCATTCCGAACAGGCCGGCGCCGAGGAAACCCGCGGCCAGGCCGCCCAAGAGGCCGCCGCCGGGCCGGCCGAACAGACCACCCGGCCGATTGAAGAGGCCACCACTTGCCGGCGCGCCGACATTGCCTGGCTGGCTGAAGGTGCGATTGAAAGGCTGAGCCGTGCCCGGCGCGGTCGATGTCGAGGGCGGCGGCGAGAAGGTGCGCGAGCCGCGTGAGCCCGAGCTGAAGCCGCCGCCGACACGGGCGTCGGCGGATGAAATGACCAGGACCGTCGGCAGCGCCAACGCAAGAACGACGGCGATGGCCTGAACCACTCCGCGCAAATGAAGCGAGAATCTCATGTCCTTGTCCTAAATCCCCGGGATGGGGAACGCCCTTAAGATGGGCAGCACTGCCTAAAAGTGAAGCCGCTAGCGGGCATTGCGGCTGCGGCGCTCGGTCGCGGGGATGCATCGAAATCCTCTGTTTTCAAGGGGCAACGCGTTGCCAAAGGCCCCTTGAACCGGGGTTCCAACCTTTTGGTTGAGACTCCCATTTGAGAATGGCCGGATCGAAACCCGGCCATCACTCGATCGGTAATCGCGTGGGTTTGCACCCTATTGCGGCGCCATGGTCTCCTTGACCGCCGCTACGAGCTGGCTGAGCGTGAAGGGCTTCGGCAGGAAGGAGAATTGCTCGTTTTCCGGCAGGCTCTTCTCGAACGCGTCCTCGGCATAGCCGGACACGAAAATCACCCTGATATCCGGATTGCGGGCGCGCATCGCCTTCAGCAGCGTCGGGCCGTCCATTTCCGGCATGACCACGTCCGACACGACGAGATCGACCGTGCCGCTCTCCTGTTCCAGCGCTTCCATCGCCTCGACGCCGTTGGAAGCCTCGATCACGCTGTAGCCGCGCGAGCGCAGGCCGCGGGCGTTCAGCGAGCGAAGGCCCTCCTCGTCCTCGACCAGCAGGATGGTACCCTGCCCCGTCAGATCCGTGCGCGGCTTGGCGTCGGCCTTCGCCGCGCCATTGGTCGCGTGCGCTTCGGTCTCGGTCTCGGGTTCCGGATGGTGCCGCGGCAGGAAGATGTGGAACGAGGTACCCCTGCCGACCTCGGAGTCGACATAGATGAAGCCGCCGGTCTGCTTGATGATGCCGTAGACCGTGGAAAGACCGAGACCCGTGCCCTTGCCGACCTCCTTGGTGGAAAAGAATGGCTCGAAGATCTTGTCGCGGATATCGGCGGGAATGCCGGTGCCGGTGTCGGTGATCCGGATCCGCACATAATCCGCCGCCGGCATGCCCTTGTGCGCGAGCTGCGCGGATTCGGCCGCGGTGACATTCGCGGTCTTCACCGTCAGCGCGCCGCCGTCGGGCATCGCATCGCGCGCATTGACCGCGAGATTGACGATCACCTGCTCGAACTGCGAGACGTCGACCTTGACCGGCCAGAGATCACGGCCGTGCACGAAGTCGAGCTTGACCTTCTCGCCGATCAGCCGGCGCAACAGCATGGTGAGGTCCGACAGCGCATCGCCGAGGTCGAGCACCTGCGGCCGCAAGGTCTGCCGCCGCGAGAACGCCAGAAGCTGCCGCACGAGGGTCGCGGCGCGCGTCGCGTTCTGCTTGATCTGCATAATGTCCTGGAACGACGGATCGGTCGGCTTGTGCGCGTTCAAGAGGAAGTCGTTCGCCATCAAGATGGCTGAGAGCACGTTGTTGAAGTCGTGCGCGATGCCGCCGGCAAGCTGGCCGACCATGTCCATCTTCTGCGACTGGTTGATCTGGTTCTCCAGCGCCCGCCGCTGGGTGGTCTCCAGCATGTAGACGATGGCGGCTTCCGTGTCGCGCTCGCTCTCCTCGACGGTCGTGACGAAGAACTGTCCCCAGCGTTCCCGCGCCCCCTCCAGCATCACCTCCACCGGCGCGATATCGCCCTGCCCTTCGGCGGCCTGGTTGATCGCCGCGATCAGAAGATTGCGGTCGCGGGCGCTCACCGCGCGGAAAATCGATTTGTGGGCGGTGCTGTCGCCGCCGAGGCTTTGCGCCAGCTTGGCGAAGCGGGCATTGGCGCGCACCACGGCGCCGGAGCGGTCGACGGTCGCGATCGCCATCGGGGTATGGTCGAAGAAGCGCATGAAGCGCACTTCCGCGGCGCGCTCGGGATCGGAGCGCTCGTCGCGGGCGCGGCTGATCACGAGCGTCCGCGACGGGCCCGCCGCGCCGTCGGCGCCGAAGGCGAGCTTGTGATAGAGGCGCACCGGCACGGTCTTGCCGCCGCGCATCTTCAGGTCGATGTCGAACACCTCGGTCTTGACCTCGCCCGGCACAGCGACGATCGAGGTGAGCAGCGCGGCGCCGTCGCCGGAGACGATGTCGGTCAGCCGCAATCCGCCCGAGCCGATCTCTGCAAGATCGTAATCCAGCCAGTTCGCCAGCGTCGCGTTGACATAGACAAGCTCGCCCGCCGCATTGACCGAGAAGAATCCGCATGGCGCGTGATCGAGATATTCGATCGCATGCTGCAGTTCGCGGAACACGTCTTCCTGGCGCTCGCGGTCGCGCGTGATGTCGGCGATCGACCACACCGCGTATTTCGCTTCCCGCTTGTCCTTGCCGAGCGGCCGCACCCGCATCCTGAGCCAGCGGCCATGGCTGCCGCTCTCGCCAGCGAGGCGGACCTCCTCCTGCTGCCGCTTGCCCTCGCGTGCCGCCTTCAACAGGCGAAACACCGCCTCCGATACATCGGGATTGCCGATGAAGGCGCGTTCGACCGGGCGTGCGTCCAGCAGGCCGGACGCGCCGGTAAGCGCGAGATAGGCGGCATTGCAATAGACCAGGTGACCGCGGGGATCGGTCACCGCCAGCCCGTCGAAAGCATGATCGGAGATCCGTGCGATCACGGGATCATCGGCGGTACGATCGGCAAAGCGGATGATCCCGGCGGCGAAGGCGAACAGGCTGAACAGCCCGACGGTGGCGAGCAGCGCCAGCAGAGCGAGAATATAGGGCTGCGCCGGGGCGCGCCCGATCGTCATCAGCGCGACCGCCGCGGCCACCAGCCCGCCCGCGACCAGAAGCACCAGCAGGATGCTGCCGCTGCGCCGTGGCGGCTCGTGGGAGATTGCGGACTCCCCGAGCGAATCATGGTCGATATCGACGGTCATGGCGGCAAAGGAAGCCTGTCGGCGGAAAAATGAAAAAATGACGCGGGCAAGTCGCGCGATAACCCCCTTGGTGCCTGAATCGGGCTGGCCAGCGCAAGTCCGTCAGGCCCCTATTTCACCTGTTCCAAAGCCTTTTTCAGGCCTCTTTTCCTGCGCCCTGCGCGGCGTTCTGCGGCGCTTACGCCGCCGGCAGGCCGTATCATACCCGCCGCCCGCTGGACAGGTTGCGCTTGAGACCCATGACGTAGCCGGTGATCTCGGCGACCGCGTGATAGTGCTCGACCGGGATCTCCTGGTCGATCTCGACGGTCGCATAGAGCGAGCGCGCCAGCGGCACGTTCTCGACAATCGGGATGTCGTGGGCGCGCGCGATTTCCCTGATCTTGAAAGCGAGATTGTCCACGCCCTTGGCGACGCAGACCGGCGCCGACATGCCGCGCTCATAGGACAGCGCCACCGAATAGTGCGTCGGGTTGGTGATGATCACCGAGGCCTTCGGCACGGCGGCCATCATGCGCTTCTTCATGCGCGACTGGCGCAATTGCCTGATCTTGCCTTTGACGTGCGGATCGCCTTCGGACTGCTTGAACTCCTCCTTCATCTCCTGCACTGACATTTTCTGCCGCTCGTACCATTGCCGGTACTGGAACAGATAGTCGGCGATCGCGACCACCGCGAGCATCGCGACCACCGCTCCCAACAGATGCAGCGTCATCGAGCTGGTGACGCCGAGCAGCGCCGCCGGATCGAACCGCATCAGCGATTCCAGCCGCTCGCGCTCTGGCCACAGGATCGCGGTTATGACCGCGCCAAGCGCGGCCAGCTTGAACAGACCCTTGGCGAAATTGACCGCGGCCTGCTTGCCGAAAATCCGCTTCGCGCCGGCGCCGGGCGATATCTTGCTGAGCTTCGGCTTGAGTGCCTCGCCCGACCAGACCAGGCGATGCTGCATCATGTTGCCTGCGATCGCCGCCAGCGCCAGCATCAGGAGCGGCAGCCCGATCGCGGCGACCATGGCATATTCGAGACTGCGGGCGAGCGCGAGCAGCCCGGGCCCGTCGGTGTGGATCATCCAGGAATTGGCGATCAGGTTGCGCAGCGGCACCAGGATCCCGTCGCCGATCGATCCGGAGAAGGTCGACAAAACGAGCGTGCCGCCCGCGATCACAAACCAGGTGTTGAGCTCCTGGCTCTTGACGACATCGCCGCGCTCGAGCGCCTCGTCGAGGCGTTTTTGGGTCGGGTCTTCTGTTTTGTCTGACGTGTCGCTCTCGTCGGCCATCGATCAATGCCTCATCTGAGCGGCGACATGTCGTGCATCACGCCGACGAAATAGTCGAGGAACGTTCCCATCATCGCAGCCAGCACGGCGGCGAGGATCAGGAAGCCCGCGAGAATCGATAGCGGCGCGCCGACGAAATAGACCTGCATCTGCGGCATCAGCCGCGCCAGCACGCCAAGCCCGATATTGAACACCAGGCCGAACACCAAAAACGGCGCCGAAAGCTGCAGGCCGATCTTGAAGGCGGCGGCGAAGGCGCGCGTGGCGAGCGAGGCGACATCGCCGCTTGCCATCATCTCGCCCGGCGCGAAGATCTTGTAGCTGTCGTTCAGTGCCGCGATGACGAGATGATGGCTGTCGGTCGCAAACAGCAGCGTCACGCCGAGCAAGGTGAGGAAGTTTCCGATCAAGACGCCCTGCTGGCCCTGGGTCGGATCGACCGAGGTGACGAAACCGAGCCCCATCTGCTGGGCGATCACGGCGCCTGCGGTCTGCAGCGCGCCGAGCGTCACCCGCGCGGTGGCGCCGAGCACGACGCCGATGAAGATCTCCTGCAGCATGAGCACCAGCAGCGAGGTCAGCGACTGCATGTCGATCTGGTAGGCCTGCCGGTGCAGCGGCAGCATGATCAGCGTCAAGAGAAGCGCGATCGAGAGCTTGATGCGCACGGGAATGTTGGTCTCGCCGAATCCCGGCATCAGCATCACCATGGCGCCGATGCGGGCGAAGACAAGCATGAACGCGGCGGCGAGCGCCGGCAGGAACGAGACGTCGATGCGCATGGCGCCAGATTGCCTCAACCGCCGATGATTCGCGACGATATCCGCATCATATGGGCCTGCAGCGAGTCCGCCATGAACGGCAGCGCCAACAGCAGCGTGACGAAGATCGCCAGGATCTTCGGCACGAACACCAGCGTCTGCTCCTGGATCTGGGTCAGCGCCTGAAACAGCGAGACGACGACGCCGACGACGAGGCCGACCACCATCAAAGGCGAGGACACCACCACGATGGTCCAGATCGCATCGCGCGCCACGTCAAGGGTTTCGGGACCGGTCATTTCTTCTTCCTCCAAAATTTTCGATAAACGCCGCAGCTCGTAGGGTGGGCAAAGGCGCGCCGCGCCGTGCCCACCATCTATCAGCGATCGACGCACTGAATTGGTGGGCACGCTACGCTTTGCCCACCCTACGCTCTTGCCTCTTTCCGTTCGTCATTCCCCGATGCGCAATTGCGCATTTGTGGTCTGGTCCTTGCGATCGCCCCGGAATGACGAGGCCCAAAAATCAAATCGACATCTTCATGATGTCTTCGTAGGACTGGATGACGCGGTCGCGCACCGAGACCAGCGTCGACACCGCGACGTCGGTTTCCGCCACCGCCGTCACCACATCCATCACATTGGCTTTGCCCGCCGCCATCGCGACGGTCTGCGCATCCGATTTGCGTCCGGCTTCCGCGACACTGCCGATGGCGTCCGTGAGCACGGCGCTGAACGAGGGGCCGCCCGCCTCGGCGCTGCCGCCGGCGCCTCCGTCGCGAAGCCGGCCGAGATTGGCAAACGGATTTCCCGACCCTCCGGTGTTGAGCACACGGGCGAGATTCGCATAGGCGTTCGCGGCGGATATGGGTGAGGCCATGGCTTTAAGTTTCCCTGTCAGCTTTTGAGGATGTCGAGCGTGCGTTGAATCATCCGGCGTGTCGCGCCGATGACGTTGAGATTGGCTTCGTAGGATCGCTGCGCATCACGCATGTCGGTCATTTCGACCAGCGAATTGACGTTGGGATATTTGACGTAGCCGGTCTGGTCCGCCGCCGGGTTGGACGGCTCGTATTTGAGGCGAAAGTCCGAGCGATCGGGCGCGATCCTGCCGAGCGTGACGACCTTGGCGTCCAGCGCGCGATCCAGCGCCGAGGAGAAGGTCGGGATCTTGCGCCGATAGGGATCGGCGCCGGCAGTCGTTGCGGTGGAATCCGCGTTCGCGATGTTTTCCGAGATGACCCTGATCCGCCCGGCCTGGGCGCGCAGCCCGGAGGTCGCGATCCCCATCGAGCGGCCGAAATCACTGGTGTCGCTGGCCATGAATGTCTGTCTCCGTTGCTATCCGTTGCTTAGCCCTTGCCGATCGCGGTCTTCAGAAGATGCAGGCTCTTGCTGTAGAGCGAGGTGACCGCCGCGTAGTCCATCTGGTTGGCGGAAACCTTCATCATCTCGTCTTCGAGACTGACGGCGTTGCCGGCGGGCCTGGTCTGGAAACCGGCCCGCTTGTTCTGATCGAAGCTGTCGCCGCCGCCCGGCGAGGTCGTGATGTGCGCGGCGCTGGTTTGCAACATGGCGAGCGGCCCCATCGCCCCCGTAAGCCCGCCGGTAGAATCAAATTTCGGCTCAACCAAATCGCGAGGCTTGAAATTCGGCGTGTCAGAATTGGCGACGTTCTCGGAGAGAACGCGCTGCCGCTCCTGATGCCACTGCATTTTGGTACGCAACGCCGACAACACAGGAAGATCGTTGATGGCCATTGCGCCGCTCCATTTGGCTTGGCATTTGGCTTTGGCGGGCTCGATTCCCCGAGGTAGGTATAATTTGCCGCGTTCATGGTTAATGCGGAGTTAACATGATGCGCATTGCACGCCGGGCGAGCTTTTACCGCGCGCCGGCCGAAGTGATGCATCCATGCTTCTTCGCCACAAACGCACGTTGACGGGTCGATTGAGCCCGAATTGCCTGGCAAGAAGTCGTTTTGGTTCAGCCGATTCATAGGCTATTAAGGGGTAATGGGCGGCAGTTCTTGCCGTGGGACGTTAAGGGTTTGGTTCCGCTATCGGGCGTCGTGCGTGGCTTGCGTGCCGCGGCCGCCGACCAGAAGCGTGATGACAGCGGGGCTGGCCGGGGACAGAGCATGCAGGCAGTAACATTCATCTTCGCATTCGTGGCCGTGCTGGCCCTGATCGTCGTTGCCGCCTGGCTGGTCCGCCGCTTGGCCGGCAACCGCCTGGGCGCCAACACGAGTCGCGGCCGCATGCCGCGCCTGGCGATCATCGATGCCGCGGTCATCGACGGCCGCAGGCGGCTGGTGCTGGTCCGCCGCGACAATATCGAGCACCTGGTGATGATCGGCGGGCCGACCGACATCGTCGTGGAATCGAACATCGTCCGCGCGAACGCCGGCCGCGATCAGCAATTGCCGCAGCGGCCGAGCGCCGTCGAGCCGCCGGCGCGGATCGCACCAATGCCCGACACGGCCATCTGGCCCGAGCCGGAGGCCGCCATCCGCCCCGAGGAGCACGTCCCGCTGCAGATGCCCGAGCCGCCGCCGCGCCAGGCGCGGCCTGCCTTCGTCGACGAATTGCGCCGTCCGCCGCCCATGGCGGAGCGGCGCACCGATCCGCCATCCGCCTTCGCGCAGGAACCGTTCAACCTTCGGC
>Ga0210406_10004533_pt1 | contig 14842 bp, 17 predicted proteins | sample IncBWC30MmetaG_FD_155454 | JGI IMG/M metagenome (GOLD analysis project Ga0210406, IMG submission 155454) | Forest soil microbial communities from Barre Woods Harvard Forest LTER site, Petersham, Massachusetts, United States - Inc-BW-C-30-M | ecosystem: Environmental > Terrestrial > Soil >... | reverse complement strand
AATGTTTTTCCTTACGCTGCTGGTGCTGGGCACGATTGTAGTAGCGCCAAATGTGGTTACCGACGTGCAACGCCAGAAGGAAGAGGAGATGATCTGGCGAGGCAAGCAATACGTGCGCGGCGTCCGACTGTACTACACGAAAATGCACCGCTTCCCGACGCAACTGGAGGATCTGTACAAGCCGAAGACGGGAATTCGCTTCATGCGCCGTGCCTATAAGGACCCGATGAACACGGCGGACGGATCGTGGCGGTTGATCTACGTTGGGCCGAACGGGCAGTTGATCGGTAGCTTGAAAGACCGCTCGATGACCGGAAACGTGTTGGGGCTGGGACCTGCGAGCGCTCCGGGTTTCGGGACACCGATGGGAGCAAACGGGAACTCGCCATTTGGTGCGTCCAGTTCTTCAGCATTTGGCAATTCGATGGGAAGCTCGATGTCAGGCAGCACGCCGCAGGCCGCGGCACCCGGTGCACAGAATCCCGCGGCGACTGGAGACAATCCTGACGGGTCAGGTGGAATGGGATCGCTTCAGCCGGTGGATTTGTCGAGCACCTCGTCGGTCATTGGCGGCAACATTATCGGAGTAGGCAGCAAGATTAGCAAGAAATCGATTATCTGGTATGACAAGGCGAAGAATTACCGTCAGTTTGAATTTATCTGGGACCCGTCGTTGGATTCCCTGACCGGGCAGCGAATCGGCAGCGTGCCCGTTTCCAATCCGAATCCGTTTGGCGCCCAGCCGAATCCCACCTCCAACACTGGCACATCGCCATTCTCGCCCGGAGGCAACAATCCGGGTTCTTTTGGCAACTCCAATCCTAATCCAACTCCCACCGGCACCCCCCCCATGCAAGCCCCTCCAAACCAGTAGATCGGCGCGACTCAGCAGTTATCGTTGGGATTTGATGAACGGGGGCTACGTCTCTAGAATGGTTGCGCGAGTTTGAGGGAAGAGGGGCAGGGAACAAACATGCGGCTCACGATTGAACATAAGCGCACCAAGCCGGAAGTCATCGAATCGATTGACCGGTCCTTCGACCAGATGTTTCAGGGAGTCTCCGGGCTTCCCGTGCGGCTGGTGGTGGAGCAAAAGAGTTGGCAAGGATCGCTGCTCACCTTCGCGCTCAGCGCCAAGATGGGCGGATTGAGCACCCCGATCAAAGGGACTGTGGAAGTGACCGACCACGAAGTGATCGTGGACGCCGATCTTGGGATGCTCAGCCGGTTCGTGTCTGAGGATGCCGCGCAACAGCTAATTGGCAAGCGGATGAAAGGGCTGCTGAATTGATGGGAATTGCTCAGGCTACCAACGAATCAGGCATTCGGAGTCTTCCACCACGACCGCTTCGTACTTCTCCAGCATCGGCATCAGGATATTCTCCAGTTCGCACTTCCAGAGTTCCCCTTCGTAGAACCTGGCTTTCAGCGGCTCGTGAGACGCAAAGTCAGGAAAACCACGCATAAAAAAGAAAGTGTCGGGATCGTCGACGGCGAGGAACGGACCCAATATTTTCATGCCGATCTCGGCATGTGCGGGAATGGACTTGGAGCGGAATACCTCGAGGAAGTCAGCGCGACGACCGGGCTTGGTTTTGTAGGTGCGCATTTCGATGATCATTTACGGTCTCCAACACCATTGCGCGGCTGATCACTGGACGCGAGCGTCTGTGGCGATCCAGTTTACTTCCCAGGTTTTGCCGCCATCCTCGGAAAATGCCTGCTCAAAACGGCACGAATTAGGACTGATGTCCGAGATCACAAATCGAACCAGGATTGCCCTGTCGTTGAAGGATTCCTGATTGAAGAATTCACCGCCACCATTCTTGAACTCGCCGATCGTGGGCTGGGTTAGTGCACCGCTTTTGCTGTTGGCGAAATCAAGGTTCCATTGACGGGATTGCGGATTGTAGAGACGCAGGGACAGAGCTGCGATGTGACCTGCCGGGCCGTCGGCCTGCAACTCAACGAGATTGGCACGTCCATCCCAGACCTTGCGAACCACGGTAGTACCCTCATATTCGGCCCATGTGGTCGAACCCGACAACGGATGCAGAAGGCGCGACAGGTGAGTTTTCCAGGCGCCAATCTCGAAATCAAAATCGTGTTGGCCGTCGCGCTCTTTCGAGGATTGGGCGGAGGACGGGAGCGCATGCAACGCAACGAGCAAGCCGAGCAGGAGCAGAGCAGCCCGCAAATGGTTAAGCGCGTTCATGATCCCTGCTCGTTGGAGCACGATCCGCTCTTGGGTGACGCCGAGTCTCAGTGTGACTTGCCAGATTCATCGCTAACCCGCACCTGGTCCGTAATCCAATTCACTTCCCAAGTCTTGCCGCCGTCATCGGAGAAAGACTGCTCAAAGTGGGGCGAATCCGTGTCGGTCTTCGACCAGATGAATCGCACCAGGATGCTTCTGCCATTCGGGCCAGCGGGTTCCGTGTCGTAAAACTCGCCGCGTCCATCCTTGAACTGGCCGATCGTCGGCACGCCAATGGCGCCGCTCTTGCTCGTGGCCCAATACAGGCTCCACTGGTGGGTTTGCGGATCGTACAGACGCAGAGTCAGGCCTTCGATGTGGCCGCCACCAGGGCTATCGGTTTCGAACTCCTCCAGTTGAGAGCGGCCGTCCCAAACCTTGCGGGTGACGGACGAGCCGTCAAATTCAACCCAGGTAGTGGAGCCCGTCAAGGGATGCATGAGCTTCTTCAAGTGAATCTTCCAGGTACCCAGCTCGAAATCAAAATCGTGTTGGCCGTCGCGTTGTGAGGAAACCTGCTGAGCGGCGGTTTTCGATGTATCTGAATTCTGTCGTGTGAGTCCCTGGAGCGGCAGCAAGAGTAGAGCCAAGCTACACGCCATCAGATAAGCCCGAAGATGCTTGATGTTCATCCCTGCCTCCGTATTCGTCCGTCTATCCTGCTCCGGCGACCGCCCCTTAGGATTCCCGGCAAGGCTACGCAACATCGTTGCCAACATTTCAATGCTGCCAAATCTTATGGTATTTTAAAAGGACCACTTTGTATGTCATTCGTCATACCACTTTCAAGAATCGGCAGCAGCCCGCTCACGCGGCAGATCTACAGCTGGTTCCGCCAGGCGATCCTCCAAGGAACGATGCGCAGCGGCGAGCGGCTGCCCTCCACACGAGAATTGGCGGAACATCTGCATGTATCGCGGACGGTCGCGGTTCTGGCCTACGAGCAACTGCTCGCGGAAGGTTTCATTGCGGGGCGCGGTGGTTCGGGAACGTATGTATCTGAGGGATTAGCAACGGGTAACCGCAGCGCCCAGGCAAAGCTCGCGAAAGTGAAATTATCGAGCTTCGGGCATTCCGTGGAAGCGGCAGAGTCAAAGGTGAATTATCCGAGCAAACGAACCACGTCGTTGCACTACGATTTCGCCTACGGACGAAGCGACGTCGAAATTTTCCCGTTCGAGATGTGGCGGCGCATGCTGTTGCGGCACGCGCGGAAGGCCCCCGTTCGCGAATTGGACTACGGCCCGGCGGCTGGGAGCCTCGCCCTCCGCGAGGCAATTGCCGTTCATCTCAGGCGATCTCGCGCGGTGGCCTGCGATGCGTCACAAGTGATCGTAGTAAGCGGCTCGCAGCAAGCGTTGGATTTGATTGCGCGGGTGCTGATCGAACGTGGCGACCGTGTGGCCATCGAGGATCCAATCTATCAAGGAACTAGCGAAATTCTACGTACCGCGGGGGCGCGCTTGCTGCCGGTGCCGGTGGATCGCGAGGGATTGCGGCCTGCCGGCCTGCCGAAGGATGCACACATCGCGTTCGTAACGCCATCGCACCAATTTCCGACCGGGGCGGTTCTTCCTCTGGCTCGCCGGCTGGAGTTGCTCGATTGGGCGAGGCGCAAAGACGCGGTCGTGGTTGAGGACGACTACGACGGAGAATTTCATTACGAAGAGCAACCCTTGGAATCACTGCAGGGACTGGATACCGAAGGACGCGTGATCTATATCGGAACGTTTTCCCGCACGATTTTTTCGGCGTTGCGCATTGGCTACTTGATCGTGCCCAAATCGCTGGTGGTGGCGTTCACATCGGCGAAATGGCTGTGCGACCGGCATACCGCGACGCTCGAGCAGGAGACGCTTGCGGAATTTATCGGCAGCGGACTGTATGAGCGGCATTTGCGCCGTGTCCGGCGGCGAAACGCGGGGAATCGCGACGTGTTGCTAGACGCTATCGGCAAATATTTGGGAGACCGCGTGGAGGTGACGGGGGACGGCGCGGGCGCGCATGTCGTGCTGTGGCCGAGTAAGCGCATTTCGGAAAGCGTTGTTATCGAAAGAGCGGCAACGCGGGGAGTGGGCGTCTACGGAATATCAGGGTACTTCTTGACGCGACCTTCGAGGAGCGGGCTAATGCTGGGCTATTCACGGATGAAGGAAGAGGAAATCCGCGAGGGAATACGGCGCTTGAGCGGAATATTGTGAGGAGCGATGACGGTTCCCCTCTGCGTTCGCTCCACGGTGTTCGTTGCTGTGGGAAAGGTTGGGATTCTTCGCGCATCCTGATCGGATGCGCTCAGAAGGACATGTTCGTCGTTGAGGCACGCGGGCGTAGCTCGGAGGAGGGAGGACGGGCGAGTGGGGTTGTCACGATCCCTCCACTTCGCGCCCCGACGCGCGCCAAGGGATGGCGCGGAAGAAAACGCCGGGTCGTCGCCGTCGGGATCGCAAAGTCGGTTGCGCAACAAGGCGCCCACATTAGTCTCGCGATGCTCGGGATAAAGACGCGGGCCCCACGGCGCGAATCCGGAGATTGGCGTTCCCGGCGGCCGCCACACAGATGTCGAAGGGTCGGCGATGAGACTTGCGTGTTAGGGGTGGGCGGCCAGCGTGTCGCGATAGAGCTTGAGATTGGCTTTGTCGACCACCACCGTGCCGGTATCGACGAATGTGGGCATGGGTGGCGCGAGTGCAGTGCGCCAATCTTTAAACCGGTGAATGGCGTTGTGATGAAGGTCGTCGAGGAATTTCAGACCATAGTAACTCATGACGTAGGGCTTTTGCGTGACGGTGGCGGCAATCGCACCGCGTTCGATGGCATCGAGCGTTTGGGGATCGTCGTCGAAGGCTACAACGGGCAGCTTGCCTTCCATGTTGGAACTCTGTAGCGCTGCAACAGCACCTGAACCACCGGACGCCTCCAGGCAAACAATGCCGTCCACTTTTTCTTTCTTCTGAATCATGTCGGTGACCAGTTGAGAGGCACTAGGCGTGTCGCCCTTGTCGTCGAGGATTTTTGTGAGTTGGATGGCAGGGAAATTCTTCAGCGCGTCGGCGACCCCGGCGAGACGATCGTCGAGGTTGCGTTGTCCGGGAATGGTGATGACGGCGATGCTGCCGCTGTCGTGAAGGAGCGCGGACATTTGCTTCAGGCTCTCTTTACCGGCCTTAAAATTATCGGTTCCGATGTAGGAGATGCGCTTGGAATTGGGCACATCAGCATCGACGCAGATGACCGGGATGCCCTGGGCAATAGCCTTGTCGATGTCGGGTTGGAAGATTTCTGCTCGTGCGGCGGAGAGGCAGATACCGGAGGGCTGCTCGTCGACAACCTGTCGAAACATCACGAGTTCCGCGTTCGGAGCGTAGGCTGTGGGACCAACCAGTTCAGCTCGGACGCCGAGCGATTTGGCCGCGTCCAGAAAGCCCGCCTGCGCTTCGTGCCAGTAGGGAAGACCGATATTGGTGGCCACAAAAACGTACCGTTCACCGCCGTCGTGGTAGGGCTTCGCGCATGAAACAATGAGTACTGCCGCGACAAACACGGAAACAAATACCAACCTAGCCGCATGTCTCCTCATGCCAGATCTCCTTTCGCACTCGGTCTGAACGCGGGATGTTGCTGTACACCGTCGGAAAAACATCGGTTCCGAGACCTAGCTGGGATAGGGAACTCAGGAACGCACCGGCAGGGCACCTCCACTTCCACGACGCACTTGAGCTTGATCAACAGGATTGGAGGGTGATTCAAGTTTGTCGCTAGACGAAACATAGGTCCGCCGGGCCTGTCTCGTCAAGCATAACGTGACTCGTGACTCGGTAGTTGGCCTGACTAGAGGATCAGGCCTTGTGCGAAATTCTATTCGTAGCGCAAGGCGATCATGGGATCGACGCGAGTGGCACGGCGCGCAGGGATGTAGCACGCAAGAAACGCGACGCCAGCCAGGATCACAACAACGGCGACGAAGGTGACCGGATCCGTCGGACGAACGCCATAGAGGAAACTGCCCAGCGCGCGCGTCATCGCCAAGGCTCCCAAAGTGCCGATGACCATGCCGAGCACGAGAAGCAGCATGCCTTGGGAGATGACCAAGCGCATCACGTCGCGGCGTTGCGCCCCGAGAGCGATGCGGATACCCATCTCGTGGACGCGGCGAACAACGGAGTAGGCAATGACGCCGTAGATGCCGATGGCAGAGAGGATGAGCGCCAAGGAAGCGAAACCGGCGAGGAGAAACAAGCTGAAGCGGCGCGGCGTGGTTGACTTGCTGATGACCTGGTCCATGGATTGGATTTGGGCGACGGCTAGCTGCGGATCGATGGACCAAACGGAGGAACGCAAAGCGGAAGCCATGCTAGCGGGGTCGTTGGAAGTGCGCAGGGCGACATTGAGGGAGGGAGTCGTATTCTGCCAGAAAGACTCATAGGTGTGAGGAGAGGTCTCCACGTCCAAGCTAGATTGTTTGACATCGCCGACAACGCCGACGACGGTAAGCCAAGGATCTTTGGACGCTTCTGGACCCCACTTCAGGCGTTTGCCGATGGGGTCCTGGTTGGGCCAATAGCGCCGGGCCAGCGAATCGCTGACGATGAGCACGTGTGTCGAGGAGGAGTTGTCCTGGTCCGTAAAGTAGCGGCCCCGCAGAAGCGGTGCGCCGATAGCCTGAAGATACGGGCCCAGAATGACGGAATGATTGCAGAGGTTCGTGCTGGCGCCTGGCGGAGGTTGATAGCCCTCGGGTGTGAAAAGATGATTCCAGCCGGCCTGAAGCGGGAGGTCAGAAGAAGCTCCGGCGATTGGTACGCCCGGCAGGTTCTGCAGGCGCTGCAGCAAACGCTCGTAGAAGTTTTGGATGTCCGAGTCCTCTTTGTAGTGTGGCTCGCGCAAGCTGAGGGACGCGGTGAGAACTTGCTCGGGATGGAAACCTGGCTGGGTCTCGAGGATGCGCTGAAAGCTGCGAAGCAGCAAGCCGGCACCGACGAGCAAGACCATGGCGAGTGTCACTTCGACAACGACGAGAGCTCCTCGCAGGCGATGAAGTTGTGGGCTTTGCGTAGTGCCGCGGCCACCTTCTTTGAGAGAGTCCGCGACGTTGGTGCGCGAGGATGCGAATGCTGGGACGATACCGAAGAGCAAGCCGACGATGACCGCGAGTCCCAACGTAAAACCAAGCACGGCGGGATTCAGTCCTACGCCATGAATGAGTGGAATGTCTGGGGGCATCAATCCCAGCAGCGCATTGATGCTCCAGGAGGCGAAGGCCAACCCCAACGCGGCGCCGATGAACGTTAACAACATGCTTTCGGCGGCGAGCTGCCGAAGCAGGCGGCCACGGCTGGCACCCAGGGAGAGGCGAACGGCCATTTCCTTTTGGCGGTCGGTGGAGCGAGTCAAAAGGAGATTGGCGACGTTGATGCAGCAGATGAGAAAAACAAAAGCGACGGCGCCGAACAAGAGCAGAAGGAGAGTTCTGGATTTGCCGATGACCGTGTCGCGGAGGGGCAAGGCCACCGCGCCCAGAATAACGTGGGAGCGATACTCGGGTGGATAGGTTTCCTGGATGCGGTGCGCGATGAGTTGCAGGTCGGCATTGGCTGGTGCCAAGGCGACACCGGGAGTCAAGCGGCCGACCAGGCTGTAGTTAAAATTGTCTCCTTCATCCGCCAGTTCCTCGGGAGTGAAAGCGATGGGAATAAAGAGATCGGCTGCATCGCCTTGATCCATGCCGGGAAGGGGAAAGATAAAGGTCGCGGGCAGTACACCGATTACCGTGTAGATTTGGCGATTGAGCGAGACGGAGCGACCCACAATGCCGGGAGCGCCGGCAAACTCGTGCTGCCAGAGTCCGTAGCTGAGGATGGCCACGGTGGGTTGATCTTCGTCGGGAGTGAAAACGCGGCCAAGGATTGGTTGTGCGCCAAGAAGTGAGAAGAGGTTGGCATTCGTGCGGTTGACGTGGACGCGCCGCGGTTCCGTCCCGCCTGCCAGGTCAAACTGGTCACCGCGGAAAGCTGCCAACGAAATGAAGGAATGGTTCTCGTGTTGGAAATGAAGAACGTCGGGGGCGCAAACGGGAATGGGATCCGGCGTGACCTTGGGAATGCGTTCCTTAACCAGGACGAGGCGGTCGGGAGAACGGTAAGGCAGAGGGCGCAAAATGACCGCGTCGACCACACTGAAAATGGCGGTGGTCGCGCCGATGCCGAGGGCGAGCGTGAGGACGGCGACGGCGGTGAAACCGGGATTCTTGCGCAGTTGTCGGACGCCGTAGCGGAAATCGAAGAAAGCCGAATGGAGCCAGTTGCCCATGCGACTGTCGCGAACCTCTTCCTTCACTTGTTCGATACCGCCGAGCTCCATGCGCGCCGCACGTTGCGCTTCTTCGGGAGACATGCCCGCACGAATGTTTTCCTCGATCAACAAATTATGATGAGAATGAACTTCGTATTCGAGATCTGCGTCGACGCGGTGAGAGAAAAACAGATTGCGCAGGAAACTTCGGAGTTTTAGCGAGAGCGACATGCCAATCACCTCTTTACGGCATCTGCAAAGCCCGGGCGATAGCCCAGGAAATACGTCCCCATCGCTCGGTCTCGACCTCGAGTTGCTTTCGTCCGGGCTTGGTCAAGCGGTAGTATTTCGCGCGGCGATTGTTTTCCGAGTCTCCCCAAAAGGAAGAGATCCAACCCTCGTCTTGCATGCGGTGCAGGGCAGGGAAGAGTGAGCCAGGCTTGACGACGAAAGTGCCTTGGGTGATTTGCTGAATTCTGCGGGAAATGCCCAATCCATGCATCTCGCCGGTGGCCAGCGATTTCAAGATGAGCAGATCCAAAGTACCCTGCAGCAGGGAAGTGGGTTCCGGGTTCAAGAGAGGCCTCCTATCGGAATTCTATAGGATGGTAATCTTCAACCTATAGAGTGTCAATAGGAGAGAGGATGGCTAAAGCCTAGGTCTTGGCTACAGGCACGAATTGTTCCAGAAGAGAGTTGAACGGAGCGGTTAACTGCAGTTCTCTGCTTGCCTCGGCAAACAGTTCGTAGGGATCCGTGGCTGTTTTCAGGGCATAGCGGAAGTAGGACAGGCGCATCAGCCAAACGGCGTGCTGAAGATCCTTGTCGCTTCGAACGAGAAATGTGGTCCAGCCTGAATTGGGCACCCAGCGATGTTCTTCAGCAAGGCCTTCGGCAAGCAGTGCGTCACGAATCGAGCGCGGGAAAGGAATGTCGACGATCCCGCATTCGTGCAGATGGCCGACTTCCGCGTTTGCGAAGCGGAACTCGCGGCCTCCAAAGCGATGCGTGTGGACGGAAATCTGTGGCCACGACGCCACGGTATCCTCGAGCCTCTTGAGTAGCTGCATAAGCGCGACTCCTTGGTTGTTGGATGCTCGGGCGCGCTGGGTCGATTCATGACGCAGGTTGGCCAACTTCCGACAACTACTCCGAGCGCATGGCTATCAGCGGGTCGACGCATGTTGCTCTGAGCGCTGGCAGGCAGAATCTGGAAGTGCGGGTTATGCGCGCTTACTCTGTTAGTTCGGTATGACCACAATGCCGTTGCGTGCAGCCATTGGTGCGCCTTCCGAATCGCGCGCCACTGGGCGCATCAGGTATTTTCCGGGGGTCAAATCAAGCGTAGATTTGGCGACAAATCCGCTGTGGCTCAGCCTTTCAAGCTTCTCGCCGCCGGTGACGAATTGTCCGTTGGCGTCAAAGACGACGGTAGCCACGGTTACATCATTGAAGTTCCTTCCGGCGGCGTTGTGGGATTGCATTCTTTGCACATCAAGACCCCTCGAGGTCGCTGAATCTTTGTTGAATCCGGCTACGACGAAGAAACTGGCGCTGATATAGCGCTGTACGAACCGGTGGGGCCGGTATAGACTTGCCAACGGTTTGATGGGAGGCGAAGGATGCTCTCGTCGAAACGTCCGCTTCTTCCCCTGGCGTTGGTGTGTGGAACGCTGTGGTGCGCGTCGGTTGTTGCGGTAGCGCAAAAAGGGGATGCCCCTCTGCCGGCCCCTCCCAAGGCGACGCTGCATGTTCGGGCGCTTGTATTCCATTACCTCGGCACATTCAAACGAGTTCCACCCGATGATATCGGCGTGCGACTGACGCAGAAAGGGTTGCTCCCCGTTGTGGAAAGGCCCTACGATCAGGCCAAGGTGGACCTGATCAAAGCCGAAGTCATCGAGATTTATAAAGAACACGGAATTGCGGTTGGGGCCTATAGCGCGCTCGAACCGGCTGGCGGCGGGCCACGCGCCGTGAGGGTGATTCTGGAGGTTTATAAGCTATAACAGCGTTGCGGATTCGCTCGGGTTGCCCGCTTCAAACCACAGCCATAGTTGACTCCAAATCCCTTGGTCGAGCTAGACGGAAAGCAAGCGACTGAAAAACGATCGATAGCGGCGTAGAGCCAGCCGCAGGTCCTCCGTCGAAACGTTTTCCCCCTGGTCCCATTGGCCTTCCAGCATGCTGCGTTCATCGGCGAAAATTTCGGCCAGACGTTTCATCGTTCCGGCGACCAGATTGTCGGCCAGCTCCACGGCGCGGCGAGGTTCGTCGACGAACCCGACCTGTATCGCGTCCCACCGGGAGCGAAGTTCGTTAGCTTCGTCACCGGAAAAAAGCGGGCCGGTTTCGCACTCCATCGCGGGAGCAGCGGCAAGGGCGTGAGTCCTGCTCTTGTCATTTGCGCCCGGCACGGGGGGATAGTATTGCGATTCTGATTCGGTTTCCGTAACCAATTGGCTTGGAGCTCTTGGCTTGGGTTGATTCGCTGCGGCCAGGTCCGCTGTGGTGAGTTCCGATTCGTCTGGCAAACCATGTCTCTTCCTGATGTCGTCGGTCATGATGCGCTCCTGTCTCTCAATTGGAATTTCCTGCTTAACTGCTAGGGGCGTGCGGCCCGGCCGGTCATGGAATGGGCCAATTCGAGTTCGCCAGCCAGTTCCGTGAACAATGTGCGGTAGTGGATCATGGCCTGCCGGAGATCTTCTGTGCTTGCGAGTCCTTGCGAATGGCGTATGGAAATGTCGTGGCCGGCTCGATACTGTTCAACGACCAGCGGATGATCGACGGAAATATCCGCCGCACGTTGCTCGAAGTCCGTGACGGGATACCCGCGAGCGGCCATGATGGCTTGAATGTGTCGGTCGGCTTCGATCAGGGCGCCGCTGGGATCGTCAACAAATCGCGCCTGGATCTTTTGCCAGTGTGCCAGGAAGTTCGCGCGATCGGCCTGAGAGAGCGGCCTTAGCTTGAAACCCTCCACTCTTTTTTCCAGCTTTTCCAGTTTCGATTCCGCGCGGGTTGCGCTGCCAGTTTCTTCAATGGCCCGATGATATTCGGGACCGAAGCGGGTCCTCAATCTTTTGCTGCGTTGAGTTTTGACGATCAAGGCAACCGCGACGACAACAACAATCACGAGAGCAATCAGAGCAACGACCGTGGAGGCGCTCATCGTATTCATGGCTGTACCTCTGCCAACCTTGATACCTTGCGAGCGGGGAATGCTTCAATCCATGTAACCCTGTAGCGCGGCGCTGTCAAAAATGTACTGTGCGAGATGGGTGGCAAACTCCCGTTTGTTAGCAATGGCTTGCGTCTGCCCACAAGCAGACTCGGGCGCAATGCCCTTAACACACGCCGCTGGGACGACTGGGACTCCCTGTCTCTTGAGCAGGAAGAGCTTGCGTCGCTGGCACAGGGTAAGTGGTCGCCCCCGCCAGATTCGCTACGCATTGCTGAATCACCTGCTGAACCGCAGGAAGCGTTGACGGAAGATTTGGAATCGACTGGTCGGGCTTCTTGAAATTCAGTGCACTGGTCAAGTCGCCGACGGTGGAGCGGCGCCACGCACTTAAGTTGGGAACTTCCGCGCCGAAGCGGGTCTCCAGAAATCGCAGGATGGAAGTGTGATCGAAAAGATCCGAGGACACGAAACCGCCGCGAGTGAACGGCGAGATGAGTAGCGTGGGGACGCGAAAGCCTAATCCAATAGGGCCGTTGATCGCCGGATTGCCGACACCGGCCGGATCGGGCACGGCCGGCGCGGTTACATATTCTCCCGGTGTGCCGGGAGGCGCAGTGGTTGGCGGAACGTGATCGAAGAATCCGCCATTTTCATCATAGGTGAGAATGAAAAGCGTCTTGGCCCACAGCGTGGGATTCGCGGTGAGCGCGCCAACGATGAGCGACACAATATTTTCACCGAAGACTGAGGGCGAAGGTGGATGATCTGACGTCAACACCGAGCCCACAATCCAGGAGACTTGTGGCAGATTCCCGGACGCGACATCAGCCAGAAAATCGACAGGGAACTGCGGTCCGAAGGCGTTCTGATGCAACACCGAGGAAGGATCCTGGAAGTTTTTGAAGTAGGGAAGAACATTATCGGAAAGAATGCCGCCCGCGACGGTGTCGTCGGGCGAGGAGTAAACCTTCCAGGAAATTCCGCGAGTCTGAAGCTGCTCGGGCATGGTGGTGTAAGTCAAGCGGCCGTAAATGGAGGAGCGATGGCTAACCACGGTCTGCAAAATCGGTCCACCATTCGCGCCATCGGGGTCGATGGATGCCGACATGGTGTAAAGGCGATTGGGGTCCGTAGGGCCCATCACGGAGCAAAAGAAATTGTCACAAATGGTGAACGCATCGGCGAGGCCATAGTAGTAAGGAAGGTCCGCGCGATTGTAGTAGCCCATAGTTAAGACAGCGTCATTGGCATTGACGGGCAGGCGCGAAGTTACGAAACCGTCCATGGTGCCGTGGTCCCAACTCTGATGCTGCGGAACCCAGTCGTGGCTGATGTCGTGTGTGCAGGCCGCATTGGTTGTGGAAGTGTCCAGATGAAACGGCAAGAGGTTGCCGATAGGTGCATTGGTGGTGTTCGAGGGATCGGGCTGTTGGAATGCCATGCTTTGATCGGAGAATCCGCGTACGCCCCGGTAGCTTCCGAAGTAGTGATCGAACGAACGGTTTTCTTGGATGAGGATCACCACGTGATCGATGTCCGTTAAATTCGAGCAGACCGACAGCGTGGGGGGAGGTGGGGCGACTGCACCCCCGCTGTTGCTACCACAGCCACGCAAGCCTAGAGTCGCGAGTTCCCCAATGGCGGTCGCCGCCCCAAGTCTCAAAAGTTCCCGTCGAGTGAAGTTGCGCATGAGCCTTGAAGATTAGATGCGTTTCAGCACCTAGGTGGGGATTCTGGCTAAGGGATTCTTTCTTGGAGTGACGGTGACGGAAGCCAAGAGGCGATATGGGGCGTGCCAGTGGAGGAATTCGTTCAGTTCGGTTCACGTGGGTTTAGTTTGTCGATGACCTGTTCTGTACTCGCCGCCTCAGGCTGCGGCGGGCTGACTAGCGCGCTCGCGGCAGCGGCTGCCGATGATTTTTCCGGGAGCAGCGATTCCATTGTGGCTAGCAAACGGGCCGCGGTGTCACCTTTGCTGACCACTTCTCGAATGCCAACCCTTTTTGCTTCCGCGATCATTTCAGGAAAATCGTGAATGGTGTGGAGGATGATCGGCAAACTTGGGCACGCCTGGGAGATTTGCTCCGCCACCTGAAGTCCGTTCAGTCCAGGCATGGCAAAATCCAGCACCAACAGATCAGGTTTAAGTTCGATGGCTTTGGCTAGCGCTTCCTGCCCAGTTGCAGCCTCGCCACAAACCTGCCATCCGGCATGGGACTCGATGAGCCGCCGTAACAGTTGGAGAATTACCTGGTTGTCGTCGGCTAGTAGGATCTGAGGCAATCATCACCCCCCTTTCCCTCGAGCTGAATTCTCATTTGCCCTACCAGGGCGAACCGCGCTTCAGCGTTTAAATTGTCTGTCGTTTATGCTACATAGGCGCGCATTTCCCGGGAAATACCCTTAATCCTGTACCTGTGTGCAATGACATGCCGACGCGTGATGAACGAGTGGAGGAGAGTTGGGAAGCGGGAATCTCCAGCGAGTTACGTGGATTTCCAACAGACACGGAGACAAACCGTGAGCAGATAAATGATCGACAGTGTCGACAGAATCAGAACCGTGTAATTCCACATTAGGTCAATGATAGCGCATGGCCACAAAATTGGGAATAGCGGAGTAGTACCGAAATGGTGACGTACCGAATGGTACCACGGACCCAGGTCAAAGGCGCGGATCAGCAGCTAAATACGGCGTTGCAGAGTACGGCCGGCGAAAGGCATTTGCGGCATGGCATGCCCGCCGTGTGTCCCTTTTTATATAGAATCGGGCCGCGCTGACGAGTAGTATCTGAGCGGGATCGGTCGGTCTATCGCGATCTTGTAGCTCAGGCCTTTCAGGCCTGAGGGTTTCGCTCGCGGTGGCATGGTCGGCTCGGAGGAACAGGGTCATGGGAGATCAAATGGACGCAACGAATGCCCAGAAGTGTGCACACGCCGTTTGCAGTTGCATGATCACGACGGGCAAATACTGCAGCGTGGCATGCGAGGCCATGGAAAGTACGCCGGACATCGATTGTCACTGCGAGCACGCGGACTGCAAGGGCCATGTTGACAGCGCTGATGCAGCATCCGCGGCCGGCGCATCCTGAGTCGCAGGATAGGAAGTAA
>Ga0210406_10004531_pt1 | contig 14847 bp, 13 predicted proteins | sample IncBWC30MmetaG_FD_155454 | JGI IMG/M metagenome (GOLD analysis project Ga0210406, IMG submission 155454) | Forest soil microbial communities from Barre Woods Harvard Forest LTER site, Petersham, Massachusetts, United States - Inc-BW-C-30-M | ecosystem: Environmental > Terrestrial > Soil >... | reverse complement strand
GGGACGGTCAGCCAATCCCTGAGTTTCAGGAGCTTCTTGAAAGCATCCATAACGACTCACCCGTGTGCGACGGCTCGATCCGGTTAAAAAACATGAGGCCCGGCAGCCGGCAGGCGTTGGTAAGGGGATTTTACCTTGGCTGGTGGTTTGATGGATTTAGGTAGCCAACCAGTCGAACGTCAGGACCTATCGTCTCCATCCCAAAGTGGCTCTTCGATGACAGCCCCGGTTGGGAGAGGGCACCCCGGAAACGGAGTGCCCTTTTCATCGCCCGGTGCCTGTAAGGTGCCTAATCCATCTTACAGCCAGCTAAGCTATTGATTATGTTTGGCTGGGGGACCTGGATTCGAACCAAGATTGACGGAGTCAGAGTCCGCTGTTCTACCGTTGAACTATCCCCCAACGGCCGCCCAAAGGCGCGTTTTCGCGCGTGGGCGTGGCGCGTCAATAGCGAAGCGAGGCGGGCGGCGCAAGCGCTTCGGGCCGGTGGCCGGGCCGTTGGATCGTCGCCAGCAGCCTCTCGAGCGAAGGCCTGGCGCCTCGCTGTGCGCTCAGACTTGCTCCACCGCCACCACTCCCGGCGCGGCCTTGAGCGCGCCGGCGATGGACGCGCTAACCGAATAGCGGCCGGGCAGGCGGATTTCGACCTCGCCCTCCTGAGGCCCGAGGATCACGACTAGCGACACCTCGCCTTCGCCGGGCGCGGTCAAGCGGCGCTCGATTGATTCGAGCGGCGCCTCGTCGCGCACGAACACCCTTAAGCCCTTTTGGACCTTCGCCGCGGCTTCGGTGAGCCGCTCGACATTGACGATCCGCGCGCGCACATCCTCGCCTTCGACGGCCGCCTGCAGCGTCACCAGGACGTCGGCCCCTTTCTCCAGAAGATCTCGGAACTGGCTCAAGCCCTCTTGAAACATAATCGCCTCGTAAGTACCGGAGGGATCGGAGAGCTGCACGATGCCGATCTTGCCGCCGTTCCTCGTCCGCCTTTCATAACGGTCGAGCACGCTCGCGCCGAGTCGCGCGGTCGAGGCGCCGTTGCGCACCGATCGCGCGAACTCGGCCCACCGCGTGGCCCTCAAGCGCTTGAGCGCCGCGTCATAAACTTCGAGCGGATGGCCGGAGAGGAAGAAACCGACAGCGTCGAACTCGCGCCTCAGCCGCTCCGATTCGGGCCATGGCGCGGCGCGCGCCCTGACCGGCGCCGCCTCCGTTTCCCCGAACAGCGCGTTTTGTCCGGCAGCTTTCTGCATCACCTCGCGATTGGCGATCGCCAGCATCGGCTCGATCGCCCCGAAGGCCGCCGCCCGATCGGACTCCAGGCAATCGAAGGCGCCGGCCGCAGCAAGGCTCTCGAGCGCCTTCTTGTTGACGGCGCGAGGATCCAGCCGCGCCGCCATATCGCCGAGCGAAGCGAACGGGCGCGACCGGCGCGAGTCGACCAGCGCCTCCGCCTGCGCTTCGCCAACGCCCTTGATTGCGCTCAACGCGTAATGAATGCTCGGCGCTCCGGCCTCCGTTCGCACGTCGAAATCGACCAGGGATTCATTGACCGACGGCGCTACCACCTTGATGCCGAGGCGCTGCGCTTCGGTGCGAAACTCGGCGAGCTTGTCGGTGTTCCCCTTATCGAGCGTCATCGAGGCCGCGAGGAATTCAGCTGGATGGTTGGTTTTGAACCAGCCTGTCCAGTAGGCGATCAACGCATAGGCGGCGGCGTGACTCTTGTTGAATCCGTAATCAGCGAACTTGGCGAGCAGATCGAAGATCTCGTCGGCCTTGGCGCGGGTGAGGCCGCGCTCGACCGCGCCATCGACGAAGCGGGCGCGCTGCGCATCCATCTCCTTCTTGATCTTCTTGCCCATCGCGCGGCGCAGCATATCGGCTTCGCCGAGCGAATAGCCCGACAGCGTCTGCGCGATCTGCATCACCTGTTCCTGATAGATGATGACGCCGTACGTCTCGCTTAGGACTGGTTCGATCATCGGGTGGATGTAGTCGGGCTTCTCCTGTCCGAGCTTGCGGGCGCAATAAGTCGGAATGTTCGCCATCGGGCCCGGGCGATAGAGCGCGACCAGGGCGATGAGATCCTCGAACCGATCGGCCCGCATGTCGACCAGCGCCTTGCGCATGCCGCCGCTTTCCACCTGGAACACGCCGACCGTTTCGCCGCGCCCAAGCATCGCGTAGGTCTTCGCGTCGTCGAGGGGGATCTTCCCAAGGTCGATTGCTTCGCCGCGGCGGGCGATGAGATCAACCGCCCGCTTGAGGACGGTCAGCGTCTTCAGCCCTAAGAAGTCGAACTTCACCAGGCCGGCCTGCTCGACCCATTTCATGTTGAATTGGGTCGCCGGCATCGCCGATTTAGGATCGCGGTAGAGCGGCGCGAGCTCGACCAGCGGCCGATCGCCGATGACGACCCCCGCGGCGTGGGTCGAGGCGTTGGAGTAAAGGCCCTCGAGCCGCTCGGCGATCGCCAGCATTTTGGCGACCTTCTCGTCCGCCTTCGCCGCCTCCTGCAGCCGCGCTTCGTCCGCCACCGCCTGCTTGAGGGTGACCGGATGGGCCGGATTCTGGGGCACGAGCTTGGCGAGCTTGTCGACCTGGCCGAGCGGCATTTCAAGCACGCGGCCGACGTTGCGCAGGACGCCGCGCGCCAGGAACGAGCCGAAGGTGATGATTTGCGCCACGCGGTCGGCGCCATAGCGCTCGCGTACATAGTTGATCACTTCGTCGCGGCGGTCCTGACAGAAGTCGATGTCGAAATCAGGCATCGAGATGCGTTCGGGATTGAGGAAGCGCTCGAACAGGAGGCCAAACCTCAGCGGATCGAGATCGGTGATGGTGAGCGCCCAGGCGACGACCGAGCCGGCGCCCGAACCGCGCCCCGGACCGACCGGGATGCCTTGCGCTTTCGCCCATTGGATGAAGTCGGCGACGATGAGGAAATAGCCGGCGAACTTCATGTTGACGATGACGTCGAGCTCGAAGGCGAGGCGTTTTGCGTACTCCTCCTCGGTGCGTCCAGGCGTAAGGCCATGCGCGGCAAGGCGCGCGCTCAGACCCTCGCTCGCCTGACGCCTGAGCTCGTGCTCCTCGTCAAGAGGAGAGCCGCCAGCGACCGAAAAGCCTGGCAGGATCGGCTTTCGCGTCAAAGGCCGATAGGCGCACCGCATTGCGATCTCGACGCTGGCCTCGGTCGCCTCGGGGAGATCGGCGAACAATTCGGTCATTTGCGCGCGCGTCTTGAACCGATGCTCGGGCGACAGGCGCCGGCGGTCGGACATCGACACCACCGCGCCTTCGGCGACGCAGAGCAGCGCGTCATGCGCCTCATAGTCCGAAGGCCCGGCGAAATAGGGTTCGTTGGTCGCGACCAGAGGCAAGCCGACACGATCGGCGAGAGCGATGAGCTCAGGCTCGATCACGCGCTCGCTATCGAGCCCGTGGCGCTGGATCTCGACATAGAGCCGCGAGCCGAAAGCTTGGGCCAAGCGCTTGAGCCGACCCTCCGCCAGGTCGCCAAGTCCAGCTCTCAGCGCCCGGTCGATCGGCCCGGCGGGGCCGCCGGTAAGCGCGATGAGGCCCGGGCAATCTTCCAGCGCCGCGAACGGAAGATGCGCATCGTCGCCATCCTTGGGGTCGAGCCAGAGCGCGGAGGCGACGCGCATCAGGTGTCCGTAGCCGGTTTCGTTCTGCGCCAGGAGGACGATGGGCGCGCGCGCATTGTCCCGCTCGACGCCACGCCAGAAGGCAGGGGCCGCGTCGGCGAAATCCACCGTCATCTGCGCGCCGATAATCGGCTGTACGCCGCTCTTGGCGAGCTTCTCCGAAAATTCGAGCGCGCCGAACAGGTTGTTGGTGTCGGTGATCGCCAGCGCCGGCATGGCGTCGGCTTGGGCGAGCTTGGCGAGCACTTCGACGGTCAGCGCGCCCTCGCGCAGCGAATAAGCGCTGTGCACGTGAAGATGCACGAAACCGACGGCTTTGATGACGGACGAGTCCATGCCTTCATTGTCGCAAGCGCTGGCTCGCGGGTCGAGGCTCGGCGGGCAGGGGCCTGTGGATGACGCCCCCCGTTGCTCGCGTCACGAGCCGATGGCGCGGGCGATGAACGCAATCATGATGAGGAACGCCCCAAGGGCGGCGATCTCGGTGATGTCGCGCAGCGCGTAAGCAGCGATGGTGTGCATCTCGGCCTCCTTGATCTCGGTAAATTCACTTTATGTTCTCTTATTGTTCATGTCAACTCAACCGAGGAGGCGCATCGTCCGAAATGGGACGCTTGGTTAACGTAACGGAATGAGACGGCCTAACGCGATCGTTTCGGGTCGGACGAGTTCCCCGCCTCTATCGCTGCCCGCTTGAGCTCGTGGCGCGAAACGTCGGTTGGATCGCGCGCAGGCGGCTCACGGCTTCCGCTTTGGCGCCTTCGCGGGCCCCGAGTCGAGTTCAGGATAGTGGCGGAAGATGCCCGACTCGTTGAACGGAATGCGCCGGTCCGAGGCGAGATAGGCGCCCACATTTTTCTGCGTCGCGACCGACTTCATCAGGGCCGCGAGCGCGGGATAGAGCTTGCTCGCGTCTGCGAACGCGTGCGGGAAGGCGTAAGCCGTGCCTTCCCAAATCTGGAACAGCGACAGGTCGACGGTGGTGAGTTTGTCGCCCACAATGTGCGCCGATCCCGCCGGGTTATTGCTCAGAACCTGCTCGAAATAGCCGAGATATTTCGGGACGCGGTCCTGAAGGAAGGCCGTGGAGCGCGCCTTGGCCTCCTTCTTCTGGTCCTCGAAATAGAGGTCGGTCGAGATCGGGTGATGCGTGTCGTGAACCTCCGCGACGAAATCCGTGATCGTGAGCTGCAGCCCATGGGCGAAGATGCGGCCTGCTTCATCCTTCGGCGCGAGCCCGAGCTTCGGGCCGAGATAGTGGAGAATGTTGGCGACGTGCGAGACGACGATCTCGCCGTCGCGCAGAAACGGAGGCGCGAACGGGGCCTGCGTCGCGCCGCCCTCAAGCATCGCCGTCATCCCTTTCACGCCGCGCCCGGCCCCGCGCTCCCTCGCGACATCGACATACGACGCGCCGGCCGCTTCGAGCGCGAGGCGCACAAACTCGCCGCGCCCCTGGATGCCAGGCCAATAGTAGAGCTCATAAGGCATAGGAATTCCTTGTCTGAGAATGGGCCGACGAGTGGCGCCAGGCTGGCTTCGCGCTACGGCTTGCCGGCCTCAGGCGGATCGATCTGCGGCCGCATGCGGTCGGCGGCTTTGACATAGCGACGCGCAAAGTCGAGAAGCTCGCCATCGCTCGGATGGTCCGCTTTCTCCACGCCCTCGACATGCGTCCGGATCGCGGGATGCTTCTCGGCCAGGAATTTGGCGAAAAAGTCCTTCTCCTGCGCAGGGCCAACGATGAGGATGGCGCCGGCGTCGGCGATCGCTTTCGCGACATCCTCGAAGAACGGCTTGTTCTCCTCGATCCTGTGGCCGGTGCGCTTCTCGCGCGGATGAATGTCGCGCACGACGTGGTCCTTGACCAATGTCTTGTCCGCCTCTTCGACGTTGAAGTGGAAAACGCGCGCCTGTTTGTGATCGATCCAGACGACGGCGTGATAATGATCGGCCATTGCGGCCTCCCTGCGAGGATTGGCGTTTGACCCTACCGCGCGCGATGGGGCTGCGCTATGACGCGCTTCATGCGGAAAGATGGCAACGCCACCACCACGGCCGCCGCTCCCCCCGACAAGGCGGCCTCTTACGAGATCGGCGAGGACGAGGCGGGCATGCGGCTCGACCGCTGGCTCCATCGCCGGTTTCCGAACGTTGCGAATTCGCACCTGATGCGGATCGTGCGCAAGGGCGAGGTGCGCGTCTCAGGCAAGCGGGCGGACATTTCGACCCGGCTCGCGACCGGCGAAAACGTGCGCGTGCCGCCGCTCAGGATCGCCGCTCCGCAGGGGCCAGTTGTCAATCGCGCCAATCCTGGCGATCGCGAAGCGATCCGCGCGATGATTCTCTTCGAGGATCGCGACGTGCTGGTGCTCAACAAGCCTTACGGCCTCGCGGTGCAGGGCGGCTCGGGGACTAAGCGCCATATCGATGGCATGCTTCAGGCGCTCGCCGACAAGGAGGGCAATCGGCCGGTTCTCGTTCATCGGCTCGACCGCGACACATCGGGCGTGCTGCTGATCGCCAAGTCGCGCAAAATGGCGGCGGAGCTTGGCGAGATCTTTCGCTCGCGCCGGGCGAAGAAAATCTACTGGGCGCTGGTCGAAGGCGTGCCGAAGCCGGCGCAGGGGCGCATCTCGATGTTTCTCGCCAAGGGCGAGGGCATGGGAGAGACGCGGGGACAGGGCAGGGCGGATCTTGAGCGCATGCGCGTCGCCAAGCATGGCGATCCCGACGCTCAGCATTCGCTCACCCTCTATGCGGTCGTCGACAAGGTCACGCCGCGGCTGGCGTGGCTGTCGATGCGCCCGGTCACCGGCCGCACCCACCAGCTGCGCGCCCATTGCGAGGCGATCGGCCATCCGATCGTCGGCGATCCGAAATACAATCGAAAGCCCCCGAATGATCCGGCTCGTAGCGATCCATTGCGCGCCGTTCCGCCTGGGCTCGAACCCAAGCTGCATCTTCTCGCGCGCCGGCTGGTCCTGCCCCATCCGCGGAGCGGAATCATCGACGTGACGGCGCCGCTTCCCGAGCACATGAAAAAAAGCTTCGCCATGTTCGGCTTCGATGAGACCGAACGCGATCCAATCGAGGACGCGCCGGATGAGTGACCCCTCACCCCCAACCCCTCTCCGAGGCACGGAGAGGAGCAAGGACCCGATGCGCGCCGCGCAGGCGAACATGCGGCCCCCGCCGGTCAGTCGCTTCTACAAGGCGGTCGAAGTGCGCGAAGCGGACGGCCGGCACGCGCTTTCGCTCGACGGTCGCGGAGCGCGGACGCCGGGCCGCAACCCTCTGTCAGCGACCAGCCGGCCTCTTATGCTCAAAGTTGCGGAGGAATGGGAGCGGCAGCGCGAGACAATCGACCCGGCCGACATGCCGCTGACGCGGCTCCTTAACTCGGCGATCGACGGCGTCGTGCATACGATGGCCGAAACGCGGGCTGACATTGTGAGCTACGCTGGGTCCGACCTCCTTTGCTACCGCGCCGAAGAGCCCGACACGCTGGTTGTGCGCCAGGCGCACGCCTTCGATCCTGTTTTACGCTGGGCGGCGGAGTCGCTCGGGGCGCGCCTCAAGGTGACGACCGGCGTGATGCATGTTGCGCAGCCGCCCGAGGCGCTGGCGGCGATTGCCGCAGCGCTCGACACGTACGACGATCCCGTTGCGCTTGCCGCGCTCAGCGTGATGACGACGCTGACCGGATCGGCGCTGCTGGCGCTTGGTGTCGCGCGCGGATTTCTCTCGGCCGAAGCCGCGTGGCAAGCGGCTCATGTCGACGAGGACTTCCAGGCCGAGCGCTGGGGCGCGGATGCGGAGGCTGTGGCGCGTCGCGAGGGGCGCTGGCGCGAGTTCGAGGCGGCTGTGATCGCGGTGAGACTCGCAGGCCATTCGTGATCCGAGGCGAGCGCGCCCTTGAGCAAATCGGGCGGATTCACCTGGCGATCCCGCCCAATAGCACGCTCACATCGGAAAGGCGCGCTGACCGCTCTGGATGGTGATGCATTTCAGTTCGGTCATCTCTTCCATCGAGAAGCGGCCGCCCTCACGACCAAAACCGCTGTTTTTGACGCCGCCGAACGGCGCGTGCGGCTCGTCCGACACTGTGCAATCGTTGAGATGCACCATCCCCGATTCGAGGCTGAAGGCGAGCTCCATCGCTTTCTGCATGTCGTTGGTGATGACGCCAGCGGACAGGCCGTAGTCGGTGTCGTCGGCGATTTCGAGAGCTTCCTTGTGGTCGCGGACCTTGATGATTGACGTGATAGGCCCGAAGCTTTCCTCTCGGAAGATGCGCATCTCCCGGGTCACGCCGCTGAGCACCGTCGGCCAATAGTACTGAGCCTCGTGCTTGGCGCCGCACAACAATTTCGCGCCCTTGTCGACGGCGTCCTCGACATGACCGTCGATCACGGCGCATTGGGTTCCCCGGATCAGGGGACCGATGACGGTGTCGGGCTCACGCGGATCGCCGACCTTCAGGCTCTTCGCCACCGCGACGAAACGTTCGCAGAACGCATCGAAAATCGGCTCCTCGACCAGGATGCGTGAGTTGGCCATGCAGACCTGGCCCTGATGGAAGAAGATGCCGAACGCGGCCGCGCGGACGGCGTAATCGACGTCGGCGTCGCCGAGAACGATCAGCGGACTCTTTCCGCCCATCTCGAGCGTGAAGCGTTTGAGCGTCTTCGCCGCTTTGACGGCGAGATGGCGACCGGTCTGCGTCGAGCCTGTGAACGTGATCATCCGCACCCGGGGGTCGGCGAAAATGGCCGCGCCAACTTCCGACGCGAGCCCGGGGACGACGCTGAGGAGGCCGGGCGGCAGCCCCGCCTCGTCGAACACCTCGGCGATCTTGAGCCCCGTCACCGGCGTAAGTTCCGAGGGCTTCAGAATGAAGCCATTGCCTGCGGCGAGCGCCAAAACCACCTTCTTCATCGCGAGAAGAAATGGCGCGTTGAACGGCGCGATGCCGGCGATCACGCCGAGCGGCTGGCGCACCGTAAAGCCAAACTGGCCGGGCGCCGTGAGCGGCATCGTTTCCCCCGGCGATCTTCGCATCTCCGCGGCCGCGGTCCTCAAGAGATCGAAGCAAAAGCCGACTTCGAAGCCGGCCTTGCCGGCGATCGATCCGGACTCCTGAATGAGGACGTCGACAATTTCATTGGTTTTGGCCGCCAGCACGTCGGCGGCACGGAAGAATATGGCCTCGCGCGCCGATACCGGCGTCGCCGCCCAGGCCTTGTAAGCGCCGTGAGCGGCCGAGATGGCGAGTTCGGTTTCCGCCGCCCCAGCTTGCTGGACCTTGGCGAACAATTCTCCGGTCGCGGGATTTCTGCTCTCTACGGCCTCGTTGCGCGAGGAGCGGACCCATTTTCCGCCAACGTACAGATTGTAGTTTGGTATTCCGTCAATCAGTTCGAAGGCGGCTGACATCCACATCTCTCCCCAGTTCGCGCGTTTCGTTATATCTGCAGTCATACGACGATGGCCGAACCGCGCCAAGAGGCGTGACCCCCGGGGGGCTGCAGGATGCGATCGACCGCGCCATGGCCGGCGCCACTGGCGGGTCAAGAAGGCGCCCGCGTGGGGGGGCCGGGTTCGCCGTCGGCTTCGCGATAAGCCGCACTCAGCGAAGGCCGTCATGGCCGGGCTTGTCCCGGCCATCCACGCGAGTAAACGTTCAATCATAGGTTAGCCAAGGGGCCCGCCACTCAGACCTCGCGGTGAGATCAGGCGAGCTTTCCGGAGGCGCGCTGGTGGTTCATGTCACTCCGCGTATCGGGTCGATGGCGGCCAGGCGAGGGCTTCCGCGCAGGCCTAGATGGCCGGGACAAACCTGGCCATGACCGTGGAGGCTCGGGAGAGCCGTGTTCACACCCTCCAGCCCCCGCTCATTAGTTGGTGATCCTCGCAGCCCATAAGTGACTCAAACCGAAATTCGTGGTTAAATCCTTGAAAACAAACGATCCCGCGAAATCACTCAATTCGTTTTCGAGGTTTTGGGCCGCCGACGCACGGAACGAAATGACGCAGTCGCCTCGGCCATCCGTGGGCTCAGGCGCGCGTTTGGGACCCGTGGCGAGCTTCGGGGAAAAAACGGCAAGAGTTGCGCGAAAGAGCACTTAAGCCCATGAAGTCATTGGTCCGCGTAAACTTGTGCGCGGGCGCGGCTTATCCGGCGACGTTCGTCCGCCGCAGCCGCGCATCGGCCTCGATCTCGACCTTCATTTCCGGCTTTAAGAGCGCCGAGACGACGACGATCGTCCCCGCCGGGCGGATCGCGGCGAAAACCTCGCCCTGCACCGCGACAACCGGCTCGCAATACGAGGCGTCGGTGACGAAAGTGCGCAACCGCACGATATCGGCAAGCTCGCCGCCGGCCTCCCTCATCACCTTGGTGAAGGTCGCATAGATGTTGCGGGTCTGCTCGGCGACGTCGTCGGGCATCGCCATTCTTGCGTAATCGTATCCGGTCGTGCCGGCGATATGGACCTCATCGCCCGCGACGACCGCACGCGAATAGCCGTGCGCCTTTTCGAACGGCGAGCCCGAAGAAATCAGCTTCCGATCGCTCATGCGAACTCCATGATGACAGCATCGACCGCGAGCGAATCCCCTTCCTTGCACAGGATCGCCTTCACCGTCGCGTCGCGCTCGGCGGTCAGCACGTTCTCCATTTTCATCGCCTCGACGATGCAGAGTTGCTCTCCCGCCTTGACCTCCTGCCCGACCTTGACCGCGACCGCCTTGACGAGGCCTGGCATCGGGCAGAGCAGGAAACGCGAGCCGTCGGCGCCCTTGTGCTCAATCATCAGCGCTGCGAGCTGAGCCTCGCGGCGGGTATAGACGCGCACGTCGACGGCGACACCGGCGTGGGAGAGCGCATAGCCGTTGAGGATCGGGCGCGCCTGCACGGCGATGTCGGCGCCGTCGATGGTTCCGCGCCACAGGGGATCGCCCGGCTTCCAGTCCGAATGCGCCTCGACCTTGCGACCATCCGCGAACACGATCGCGACGCCAATCATTCGGGGCTCGATCTCGAGTTCGACACGTCTCTCGCCCATCGCGACCACCCGCTTGAGCTCGAAGCGCATCTGCTCGGGCTCGCGCAACTGCCCGGAAATATGCCGCCTTCGTAGGTTGTGCGTATGATCGATCATCGCCGCGGCCACCACCAGACGCCGTTCGGTCTCGCCCTCGGCGACAAGCGGATGAAATCCGTCGGGAAATTCCTCGGCGATGAAGCCGGTCGAGAGCCGTCCCTCGCGCCAGCGCGGATGCTGCATCAGCGCCGACAGAAAAGGGATGTTGTGCCGGATGCCGTCGATGACGAAGGCGTCAAGCGCGGTCGCTTGCGCGTCGATCGCGCCGAGCCGGTCGGGCGCGTGAGTGACGAGCTTGGCGATCATCGGATCGTAGTGGATCGAGATCTCCCCGCCCTCGAACACGCCGGTGTCGTTGCGCACCGTAACGCCATCATGCGTCCCTTCGGCCGGCGGCCGATAGCGCGTGAGCCGTCCGGTCGACGGCAGGAAGCCGTGGGTCGGATCCTCCGCGTAAACCCGGCTCTCGACCGCCCAGCCGGCAAGCTTCACGTCCGTCTGCTTGAGACGCAGAGGCTCGCCCGCGGCGCTGCGGATCATCTCCTCGACAAGATCGACGCCGGTGACAAGTTCCGTCACCGGATGCTCGACCTGCAGGCGGGTGTTCATCTCCAGGAAGTAGAAACTTCGGTCCTGCCCGGCGACAAATTCGACCGTACCGGCGGAATCGTATTGCACCGCCCTGGCGAGCGCGACCGCCTGTTCGCCCATTTTTTTGCGCGTTTTTGCATCGAGCAGCGGCGAGGGCGCTTCTTCGATCACCTTCTGGTTGCGGCGCTGGATCGAACACTCCCGCTCGCCGAGATAGATGACATTTCCGTGCTTGTCGCCGAGCACCTGGATTTCGACATGACGTGGATTGACGATGAATTTCTCGACGAAGACGCGGTCGTCGCCGAAGGAGGATTTCGCCTCCGAGCGAGCGCGGGCGAAGCCTTCCGCAACTTCTTTGCGGGAATGGGCGATGCGCATGCCCTTGCCGCCGCCGCCAGCGGAAGCCTTGATCATCACCGGATAGCCGATCTCATCGGCGATCTCAGCCGCGCGTTCCGGCGTTTCGATCACGCCGAGATGGCCGGGGACGGTCGAGACCTTGGCCGCGTTGGCGAATTTCTTCGATTCGATCTTGTCGCCCATCGCCTCGATGGCTTTGGGATTGGGGCCGATGAAGACGATCCCCGCCTCGGCCAGGGCGTGCGCGAATGCAGCGCGCTCGGAGAGAAAGCCATAGCCAGGATGGACGGCCTCGGCGCCTGTCTTGAGACAGGCGGCGACGATCTTGTCGATCGCGAGATAGGACTCCGCCGCCGCGGGTGGCCCTATTGGGACCGCTTCATCCGCCATCTCGACATGCAGCGCATCCTTGTCCGCGTCGGAATAGACGGCGACGGTCCTGATGCCCATGCGGCGCGCCGTCTTGATGACGCGACAGGCGATCTCGCCGCGGTTAGCGATCAGGATTGTCTTGAACATCGCGCCCTTGCAAGAAAAGCCCCCTGCTTTCCTTCAACGGTCGTTTCTATTGGAACGACGGAAGCGGGTAAACAACCCAAGACGGCTCGCCCTTGGCCGAGGGAGCGCGGCGGCCGGCCAGCTTCAGGAGCAGACTTCGACCTCGCGCCACGCGTTCTTAAGTCGCGCGCGGGTGAAGTAGCAGCCATAACTCGGCCTGAGATCCGGCCAAGCGAACGGCGGTCCAGGCCACGGGTGGCCGCTGAAGCCAAAGTAGCCGGGGCCGACTTTCCAATCGACCCGCTCGGGCGGGTAGCCGTAGGGCTGAGCTTTGGCTGCGCTCGGTTGACCGAGGAGGCTGAGCGCGAGAAGAGCGACGGCGGCGAGCGATGCTGCAGCTTTGGTCATGCCGAGAATCCCCTCGATCGCGGCCCGGCGCCTGCCTTGGCGCCTCTCGGCCGCCGCTATCCGATAGCGCGCGCCTTCGGCGGCCGCAAGGCGCTTCGCCGCCTGGGGAAGCGCGCCGGAAAAGCTATCCGGCCGTTGCGCGGAGCGCGGCTTCGGCGCCGGACCTCCGTGCGGCGGCTCGCTCCTTGACTGCGGCCACGAACCAGTCGGGCGCGCGGTGCGCTTCGGCGCACACATTGACCAGCGCGGCCAAAGCCTCAACCGACTTGCATCCGTCGACATGGGCCAGAAGCCAGACCGCCCGCTCGTCGCTGACGACTCCCGGCGGTTCAGCCTGCCGGACGACGTGTTCAGCGATCATGTCGACAAAAAACTCTTTCCACTCCGGCGCATTATCCATATCGGCGCGGACAACGGCGAACAGCTCATCTGCGGATTCGCGTGAGACTTCCCGATCGGCGAACACTTCCCGCTTCAACCAGGCGACGTCCTGGGCCGTTACACGGCGGCCGAGAATCATCGCGCTGATGATCGTCCGGCTCCTGTCGATCGCGAAAGCCATCATACGCACCTGCACTCTCTCCGGGCCGACGGCTCCGCCGACGGGTCTGGACGCGGAGGGACCCTGCGCCTCAATATTTTCCCGCAAGTGAATCAGGGCGTAACGTGACGAAGAGCGTGTTGGCACAGTTAAGCTTCAGCAAAGGGGCATGGTTTCACGAAGATGAAAGCCGCGTTAACGAACAATCAAGGAAATCCTCACGCCCTTGTCATTGGACCTCCACGCGGCGCTGATCTAGCGTTCGCGTCGTCTCGGAACGCACGATGAGGAGATTCGTTCCATGAAAACAACGCTCTCGGTGATCGCGCTGGCGACCGCGCTTACTTTGGCGCCGTTCATCGGCGGTAGCTTTGCCGTGGCGGACGATTCCGCCCAGCGGGAAGAGCATGGTGAGCGTTTCAGTTCGGAGGACCGCGCCGCCTTTCTTGATGCCCGCATCGCCGCGCTGAAGGCCGGCCTCGAACTGAACGCCGAACAGGAGAAGAATTGGGCCCCGCTCGAATCGGCGATGCGGGATCTCGCCAAGCAAAGAGCCGAGCGGTTCGCTGCTTGGCGTGAGCGCCGCGACGACAATCAGGATGGGGACGCGGAAATCAGCCCGGTCGACCGTCTCGCTCGCGCTTCCGAGCGGCTAAGCGCGCGCGCCGCCGACCTGCAAAAGCTGGCCGCGGCCGCGAAGCCCCTCTACGACAGCCTGGACGACGGCCAGAAGCGCCGGTTCGCGGTGCTTTTCCGGGGATCCATGGGTCGCGGCCAGGGGCGCCACTGGCGCCGTGACGGTTGAGGGAGTCGCCCCTCTCGCCGGGTTCCTCGGTCGTCCGCGGGGGCGACCCCGCGCGGGACGTTGCTTTGCATCAACCTTACCGGCGTCAGATGGCGGGGCGCAGCCGTTTGTGTCACAATTGAGCGCTTGGCCGCTAGAAGGAGGAATCGATGGCGAAGGGACAAATGCGAAATAACAAGGAAGCCAAGAAGCCAAAGTCGGACAAGCCCAAGGCCTCGGTGTCCGACTACAAGAAGTCGCAAGGCTCGACCGGCCAGGCGTTGCAGGCGCCGGGAAAAAAATAACGCGCTAAATCAAAGGCTTAGTTGTTCACAGCGAGCATTTTGCTAGCGCGCCATTCCTGTAGCGCCCACCTCAACATCCCGCCAATGGCGGGATTTTTTATGTCTGTGGGAGCGATTTTAGAGCGGTATTGTGGGCTCGACGCGCTCCTCCGATATGATATGCTGGCGGTCCCTTTTAGGCGTGTTCTGGCCCGCGCCACCCTGCAAGGCAGGGGTAGAATGGCGGTAGGCCGCCAATCCGTGCTTACATAGTACTTCCACAAAAGTGGATGGGGGCGCTACAGTAAAGCGCGCAAACCCTATGTCATAATGACAATGTTATAGCGATAAACCCATAATGAAACACTCTTTGTTCAATGTCTTTGTTGATGGTGATGGTGGCGCATCAAGGCCGGTGCTCTCGTATCCAAAGACAAAGATGGTGACTATGGTGACGACGGTGGCTATTATGGCCATGGTATGGTGAACCATCCATTATGACTATGGTCGTTCGCTCTTCGCCATACCAGCATGGTGGCGCGCCCGTGCTCTGCGCCCACCCACGCCCCGCGCCCTCCTCCGTTCTGAACTGGACCCC
>Ga0210406_10004528_pt1 | contig 14851 bp, 16 predicted proteins | sample IncBWC30MmetaG_FD_155454 | JGI IMG/M metagenome (GOLD analysis project Ga0210406, IMG submission 155454) | Forest soil microbial communities from Barre Woods Harvard Forest LTER site, Petersham, Massachusetts, United States - Inc-BW-C-30-M | ecosystem: Environmental > Terrestrial > Soil >... | reverse complement strand
TGGGCCTCGAGGCCGATGTCGCGCTCGATCGCGTTGGGCCGCTCCGGACGCCAGGACTGGACTGCCTTCTCCCGCTCGCGGCAGAAATATTTCTCGACTGTGTGGCTCATCAGGCGCGACTCATGCACTGCTTCACCTTCCGTCTCGATACGGAACCAAATCTTACCCTCCGGCGCGTCGCAAACATACTGCATTTCGCCCGTCCTGCGATCGCCGCAATTCTAGGGCGGCGGGCCTGCAAAGCCAATATGTCTGCTTGAGTTGCCCATTCGGGATCGTTCGTCAAAAACCATTTTACAAAGTGTTCAAACTGCCTCCCCCGCTTTCCGGGGTCAGGATCAAAGGTTGCGAGGAACTCGGAAAATGTCGCCATGAATCATATTGGAAAATTGAGGGGGCCGGGTTTGCTGACGTTCCTTTAGCAACCTTGTGATCTCAGGCCAAGAATTTGGGGGGCTTCGCCCTGGGATTCCGAGTGGCGTCTGATCGGGCCACTCCGTTTTTGCGGCGTCGTGCTGCCGCCTGAAGTATCGGCCGCCCGGTCAGCAGACGGCGTTCGGCACCCTTAGATGGCGTAAATTAGTTTGATTGCCCGCTGATATCTTTCGCACTGGCTGGGTCGGTGGGAAGCGACGAGCGTGTCAGTCAGCCTCGTCCCACCCTTCGTCGGGCGGAAAGTGGTCCGATGCCTCGTGCAACATGATGTTCTTGAACGTGTCGTAATACCCTTGAGGTATTGTCTTGAAGAAGATCCCGACATGCAGCGAAATCGGAGTCCACTCTGGCGCTAGCATGTACTGAGGGCCGCTCGGCTTTAACGGCTCTGCAAGAGACTTGCACCCAAGCGACCGAAACACAACTGAAGCGAATGCCTCCGAGAGCGCGTCGTCCTTTAGCGCCTCAAAATACAGCTTTCTGCTCTCAATCTCTCTTGCGGTAAAGTCGATACCTGTTTCGGACTTGATCGTCATCAGTGTCATTTGGGCCGCTCTCGGGAACGATACGTAGCCGATTCGCTCACGCATCTCGCGGTTTTCGTGCCTCCGAAATTGGAACATCAGGAACGCGATCCAAACGCTGGCCTCCGCGGTAATCACATCGAGGTTGGTCCCGCGTAGATATCGTCGTGACCCTTCCCACCAGCCTCCTTTGTCCCACGGTAGTGACTTTGAGACGAAGTGTCCAGAAGCCGCCATGATCAGCAATGACAGGATGGCGGCTCGTTTATTCTCCGACCCGCCACGAATCTGTACATCCCGCAGCAAACGATCGGCCGTCACACCGTTGACCAAGTTATCGTCCAGCCGCGTACATAGCTTGGTCAATGGAGATGAGATCGTCTTCGTGAACCCGAACATCTTGTCCACTCTTCACGGGGCGCGCCTGCAAGGCCACCATAGCGCACCTCGTATATGCTGCCACGTCTCAGTTTGGCCCCGAACGGACCTTGGCGCGTATTCCCAAGAAATTGGCTCCAAATCACAAGACTTGATCGCCGCGTCGCCAACATCAATCTTGTTATCGTCTTGCGCCAAATCATTTCCAGTCCTTGCTTATTTGCCCGTGTCATTGTCAAAGGTTAATCGTGTCGGAGAAGGACGTTGCACCACCGAAGGCGCGCGTTTCGCGGTCACTAAACAATCACTGATGCAGCCGATAGCCTTCATTGTCGGTTAGTTGCCGTCATGCGGCACTTCGAGAGTTGCGGGATGCTTCAAAGCCTAGTTTGGTGGCAGTACTTGATCGTCACTTGGATTGTGACGATCCTGATGGTTCTTGCGGTCTGGTTGAAATCTCGGGCCGCGAAATTTGAGCGCAAAATTTTCGATGAGGCGACACTTTTGGCACAATTCGAAAGACAGCTGCTGACCAAAGCAGATCCTCCATTTCCCCCGATCGAGTGGCTCGAAAGGCGGATCGACGTTGACGAAATCGAGAAGTATTTCGAGAAGTATCCCCGGTGGGAGCGCGCCTTTAAGACACGAATGACAGACGGCGACGAACTCTGGGAGTTCTGCAGTCCTGCCCAATCTTGGGAGGACCTAGGGTCGGGCGGGAGTGGCTCTTGTGCGCGATGGTCGTCCGATTGCACATGTCGTCACAGTGATGAACTGACCGATACTGCAGAGGAAGTTGAGCTGCTGAAGATTTCGCTCGAAGGAATAGTTCAATGGCGAAAATGTACTACTGTTGGCGATGCCGGATGGAAATGCCAATGCTGGAAGAGGATGAGTGGAAACAGTATTGCCACTTTTTCTCAGCGACAAGGGTCGAAAGAGAGTGCTGGCGCTATATAAGGAATTTACAGGCTTCGACGAAATCAATCCAAATGCAGTCGCGCATCATCGGCTTAGCAACTTTGGTCCGCCATGCGAAAACTGCGGACGGCTATACCGTACTCCACGAGCGAAACTCTGTGCCGAATGCGGGAATACACGGCGGATTGAAGCTCGCGTGTAGAAGCCACCAGTTGGCGACCAAGAACAAATCTTTGGCGGCATCGGACAAGACCACGTCCAGGAGCCGCAAATAAAAAGATCCCACGCCAAACCATCGACGCTTGATGCCGAACAAGCTCACTAATGCGCTAGTCCATATCGTTCCGGCGGCCATGCTGTTCGCCGCGTTGGGGCATTGGCCGTACAGCTATTACATGCTTTTGCGCGTAGTGGTGACGGCAGCGGCGGTACTGCTTACCGCGTTCGCTTATCAGCGGACCAAAACTTTCAGCGTCTGGATTGGACTTTTCTTGGTCGTTGCCGCCGTCTTTAATCCAATCGTGCCGCTTCACCTGACAAGAGGAGCGTGGTCAAACTTAAATATCGCGGCGGGAGCGTTATTCGTTGGGCACTTTGTCGTTTCGACCGGGCCTATAGACCCCTATTGCGTCGAAGGTTTGTGCTCGATGTTCTTGCTTCTGTGGAGAGGCCGCGAGATCGCGATAGAACGTCACATACGAGGTCGTCGGGAGTTCCTGCGTGAGCTTGGGTGGGAGATGCGGCTCTGGGGTGGAGGTATCACTCGCGGGGTTGATGATGCAATTGAGCATATCAATCGGCGAATGACCTCACCCGAGGCAGCAGTTGATGATCACGGTGACCAATCTCTTGTTAAATACATCGACCTAACTCTTGCTAAGTACGGCTTTGCGAAGTTGCCGCCCATCAGACCGCCGCGGCCCACCTATCCACCCCATAGATGGTCGGTAAAACTCCAGCGTTGGGAGCCGATAGATCCAGAGCATATGGAGCGATACACCCGCTTTGTGAATATCGCGATCGACGACGTCGATCTCTCGGAAGACGACGATCCCACGGCGGACGATGATCTCTCGGAAGACGACGATCTCTCGGAAGACGACAATCCCCCGATTGAAGAACAGACTCAGCGGATAAGGCAAAAGCCGGAAGGGGGCTATGCGAAGCACGTAGAACTTGAACGTCAACTTTTTGGGGAGCCACCACCCCGACCCCCCAGGGCGAGCCACGAGCCGAACCCTTGGGTAGGAGGTGTGATAAGCGCTTCAAAGACGTTTACGAACAAGCTAAAGATGGAGGCATATCTCCATGCGATTAAAGATCAGCAAGAATTATACGGGTGCCCGACGGACGATTTGGAGCAACTTATCAAGCAACTGGATCAGGCAACGGATCTTCAAGAATTTCTGAAAGCGATAGACCAAGGCTCAACAGAGCCGGAGCCACGCACCCTCCCAACCGAACGAAGGACCATTCTATTGGTTCAAGGCGAGGATCGCCTACGCTCGATGAACGCGCCGCGCGTCCTGCGCTCGTGCGGCTACCGCGTGATCGAGGCTTCAAACGGTATCGAAGCCATCAACGCGTTCCTAGCGAAAGACAGCGCGGTCGATCTTGTCATCACTGACATGGTGTGTGGCCCGACGCTCTTGAAGGGGATGCGCGCCCGCAATCCCAACCTGAAGATCATCCTCTCTGGTTACGCTGCCGAGGAGAGGAGCCTGCCGGAGAACGAGCAATTCGCGATCCTGCCAAAACCGTTCAGGCTCGGTCAGTTGGCGGCGGCGGTGAGGAAAATTATGCCACCGTGCTGATGTTCGCGCCGCGACCTCGGCTCGACCCCCACCGGAGGGGGGAAAATACCGGCGAGACCCAGCGCATCCTGCCGCATGCCGTCAGCCAAGTCATGACCACCACGTCATCCGGCGCGCTCGTCGCCCTCACCGAGGGGTCTACCGACCCGGTCACAGCCGTCGTGCATCATGGCGCTGAAAGCACCACGCCGCGACTGATAACCATCGGTCCGCGTTGATGTGAAATCTTTCGTCCGGGCTATTGTTTTTTTCTCCATCCCGTCACATGCTGACGTTCGTGAGCATGTGACAGGAGATGCCATGCCAAGCCCTATCCTCGCCTATTACCGCGTTAGTACCCAGAAGCAGGGCCGCTCCGGCCTTGGCTTGGAAGCGCAACGCAAGGCCGTCGCTCATTTCGCCGCTAACGAGGCTTTCAAGGTCGCTGCCGAGTTTGTTGACGTGGAGACTGGAAAAGGTGCTGATGCGCTCGACAAGCGCCCACAGTTGGCCCATGCGTTGCGGCAGGCCAAGAAACTCAAGGCACCAATCGTGGTCGCAAAACTCGACCGATTGAGCCGTGATGTGCATTTCATCTCCGGCCTGATGACACAGCGCGTGCCCTTCATCGTTGCAGCCTTGGGACGCAATGTTGATCCGTTCATGCTGCACATCTACGCTGCCCTCGCTGAGAAAGAGCGCGCTCTGATCTCTGAGCGCACGCGCCAAGCGCTTGCGGCGGCCAAGGAGCGCGGTGTACGGCTCGGCAATCAAAGGCAGGCTGATGCGAACAAAGCCGCTGCTGCGGCTCGTGACGCCGATCTAAGGCCTATCTTGGAAGCGATGCGGGACAGGCCTTATCGCGAAATCGCTCAGGCGTTGACCAACCGCAACGTTCCGACACCGCGCGGCGGCGATGTGTGGAATGCAATGACGATCTCGCGCGCGATGAAGCGATTGGGTATCGCGGGCAAGTGATACTGCGACCAACGTCAGTCGCAACCGACCCTACTCGCGTAGTCGGTGGCCATAGGGACGTTACCGCCGACCCACCGGGGAGGGAAAATTTGGGGGGAAAGCATGCTTATTTTTGATTTTTGCGTCTACAAAGCTGATTGTTAGGGCGACGCCCCGGTGATTTCGAGCGCCTTCGAGAGGAAGTCCTGTGTCAGTCGCCATCCTCGCGTCAATGGACGTTATCTAATTAGTCCCCAACATTGTGGGCTCGTTCGGATCTTCTGCAGATAGTATTCTCTTCAAGATATCATTGGGGAGCAAAACGATGGGACATCCTGACGATGCAAGTATGCTTATGTCACTACTGCCGTGGTTGATCATTTCAATTTTTTTTGGATGGGGAAATTATCTTTTGGCCACTAAGAGTGCCAGAAGCGGCATTTTGTATGCGGCCCTCACGATCATTCCATTGGTCGGGTTCGTTGTGACCGTCTATCTACTCTACTCTTGCATCATCCGTCTTTTGGACCAGCAAGAAAAGCAACAGCGACAGCAACCAGCAACCTAACTGCCTTATCGAAATCGACAAATCGCCGGCTCAGGAAAAGAACGGCGCGTGGGCCTAGTCGGCGAAAGTAACATTCCGTCACTGCCGCCGAAGGACTGAGCATAGGGCGATAGGCCGACCCACCCCGGAGGGGAAAATTTTAATATTGCGCTTCGATTGGCTTCTCGCCCCCTCGCCGTAGCCCCAATATTCCCACAGCGCCATGCTCAAATCATCAGATAGCAAATTTGCCGTTGTGGCGCTGATCGCGTTTGCCGCATGGCTCTACATTGTCCTGCCACTCATTTACCTGCCGAACGACGGGACCCACGAGTTCCTTGGCGTCAAATACGGCGAATGGCTCATGTTTGTCGCGACCGTCGCTCTCGTCATCGCAACATGGATGCTTGTAAGAGGTGCTGATCGGAACGCTGAAAAGCAGTTGCGGGCTTACGTAACTGTTAGGGACATCAATTTGGTTCTTCGCCGAAAGGGCGGGACACTCTCGGCAATAGGCACCATCATTGACGGTCCCGTGCACACGTATGAGCTTGCTGCAATTCTCCGCAATGGCGGGCAGACCCCAGCCATTAACGCGACGATAAACGTATCCTGCTCAGAGCAACATATTCCGCTTGCCGAGGAATTCGATTTTCCCAACTCCGATATTGTCGGGCACGGCCTAATCGGACCAGACAGTGAGATATTTTCGCCGCCAGTCTTGGTACCTGCGCAACAACTTGAAACGGAAACAGCAGGTCGGACTTGGTTCTTTTGGGGATGGGTAGAATATGATGACATTTTCCAGTCCCGACACAGAACTGAGTTTTGTTTCAGGATCAATCGAAGGCGACTAGAATGGACTAACGAATTTGTCATGGGCTTCACCCCGGATGCGAGCTTCAACAACATGGATCAGGGATGCTTGCGAGAGTTTCGATCCCGCAGAGAATGAGTACACAGATGATCGACCGTCACGACGTTCTGATCGCCGCCGAGTTAACCGACGCCGAGCTTCTCGCGGTGTGATCGACCTTTGATCGTCGATACGTATCGCCGATACGTATCGCGCGAACGCAACCTCCAAGCTGTCCGCGCTGGGCGCGTGACGATCTGCCCGACCCCACCGGAGGGGGAAAAATTTCCAAGTGAAGCATGCTTATTTTGACAAACACCCCTTCAAAGTCGCCCTCCCCAAAAAGCCACCCCCCTGTTTTCCCGTTACCTCCCCTAGATTGCGTGGCGTAGAAAAATTGTCGGGCAACCGGGGAATGTCCGCGCCTGGCGCAAGGCTCGGCAAAGCTGCGGATGCCGCAAAGGGATCGGCGGCACCATCGCCACCACGTGGCGTCGGGTAGAAATCAGCCTCGCGGCGCTCTGAAGTCGGCTCGATTGCGCGCCGTCGCGATGCATCGAGGCGAGAAAAGCCAAATCATTGGCGCGCAATAACAAGACGTGGATACGGAATTTCCGGTAGCGCTTACCGCATTGACCCTCGGCGCGAGGACCAGATAGTTTGTGTCCTCGGTAAAGGGCGGACTTGGGGAGAAGCTTACTGTGAAGTGGGGGCTTTTGAATTGCGCTTCGGTGCGAGCGCTGAAGTGTTTGAGTGTTGCCATAGGCTTCGCATTTTCATGCATCGTGCCAGCCTCCGCTAACAGTATAGATGTCGGCTTTAGCGTGAGTGGCACGCCTGGAAATTACACGTTGGACTTTAGCGTCACGAACAATGCGGTAGGCGATCTTTATTTCTTCGGTATCTCGCTGCCCGGAAGCAGTACTGCTGCCAGCCCATCTGGGTTTAGCGATCATGGTATCTGGCAGTTTCCTACGATGACCTCCGACTTCCAGTGCCCAAGCTTGGGCGCTTGCATACAGGGCGTCCCGATATACGGCAGCACATGGTCTGATAATGGAAGTTCAACTCGTTCGAGCGGACCATATTTTACGTCGCTCTTGCCCGGAACGACCGTGTCTGGTTTCGATGTGCATATTTCGGACCTGGTGGCACCCTCTTCAGTGCCCTTCTTTGCGGTCAACTGCGTGGATAATTTTTATTGCAGCGCAAATTATCCAATTGTCGAGGGAATTGCTTCTGCCCAAGGCGTTGCCACCACACCGGTACCGCTCCATTCGTTGCCTCTATTTGCCTCCGTTCTCGTCGCGCTGGGCCTCTTTGGCTGGCTCAGGAAAAAGAACCGAATACCCGCGCAATCGCAGATTTAGAAACGGAAGCGCGCTTCATTAAGTGTTCACTGTGAACACTTACCCAATCAGGGAAAGCAGCCTTGCCGCGCGCTCGCTGAGTTCTTCGGGCAAGCAGGCGTCGCTGGCGAGTCGCTCAATGAGCGGTCGCTCGAATTTGAGATTGTCGCGGTCGGGGGAGGCCGCGAGCGCTTCGAGATCGGCGAGGTGTTTCGGCTTCGGTCACTGCCGATTGGTTGCGCGCTTCCGCGCAATCTGTTCGATCATCAATCAATCCCGTCTTTCTTATATGTTCTTCTGTTAAAACATATGTTCCGACACCTAAGCCGTTGGGATCTGCTGGTCAAAAGCATAAATGAGGGTACGGTCACAATAGCTTTCGCTCGCAGCAAAGATGGCGCTGACATGCAAGTGCCAATCGATCTCGGCGTAGAAGATACCAACAACAAGGGTGAAAAAGTTCGCTCCAGCAAGGCAGCGACCAATTTTATGCAGTGCGCGTCGGACCTGATTGACGCTGAACGTGATCGACTGAATAATTCAAAATGAATGGCGGAAACTGCTCCGACAATCCTTCAAGGGTATAAGGGCCGAGATACCCCATATATTCGTCAGCGATGCGATAGTACCAGCCATCGGTGCGGTGTTCGATGTCCAGCGTCACATCCAGTCTTCATGCCACCGCCCCCGCCGCCACCGTCGTCGGCTGGTAGCATCTCGCCATCAATCCAGTAGCAGCCGGCGGATACTCGACCGCCAACTCCCTGACGAACTTGGTGACGTCGCGGCCCTCACCGTGGAAGCCGCCGAGTGCGCGTTGTACATCGCCCGCGCGGGTGAATCTAAAATTGCGGCCTGTACAGGGTGTTCCTTGATAAAAGGGAACCAATGCAAAAAAATCTATCCGTGCACGCGATGCACAACGCGCACACTTCTTGTATCTCGTTACCACAAAGCTCCCTTTGCTCGTTTCATGATAATCTCACGTTCGCGCTCACGGCGCTCTTTCTCTGCCTTTGCGCGCTCCGCGTACCTCTGGTGTACGACCGGGTTGACGATCCAGCGCGGCAGGCTTGAGGGGCGCGGCCCCGGGGTTCTTGTCAGCCAGCCGAAGGCCTCCAGCTGCTCGAACAGCCCCTCGGTCTCGTGCCGCACCAGTTTGCGCATGGCGCGGGTGCCCTGCTGGACATCGCGGCTGGTGAGCACTTTCAGTTCGCGGGCCAGTATGTAGCCAGCAATGTCGGTCATCACGTCGTGGTCGTTTGCTAGCCCCAGCGTGCCCGCATAGAACGCGATGGCGTGGGGCAGCAGGAAGCCACGCAGGAAGTTGGCCACTCGCTGGGCGGTGTCCTCCGTCACGACACACGGCAATTGAGCGTCGAACGCGTGCTTGACGCAGTGCCAGACCACGCAGAGCCGGGCGAAGATGCCGTTGTACTTGCCGATATGAGAGGCGAGCTTGCGGTTGAGAGACGAGCACTGCGAGAGTTCGAGGTGCTCCCGCTCAAGATTTTCGCGGATCTTCAGCGCGCCGTCGTCGAATTGCAGGACGATATCGGCGGCGGGGTGCAGGAGGCCCAGTAAAGGCGGCCTGAGGTCGCGCAGTCGCCGGATCAGGCGGTCGTAGTCGTCGATTGCCTGCGACGGCACGTCGTCGCGCCCCAGCACGGCGGGGCGCATGACGACGGGGATGGCGCGCTGGATTAGGCCGTCGTCCTCGCTGGCATTGTCCAGCGCCCTGATTTTCCCGGGCTGAATACCGCCGAGGATCGACACCGAGAGGTTGGGGATATAGGCGTTCGGGCGCGAGACGCGGTTAACGGAATACGGCCCGCCGCCATAGCTTTCGAGCCAGAAGGGCCGGTCGGCCGACGCTGCGCCCTTCGACCCCGAGTACTGGTCCAGCGAGCCAAAAAACCCGGCCAGTTCGTCCCGGAACAGCAGGATGCCCCACGGGCTGTCCTTGAGTATCTCCTGCACCGCCTCCGGCGTCGCATTCATCGTCATGACCTGAGGCTGCGGAGGCTGAGGGGTTACCTTCTTCACCGCCGGCGGCAGGCTGTGCCATTCGGCCATCGCTGCCGCATTGGCGAGCGCCATCTCGCTGTTGATGCGGCTCAACGGCCCGACCGTTTCCTTCAAGGCCGGGCTTTTCATTGCACTGACATCACCGACAAGGAGGCCCCATAGCCGCGCGGGTTCGAGCCAGCGTTTGTTGTGCCTTTTGGGTTGCAGCTTGATGTCGTCGTGGATCGCTGCGCCACACACCACCAGTGTGCCGAGCGCGACGCCTGACATGTCACAGCCCATGTCCATACCCTGCTCGAACGTGAAATCCTCAAGCAGTCGCGGCAGCAGCCCACGCGATAACGACGGCGGCTCGAACTTGGCCCAGAGGTCGACGGGCTCGACGACGACTGCAGTGCTCTTGCTCCCGGAGGCCGTCGGTTCAACTTCTGCCGCCTCCGGCCGATGCGCCTCGCGGAGCTGCTCGAACAACTCCGCCCACCGTGCGAACGATATCTCGTCGAGTGGTGCGACGTAGGCAAACGCGTCGCCATGGGCGCGGCTGTAGATCTCCAGCTGTGCGCCGTTGGTGTAGATGATCGCGCAGGTGCGCGACTGGTACTGCATACCTTCCACCGGATCGCAGCACTGCCGCTTGTGGAACGCCGCCGGGTCGTTCTGGATGTCGGCCACGGTGAAGCGTTTGCCGGTGGGCCAGTAGAGCGGGTGTTCGCCCGTCAGCGGCAACCACGTCCGTTCCCCGATCCTGCAGGTCCCCGCGGCAATCGACTCGTCGTAACTCTCTGCCGCTTTTCTGTACGGCACGCCACCGGCCATCGCCTGCTTGATGTGTGTGGCCCGGTACTGTGCCCGCGCCCTGTCTTGTTGCTCGCAGAATGCCGGATCGTTCTTGGCGTCGGTGACGCGGTCGACGAACAGGTTCGCGGGCGCGTGCTGGTCGGCGAATTCCAGCAGTGCGCGGGCGCACAGCATGGCCTTGCCGCCGATCACCTGTGAAACGCGCGGCAGCCGGGTAAGCCCGTTGTCGATCACGGCGGCACCTTCGTAGGACAATCTCTCCGGCGATCCCACGCTGGTATCGACCGGGCCGCGGATCAGCGCGTCGCCGCGTGCCGACAGCTTCAGCCAGCCCGCTGCCTTGCCGCTGCCGCGGACCCACGCCATCCGCATTACGGCGTCGAGGCAGGCCTTCGATTGCGAGGGATCGTCGAGGATAACGTAGCAATGCTCGCCGGTTTTCAGCGCCTTGTTGCTGCTCGGGTCGATCACCGACGCCGACGCCGACGGTCGGCTCAAAAGCGCAATCTCCGCGAAGGGCGGATAGAGTTCGCTTAAGATCTCCTGCAGGCCGTCAATTTCGTCGCCGTCCAAAAGCAGCAGGCCGGGACCGCCGGGCCAGCCGAAATGCGCCTTGGAGCGCGAGATGGCGTCGGTCGCGCCTTGAGCGACGCGTTCCTTAGTGACGATCTCCCCCGTCAAGGTCCCCTCGAGCGGAACGCCGAGCCCGATGGCCTCCCTGAACGACAGCCCGTCAAGCATCCGGCCAATCTCGGTCAGCGCCCCGGCCGGGTCGGCCGCGTCGAATTCGACGACGCGATAGCTGCCCTGTGCGAACCGAGTGCCTGAGTCGGTCCTGACGCTGCCGTCGGCAGCCAGCTGGTAACGCTTTGACAGCCTCCTGCCGGGAGCCTCGAAGATCGTGAAACGGATCATCCGGCTGACATCTTCCTGCTGGATGTCGGCGGTTGAAAGTGTGGTCGCCTCATCCATTTGAAATCCCTGCGCGGCTGGCCGCCGCTGTTTGCGCTCCTTTCCTGTTTCTCGTTCGCTGTTTGCCTGTTGCTCGCAGGCAGCCGGTGTCAGGTACTGCCGAGCCGGAAAAACGCATCGGCGCGCCGACGGCGGAGCGGGGAAACGGCTTCCAACGGGCGAACCTCGGTCCGACCTTTTCGTTTTCCTCGGCCGTCAGTTTGGCGGCAACGCCAAGCGTCGAGCGGAGGGCGTCAAAGGCAGCGCCCTCGTGCCGCATCGCAATCGGAGTTGCGGGATCGATGCCCTCGGCGGCCAGCACCCTCGCGCCGTCGAGCAGCGGCTGGCGCGAAATGCAGATCAGCCGACCGTCAAGGCGCGCCTCGAATTGCCCGTGTACGCGCTTGCCGGATTTCGGCGATCGGTAGGGCCGGACGATCAGGGTGATAGGTGACATGGTCGGCTCCTCGGGTGAGGGCCGACGCCACTATGCAAAAGCGTAGATCGGAACTAAATTGGCCTTGTCCAAGCAATTCTCGTCCCGGCCGACGCCTGCATCAAAGGCGTCGGCTTTTCATGTTTCAGTTAAAGCAGACTTCCGGAAATTCTTGAGCGCAGCCGGGTCTGGCGCCATATCGCGAAGGTCAGGCAACGACGCCGCCCAAGCTGCCAAATCCGCTGCGGTGATGAGGGAACGCTTGCCGATTTTGCGGCACCGCAGCCGCCCGGCGCCGATCTCAAGGCGTAGCTTCGTCGTGCCGATGCTCGCAGCCTTCGCGGCTTCCGCAATGGAATAGCAGATGGGCGGTTTTGGCTCGGGATTTACGGGTTGGATGGTCACTGGCTGTATCCTTCTCACTAGAACGCCTGTGTGCATTGGCGTTCGTCAGCGAAGGATACGGAGAAAGACACTGAACAATAGCGACAAGTGCCGCCATGGCGCGACTTGGCGCATTTTGGCGCATCGATCTAATCGGACCGTAGGGCGCGCTGAATTGATCTTACAGCAGGCTGCGTTCTGCCGAGCCGTTCGAACTTTTCCCATATCTTTTGATTGCGTTCTTTTGCCCGACCCTTGTAGCCATCTGGCCAAAGCTGCATGTACACATCTCGTATAAGCTGTTGGTTATTAGACTTGGTTTTCGATGTGGCGGTCGCCGATGTGTTGTCTCTATCAACTTCGTCGGGCTGAGTGATTTCTTTCACGAGATTGTCGAAGTTTTTGCGACCAAAGAAAACCGGCCGCTTACTCTGGATGATCTTATTCGGTCTGGACAGGAGTTCATGTGGTTCGAATAGGTCGCTGGCTATTCCTGTGTGACGATCTAATTTGAAAACCTGTTTGCTATCCGGGTCGCTGATCAATGCAGTGAGCATCCCCTGGCTAATTCGTTCCCGCAGCCACTCATTCGCGCGCCATCGGGCTTCATCGTAGGTGTGCCATGCCTCTCGGTTGGCGCGAACTTTATCGTCCGGCCCATGGAACGGTGGAGATAGGTTCAATCGCTCTTCACGGAGTTGCCAATCAGGGGTGATCGCTTGATACACGATGTCAAGCGCATCGCGGCTGGAAATCGCGTCCACAGGAATTGGATCGTCGGCGTCCTTCATTTGCTCTTCCGCCGGAGCATGCCGCATGATGGCAACGCGGCAGGCTGATGCGGATCAGCTTTTCGGGAGCTACCCTAGCCGCGTCGAGCGGTGATCTTATCCGGTGACGGCGAGCCGCACCACATTGCCGGACTTGCCCTCAACGATCCCAGTGACAAGCGCCGCCCATGCATCCAGTGCCGCGCGCTTCTCTGCGGCGCGCTGATAGTGGTCATAGTGGCGGCCGGTGATGCCGCCGCGCGTGTGGTTGAGAATTGCCGATACTGTCTCTGGCAGCGTGCCCATTTGCGACAACCGCGTAGCGACGGTGCGCCTGAGATCGTGAGGCGATGGTGGATCGGCCTTCCACGTCTTGAGAGCCGCACCCTCGATCTTGGCCGCCATGCGCCGCATCGCTGTTGTCAGCGCGTGGCCGGAGATGGGGCCACCATTCTCAACCGGCGACGGAAACAGATACTCTGCGTCGCCAGCGATCAGTTCGAACGCCGACAACACGACAGCCCGCGCAGGCGCCGACAGTGGCACAAAGTGGGCGCGACCATTCTTGGAGCGGTCCGCAGGGATGAGCCATGACGTCTTGCCCGGCGCCTCGAGGTCGGAGAGTTCCCTGCGGTGTATTCCGGCAACCTCACCGGACCGGCAGCCGGTCAGCAACGCGAGCCGCAGCGCCAGCCCGACACGGCGGGTGATCGGCGGCAGCACTGAGCGGACCCAGAATTGCCGGATTTCCTCATCGGACAGCACGCGGGTGTCCCGCGTTTCCGCACCCCGCTTCCGCAGACGGGAGCACGGGTTGAAATTCACCAGCGCAGCGTCCACCGCGAAACTGAAAATCATGGATACCAACGCCTGCACCCGGTTGGCCTGCACGGGGGTTCCCTTCCTGACGATGGCCTCCACGAGTTCGATCACGTCGGCCCGTTCGATCTGATCGTACCGGCGCTTCCCCCATACCGGCAGGATGTGCATTTCAAGGCAGCGGTCGTCAGCGTGAGCCGAACGCTTGAAGCGCCGGGCGTGCTCTGCCATGTAACGCTCCGCCAACCCCTGAAAGGTTTTGGCACTGGCATCGTGACGGTCCTTGTACTTGCGCTCCACCGGATTGATGCCAGCCGCCACGTCCCTCCGCAGGACATTGCCGCGCTCGCGGGCGGCCGCAAGGCTGATGTCGGGATAGCTGCCAATGGTCGAGCGCGAAGGCTTGCCGGTCTGTGGGTCGCGGAAGCGCAGGCTCCACGATGCGGCACCGGCTGCAGTCAGGCGAAATTCGAGACCGGCGCAGCGATCATCCCTGATTTCGATCCGGCCAGCTGCGGGTGGTTTCAACGCCTTCAAGAGGGTGTCGGTGAGGATCGGCATGGTTTTCCTTCGTGCGCCCCCGGACCGCTGGGGGCGCGGGGTTTGTGCGCCCCCGGCTATCTGGGGGCAAGCTGGGGGCACAGGTTATTCCGGCTGTAGGCAACACGCTGGCGTTCGTCACCATCACATGAAGCCAACGGAAGTGACCATAATGCAGTGATTTGTAAGGGCAATTACTTTTTCAACTACGGACGCCAACGGTCCACTAGCGAACGCTAAAAGATCCGCGTCTAACGACTGTTAATCGAATGGTCGCTGGTTCGAATCCAGCCCGAGGAGCCATCAACGCTTCCCCCCATTGATCTCTCATTGCTTTTTCCTGTTTTTGTCAAACCTTGCGTCCG
>Ga0210406_10004525_pt1 | contig 14856 bp, 13 predicted proteins | sample IncBWC30MmetaG_FD_155454 | JGI IMG/M metagenome (GOLD analysis project Ga0210406, IMG submission 155454) | Forest soil microbial communities from Barre Woods Harvard Forest LTER site, Petersham, Massachusetts, United States - Inc-BW-C-30-M | ecosystem: Environmental > Terrestrial > Soil >... | reverse complement strand
CTATGAACCCGGCAGTTGAAACGCAAAAAGGAAACGACGCATGTTGCTAACGAATCCCGACGTAAAACCCGCACCAGAACTCACCTGGGACCAGCGCCTGCTGCGAAACTCCGCGCGCCACAAGAACGCACTGCGTCCCGAATACCAGGAGTTGAAGTTCACACTCCACCGCAAGCTACTGGAAAAAATCAATCTGGAGGCTCTCGCCACCATTGATAATCAGCGGGTTCGGGGCGAGGTGCGGCAGGCGGTGATCTCGCTCATCGACGGCGAACAAACGCTCCTCAGCTCGCTCGAGCGCCAGCAGATCTCTGAAGAGGTTCTCGACGAAGTGTTTGGGCTGGGGCCGCTCGAACCGTTGCTGCAAGACCCCACCATCTCCGACATTCTGGTGAACGGATACAAGCAGGTCTATGTGGAACGCAAAGGTCTGCTCGAGCTGACCAACGTCGGCTTTCGGGACAACTCCCACCTCTTGCGCATTATTGACAAGATTGTTTCGCAGGTGGGCCGCCGGGTGGACGAGTCGACCCCCATGGTGGATGCGCGGCTGAGCGATGGCTCGCGCGTCAATGCCATCGTGCCTCCCCTGGCTGTGGATGGACCCTTGCTCTCCATACGCCGGTTCGGCACCGACAAGCTGATGCCCCAGGATCTGGTCGAAAAGAAGGCCCTGACGGCGGGGATGATGGAAATCCTCGAAGCGGCGGTGAAGGCCAAGCTCAACATTATTATCGCCGGAGGAACCGGCGCCGGAAAAACGACACTGCTCAACGCAATGTCGGCGTTCATCTCTCCCAAGGAACGCATTGTCACGATTGAGGACGCTGCCGAACTACAGCTGAAACAGCCGCATGTGGTGCGTCTGGAAACCCGCCCGCCCAATATCGAGGGCCAGGGCGCCGTACGCCAGCGCCAATTGCTCGTCAACAGCCTTCGCATGCGGCCCGACCGCATTGTTGTCGGTGAGGTGCGCGGCGAGGAAGCGCTGGATATGTTGCAGGCCATGAACACCGGCCACGACGGTTCGTTGACCACCGTGCACGCCAACACCCCGCGGGATGCCATTTCACGCCTGGAGGTTATGGTGTCTCTGGCCAATGCGAATATGCAGCTCGTGTCCATCCGCCAGCAGGTGGCGTCCGCCGTACACGTTCTCGTGCAGGCAGCCCGGCTGAGCGATGGCACGCGCCGGGTGATGAACATCACGGAGGTCACCGGCATGGAGGGCGATATGGTGACCCTGCAGGACATTTTCGTTTTCGAGAAGCGTGGGGTCTCGGCCGAAGGCAAAGTCATGGGCCGCTTCTGCGCCACCGGGATCCGGCCGAAATTTTCCGAAAAGCTGCTGGCTGCCGGTTTCCAGCTTTCACCGGCGCTCTTCGACCAGTCGCTTGAGATCTGACATCGATGCCTCTCATCATTTTTGTTTTCGGCGCCGTGGTGCTGGCCATGCTGGGTGCGTACCTCCTGCTGGATAGCCGCCTGCGCCGTTCGGACCTGGAGACCATCAAGAGCCGCCTGCTCGGCTCTTCCGCCAAGACCGCCAAAAACAAGAGTCCCGCCCCAGCCCTGATGCAGGGAGAAGACGCCAAGAAGGACCGCATGGTGCTGGAACTCCTGCGCCGCTTCCGCGTGCGGCACCGCCTCCAAGAACTGCTGGAGCACGCGGGTCTGCGGTGGCCTGTGGCGCGGCTAGCGCGTTTGTCATTGACGGGAGTGCTGCTGGGCTTTTCGGCCGCATGGTACTTGTTGCCGCCTCCGTTGGATCGCGTTGCGTTCCTTACCGGGCCGCTTTGCGGAGCCATTCCTTTGCTTTACGTTTGGCGCAAAAGTAAAAGGAGGCTGCGAAAGTTTGAAGAGCAGTTTCCCGATGGCCTCGAGTTTGTGGCGCGAGCCATGCGTGCCGGTCACGCCTTTTCGGTTTCGCTCGAAATGTTGCACCGCGAATTCGAGGAGCCTCTTTGCGGGGAGTTCCGCCGGACTTTTGATGAACAAAACCTCGGAATGCCTCTGGAAGTCGCGCTCGAAAAGCTGGCGGCGCGAGTGCGCTTGCTGGATGTTCAGTTCTTTGTCTCGGCCGTAACGCTGCAAAAGCGTACCGGAGGGAATTTGGCCGAGGTACTGGAGAAACTCGCGTACCTGATCCGCGAGCGCTTCAAGCTGAGGGGACGGATTCGCGCCATTAGCGCGCATGGCCGGATGACTGGCACGGCGCTATCGGCCATCCCGGCGGCGGTCGCTGTCCTGATGTTCTACGTCAATCCCGAGTACGTCCTATTCTTCCTTCATGACCCGACCGGCCAGCTCATGCTAGGCGGCGCAATCGGCCTGCAGCTTGTGGGCTATGCCGTGATCCAGAAAATTGTTTCCATCGAGGTCTGACCATGCTATTCGCCACCGTAGGGGTATTCATCTTGATCGTGGGGATTCTGGCCACCCTCGGGCTGCAACTGTGGGTACGGCCGAAGGCGGCCATCGACCGCGTGACGGCTACGGCGATGGAAACCGCCAGCCCGATGGGCCATCCGAGCCTGGCCTGGCGCGAAATGGTCAACAAGCTGGGGTCGCTGGTCCCTTCAGCGCCCAAGGACTCGACAGTGATGTTGCGCCGGCTGATGCGCGCCGGTCTTCGGGGTCCGAACGCTCTGAAGATGCTCTACGGCTCCAAGGCCATCCTCGCCGTAGCATCTCCCGCGGTCGCGGTCATTCTTACCGCGAACTCCAACATCGATCCTGGGCAGAAGATTCTCATCGTAATAGCCTCGCTGGCGGCCGGCTTCTTCGGTCCCAACGAGTATGTGAGGTTGCGGGCAAAACGGCGGCAAAAGCTCATTCGCAAAGGCCTTCCGAATGCGCTGGATCTCATGGTGGTGTGCGTAGAGAGCGGGCTGGGCCTCGATCAGGCCATCGTGCAGGTAGCCAAAGAGCTGCAGTTCGCACATCCGGAGATCAGCCAGGAGTTCGGCCTCATGAACCTCGAAATGAAGGCGGGAAGCCGGCGCGCCGATGCCCTGCGAAATTTGGCGGACCGCACCGGCGTCGAAGAAGTCAAGAAGCTGGTGGCGGTGCTGATCCAGGCGGATCGCTTCGGCACCAGCATTGCGCAGAGCTTGCGCGGGCATTCCGAATTCATGCGGGTTCAAACCCGCCAGATGGCTGAGGAGAAAGCCGCCAAGCTGGGCGTGAAGCTTGTCTTTCCGATTTTTTTCTGTATTTTGCCGTCGCTTTTCGTGGTGACGGTAGGGCCAGTGCTGGTGCGCATCGTGCGGGATCTCATCCCCATGATGCTCAATATGTAGGGCGCCTTACAAATTGCTGCGAAAGGAGAACCCAGTATGGACACATCGATGATCCGCCTGTTATGCGCCGTCGTTGCGCTCGTTTTTTTGGGCGTGATCGTATTGCGGCGCCGCAAAAGCGTCGAATAGATAAGAGATCGCGGGGCCACGGGCGCGACCCATACCTCGCCGCGTCCGCTTCCCCGTGGAGTTCCCAAAATGACGAGATACCTTTTGGATTTTCGGATCGCAGGGCTGACGGCGGTTGGCAGCGGTCGCCGCCCTGGTGCCAGCAGCCCCTCTAGCCCACGACGCCTCTTTTGTATCCGTCTTACCGATTGGCCGTCATGCCGCCGAAATCGCCCTGGACGATCCCCGGAGAATTCTTTATGTCGCGAATACTCGCGTGTCCGTCTCAGAAAACTAGACCCGCAGCGGCTGTGACCGATGTACTTTGAGATCACGCTATTCAATGTCGTCACCCTCATCTTGATGGCGGCGACGGCACTGGTGGCTGCCAAACGTTTTAGTACACGACTGGATAGTAATTGGCCTCTCACCTACTACGGTGTCTTGCTGGCTTATTGGCGGGGCTACTCCTATACTCTGGATACTTACTGGGTAATGGGCGGCCTCCTCTGCGGGCTGTTGCTCCGGTTCGAATTCCTGGGCGGACCCGCCGAGAAGCTGATCCGCGCCCTCGAGGCCGTGGTTTTCGGGTATGTGATCTTGTGTTGCGTGAAGCTGATTCTACGGTGGTGAGCCCTACCGCTCGATGGGCATTCCGGACTGTTGCCAGGCTCGCCATCCTCCGTCCAGGGAGATGACGTTGCCATATCCCATCTTTTGCAGCGCGTCCGCCGCCAACGCCGAACGAAAGCCTCCGCCGCAATAGAGCACCATCTGGGTGTTCTTGTCTGGCACCTTGGCCTCGATATCCCGTTCGATGACCCCCTTAGAAAGATGCACCGCGCCGGCCGCGTGCCCCGCCGCCCATTCGCTCTCTTCCCTTGTGTCCACCAGGAGAGGGCGATCGCCATTGGACAGCATCTTTTTATACCCGTTGATATCGGTTTCCCGCACGCGCGATTTCGCGTCATTCACTAGCTTTAAGAATTCCGGGCTGTGTGCCATAGAGACTGCTCCTGCGTCACTCGATGCGGCGGATCTGAGCTCCCACGGCCGCTAGTTTCCCTTCGATTTTGTCATAGCCCCGGTCGATATGGTACACCCGGTCGATCACCGTTTCGCCGCGCGCCACCAGCGCGGCCAGCACCAGCGAAGCACTGGCCCGCACATCTGAGGCTATCACCCCGGCTCCGGTCAGCTCCTTGCGGCCCGCCACTATTGCCTGGTGTCCCTCCAGCCGGATATTCGCCCCCATACGCGCCATCTCCTGCGCATGCATGAAACGGTTCTCGAATATGGTCTCGTTGATAATGGCGATGCCCTCGGCTTGTGTCATCAGAGCCATGTACTGCGCTTGCAGGTCGGTGGGGAAGCCAGGATACTCCTCCGTCGTCACGTCGACAGATTTCAATCCGTTTGCCGTGCGCACACGCAGTGCCGAGGCGTTTACCTCCGTCACCTGGGCCCCCGCTGCCTGAAGCTTGGTGATCAGCGCGCCGTTGTGCTCGGGGATGCAGCCGGTTATCGTCAGGTCCCCGCCGGTGATCGCGCCGGCCACCAGGAAGGTGCCGGCTTCGATGCGGTCCGGGATGATGGAGTGTTCGGCCCCGTGCAATTGGGGGACTCCCTCAATTCGAATCGTGGATGTTCCCGCGCCCTCGATCTTGGCGCCCATCTTTCCCAGTAGCGCCGCCAGGTCCGTCACTTCGGGTTCGCGCGCGGCATTATCGAGGACCGTTTCGCCGCGCGCCAGTACGGCCGCCATCAGGAGATCCTCGGTCCCCGTTACGGTAATCCGCTCAAAACGGATGCTGGCGCCGCGGAGTCCTTGGGGTGCGACCGCCTCCACGTAGCCATGCGCCTGCTGGATCTGCGCGCCCAGTTGCTCGAGTCCGGCCAGGTGCAGATTGATAGGCCGCGCGCCAATGGCGCATCCCCCGGGAAGTGATACGCGCGCACGGCCGGCCCGCGCCACCAGCGGACCGAGCACCAGGCTCGAGGCGCGCATGGTCTTCACCAGTTCGTACGGCGCTTCGGGCGACCGGACGACGCGCACCTGAATCCGCACGGACTCACCGTCCACCTCAGCAGTGGCGCCGATATCCACCAACAGCCGCTGCATCGTCCGGACATCACGCACTCGCGGAATGCGCTGGAGAATCACCGGCTGATCGGTCAGTAGAGTCGCCGCCAGCGTGGGCAGCGCCGAATTCTTCGCTCCGCCGGTCGCGATTTCTCCCCGCAGGGGAGTGCCGCCTTTGACTACAAACTTATCCATACCATCCTATTTCTGGAGAGATTTCGAAATTCGTCCACCGGCGCTTGCCAGCCGGCGCTCGGCTTCCACGCGATCCACTCCCGCGCGCGCCATGACGATGGCGGTTCGCACGGTGTTGCCCGCCGCGCCCAGCAGTTCTCCCGCCTGCTCATACGACACACCTGTGGCCATTGCGATGATGCGGCGCGCGCGATCGGCAAGTTTGGAGTTCTTCGGTTGCACGTTGACCATCAGGTTGCCAAAAACGTATCCCAGCCGAATAAAGCTCGCCGTGGTTAACATGTTGAGCACCATTTTAGTGGCCGTCCCCGCCTTCATGCGTGTCGATCCTGCAACGATTTCGGGTCCAACCAGCAACGTGATCGGAAGCTTCACAGCGCGCGAAAGCTCTGAATCAGGAGTGCAACTAATTCCGATCGTGAAGGCTCCCATGCGATTGGCCTCGGCAATAGCACCCAGCACATACGGCGTGCGCCCGCTGGCTGCAATGCCAACTAGCACGTCGTTTTCCACAAATCCTCTGCCCGCGAGATCGCGCGCGCCGATCGAAGGATCGTCTTCGGTGGTTTCGGTAGCCCTGGAGACGGCCTCTTCGCCGCCCGCAATGATCCCTTGGACTCTCTCGGGCGGAACGTTAAACGTAGGCGGGCACTCGGCCGCATCCAGCACGCCCAGCCGTCCACTTGTTCCGGCCCCTATGTAGAAGAGCCGGCCGCCTTTCTCGAACGCATTCACGATCGCGTCCACCGCGCGTGTGATCGACGGCAGTTCACGCGCCACCGCGTCCGCCACTTTCCGATCTTCGTTATTGATGATGCTCAGTACCTGCTCGGTGGGCAGCGCGTCGATGCCTTCCGATGCCGGATTCGCTTGCTCGGTGAGCAGATGTTCGAGCATGAGAGCAGCGGGTTAGACCACTCCGGCTTTGAGCATGACAGCACGCGTGGTTTCAAGGCCCAGGCGTGCACCTTCCTCCGGTGGCAGGTTCTTCAGCCCGCGCCCAAACACCTCGGGGCTGACGCCTTCTTCGTAACCGGTCTCTTTCAGCGCCTGAAAGAAGCCGACCAGGTCGATTACACCTTCCCCGGGCATGAGCCGCTCGTCATCGCGGATTTGTTCCGGCGGCAGTCTGGGCGAGTCGTTCACCTGGACATTGATGATGTTTTCCTTTCCGGCATGCACAATATCTCTTGTGGTTGCGCCGGCGTGATACCAATGCCATGAGTCCAGTTCCAGCCCCACGTTCGATCCGCATTCCTTGGCGAATTCCAGCATCTCGTCCATGCGCCAGATGAACTCGTATGGAAACATTTTGCGCAGGTGAAGCGGACCCAGAAATTCCAACCCAAGCCGCACATGGGAGCGCGCCAGGATATCGGCCGCTGCACGAAATCGCTCCTTGTAGATTTTGCGCTGCTCGGCCTTCGGACGGTCTGACGACGGCATGATGTACGTATTCATGCGCGGACAGCCGATCGCCGCCACGAATTGCGCGGCCTCCTCCAGTTTCGCCAGATCGCCGCGGAACGTGGCGTCGTCTTTACGGAATTCCACCGGAAATCCCGCCACCGCGGGCGCGAGATTGAGTTGCCCCAGAAGAGCGCGGCTGGATTTGAATCCCTCCTTCATGGCGCCTGAAGTGGAAACGTCCACACCGCCAAATCCCACCCTCGCCGCCAGCCTGGCAAATTCCGGCCAGGGTACGCGGTCAGCCACGAGTGTCGGATTGAGAGAAAGGTACATCTCTAGTAATTCCGTGCCTTTTCGATACGCGGCCGCTCTGCCCGGCTCAGCGATTTCACGCCCGCCAGTTGGGGATCGCTAGTGGCTAGTTCCTTTAGGTTCGCCACCACCTTCGCGACGGCGCGCGCAATGTCTTCCACGTCTTCCTCCTCGCCCAGCAGCAGAAACTGCGGCAGCCACACGGATTCTTCATAGGCCGCCTTTTCAGCCACCGGACAGTGGCAGCTCGAGTAATCCATCGGCTTGTCGCGCCCCATTCTGAGTTGCGGGAAATCTTCCGGAGTCACGTGGAACAGATCGCTCCGGTAAACCGGCTCATAGAACCTCCCGTCGCACGGAATGCCTTCCCGGTCTAGAGCAGAAACGAAAAGATCGCGCGAGACCTCTTTGCAGCGATATCGAAAAACATAATTATAGATAGCTTCGCGCGTGAGGCTGGGCTGTGCAGGCAGCGGGCTGATGCCCTCTATCCTGGATAGCCTCTTAGTTAATAGCGCCGCGTTCCGCACCCGCCGAGCGGCGAGCGACGGCAACTGCTCCAGCTGCCCCAACAGAATGGCCGCTTGAAACTCCGTGATGCGATAATTCGAGCCCAGCACGCGCTTCTTGAATTGATCGGTGACACTCGCACGGCCGCAATTTACGATCGATTGCACCAGCTCGAAGCAATCTAGCCGCGAGGTGATGACCATCCCGCCCTCACCTGCGGTCATGATCTTGCTCGACTGAAAGCTGAAACACCCGAGATCGCCCATGGAACCCGCGCCACGGCCCTTGTATTCTCCGCCGTGTACGTGGGCGCAATCTTCGATGACCGCCAGTTTGTGGTCAGCCGCCATCTTGAGCAGGGCATCCATGTCGGCAAAACGCATCGCCAGGTGCACCGGAATGACGGCTCGAGTGCGTGAAGTTATGGCCTTCCGGGTGGATTCAATGTCGAGGCAATAAGTATCCGGATCGATATCCGCAAAAACCGGGACGCCGCCTGCGAAAATCACAGCGGCGGCTGTGCCGTCCCATGTGTAGGCCGGGACAATCACCTCGTCGCCAAACTTGATGCCCGCGGCCTGGAGCGCAATCACCAGAGCGATCGTACCGTTGGCTACGCAACAGCCATACTTAGCGCCATGGTAGGACGCAAATTCACTGGCGAATTCGCTCGCCAGTTGATTGGGGAACGGATATCCGCCCCAATTGCGGCTTTCCAGAACGGTTTGCAACCTTGGCAAATCGTTGGCAGAATGCTGCGGCCAGAGGGGAAAGGAGCGCGTGCGCTGCGGTGCGCCTCCCAGAACTGCGAGTTTGCTCATATGAGCTTCTATGATAGAACGTATGCGTTGTACCTGGCTCACCGCATGGTCTGCAGGTAAGCTCCGGTCGAAGCGTCCACGAAGATTGAAAAATTACTGGTGCCCACGCTCTCACCCCAGATCACGCGCCACGCCGGATTTGGGAACCGGTCGGTCTTGTCGAGTTGGAACGAGATGGGCTTGTCAGGATTCTTTTTCTCGTAATCCGCTGCCTTCTTGAGTGCGGTCTGGTACACCTCGTCGGAATCGGTTTTCACGGCGGCAATCAGAAACGGCGTGCTGCCGCCGGCGTGGGCGCTGCCCTCTTCCAGTCCCGCAAATACGCCCTGGTGCAAATTACCGGCCGACTCAATCACCGAATATGTGTAGCTTCGTGCGTGGCCCGACCCCGGGGATACGAAATAGGCCTGCCATGCGGCTGCCTTGCCACGTTCGCGCTTTATCTCCGGCAGATCGATGCTCTTCAGCCAAAGCACCTGGACATCTGCCGACCAACCGCGCGCGGCGTTGTACATCTGGTACAAAGCGGTGCGGCCCTTGACGGGCTCGGGCGGACGGACCTCCTTCTTCTCGGCTGGCTGTGTGGAGTCGGAACAACCCGGAATGAGCAGCAAGGAAGCAACAGTCACGGCAGCGAGGAGCGGTTTCATATTCAGGTGGTTTTCATTCTATCGAACACCCCAGGCGCGCGCCACAAGCGTGCGCATTGTTGGGATGTGGAAGACCGGTGAAGTAATTTACATGCCTCTACTTGCGCGTGTGACATAATTAATCAGATTGAGTGTGATCGCATGACAGGGAACTTGGGAATGCGTATCGCCATCGGCTTCGCACTCGGCACGTCTCTTTTTCTGCAGTTGGGCCAGTGCCAGAAGCCCGCTGGAGGCGCAGCGGGCGGAGGCACAGGAGCGACCACACCGGGACGGACAACGCCGACAACAACTCCAGCGCCCACTCCTGGAACAAATGTGTCTCCGGATATTTCCAATCGCGGTCTCTTCTTGTCGGGAAAAGTACAGTTGGACGACGGCACCCCGCCGCCCGATTCAGTGGTGATCGAGCGTAATTGTAACGGGTATGCGCGGGCCGAAGGTTACACCGATTCCAAAGGCAATTTTAGCTTCCAGTTAGGCCAGAATTCGGGTGTGACACAGGATGCCAGCTTTGACGACTCGGTCTCAACCGGGACTTCGCAGACTGGCGTCACTCGCCGGGCCACGAACGCGGCATCGCAGAGTTCGTCGAATGTGGCCAACCGGTCTTCAGCTCCACAGAATCTAAACGGCTGCGAAATTCGCGCCCTATTGGCCGGCTTTCGCTCCGACGTAGTGAACTTGAGCGGCCGCCGGTTGTTCGACAATCCCGACATCGGCACGATCATCTTGCACCGCAGAACGAACGTGGAAGGTACCACCATCAGCGCCACAACGCTGATGGCTCCCAAGGACGCTCGCAAAGCCTACGACAAGGCGCGTGAAGCGGCGCGCAAGGGCAAGACCAACGACGCGGAGAGAGAGTTAGACAAGGCAGTAGCGGCATATCCCCAGTTTGCCGAGGCGTGGAGCAGTCTGGCCGTCATTCACGAGGAAGCCAGGGAAATGGCCGACGCTCGCCGGTGTTTCTCCCAGGCATTGGCGGCTGATCCAAAACTCGTCACGCCTTATTTGCATCTGGCCAGATTTTCACTGGCAGAGAAGAACTGGCCGGACGTGGCTGCTACCACGAATCGCCTGATCAAGCTGGACCCCTACGATTTTCCAGAAGCCTATTTCTACAACGGAGTTGCGAACTATAACCTGCACAAGTACGACGCGGCCCATGCAAGCGCGCTCGAGGCGCAGAAGCTCGATACCGCTCACAAGTTCCCCAAAGTGGAGCACCTCTTGGGTGTGATCCTGTATCAAGAGAAAGATTACGCGGGCGCAATCGAGCAGTTGCGCAAGTATCTCTCTCTGTCGCCGGACGCCCCGGACGCGAGCCAGATAAAGCAACAGTTAGCCGACATGGAGAAGCTCGCCGGCCGCGAAACCAAAGCCAAAGCGGACCAAGAACCGCAGTAAGCGCTGCTCTGTTAGCCTCGCCGTCGCATAGAGCGCCGTGCTCCTTCTGTTCCGCAATAATATGTAACCATGCGCTCATTTTTCCTGGTTCTCCTGATAGCGGCCATGCCCGCGAGCATCTCTGCACAAAAACCTCAGGAACTGGATATTTCCGGGGCGCCGGCATGGATGGATACCGGCATCGATCTCAAAGCCGGGGACACAGCGCGCATCTCCGCAACGGGTACGGTGCATTTCGCCGGCGCCAAAGAGAACGGGCCGGATGGGCTGGCGCGCGGCTGGCTGGATCTGGTGCGTATCTTGCCGTTGAATGAAGCCGGACGCGGGGCGCTCATTGGGCGCATTGGCGCAAGCGATGCGGCGCGGCCGTTCCTCATCGGGCCGCGGGCACAGATCAAAGCGCCCATCGACGGCCGGCTGTTTCTCGGACTTAATGCAGGCTCGAACGATCAACCTGAAGGGAGTTTTCACGTCACCATCGAACGAACTGCCCGGCCCGCGTCCGCAGCAGCAGCCTCTAACACTCCGCTTCCCAAACTGACTCAGGAAACTCTGGACAAGATTCCCACCCGTATTTCCGACGGCTTGGGCAATGTCGGAGACCGTGTGAATTTTCTGATTGTCGGTCCGGAAGCCCGGGTCCACCAAGTCTTGGACAACGCCGGCTGGATTCAGCCCGACAAATCGATCAGAAATGCCTTCATGCGGGGCGCGCTCGAAAGCTTCGCTAAGGAAGCCTATGTCACCATGCCGATCAGTGATCTGATGCTGTTCGGCCGCAAACAGGATTTCGGCTACGCTCAAGCTGACCCCATCAAGGTGATCGCCTCACGCCACCATTTCCGGCTCTGGCGCGCGCCGTTCGACGTGGATGGTCAGCCGTTGTGGGCCGGAGCCGGCACCCACGACATCGGTCTCGAGAAAGACCAGCGCAACGGAAAGCTCACCCATAAGATCGATCCGGCCGTGGATGGCGAGCGCGACTACATCGGACAAAGTCTTCAACAGACCGGTCTGGTTGCCAAGCTGGATTACATGACGCCTTCCAACCCAGTAACCGAGGCGCATACCGCGACTGGCGGAGGTTTTTACTCCGACGGCCGCACCCTGGTGATCTATCTTCAGCCCGACACGCAGGATTACAGCCAGCAATTCGCCGATCTGTTTTGTTCCGTGCTCCGCCAGCACAACCCCGATGGAGGCGATTGGGGCCCATGCAGCAATTACCTCGAGAGTCCGGGCAAAGAAGACCTCGCACTAACGCCATTGCCAACCAAATATCGTTTGCTGATCGTACCCGGCATTCTTAGCTCCTGCGCCTCCAATGCGCCAGCCTTCAATGAGGGCCAGAAGTATCTGCGGGAAAAATATGGAATGTCTGTCGATTTGTTGGGCGTCCCCAATAACAGCTGCGAAGAAAATGCGCACATGATCGCCGCGTATCTCCGCGATCACCAGAAGTCCGACCCGCGGAAATTCATTGTTCTGGGCTATAGCAAAGGTGCGCCGGATTTGCAGGTGGCCCTGGCTGAAGAAGATGGCATGGCGGCTTCGGTAGCGGCCTTCATTACGGTTGCCGGCGCGTCCGGCGGATCGCCTATTGCCGACACATTGCCTGAGCAGGTCAACGGCTGGGTGGCAAAATTCCAAAACATGGGCAAATGCGAAGGCGATCTCTCCAGCGGCTTCAAGAGCCTCAAGCGTGAAGTCCGACAGGCGTTTATTGCCAGTTATCCCGACCCGATCGTGCCCACTTACTCGATCGTCGCGGTCTCCGGCAAGGACAACACCTCCTCGGCGCTGCTCACGGCACAGCAATTACTATCGGTCTTTGATCCGACCAACGATGCGCAGCTTACCAAATGGGATGCGATTGTCCCTGGAGCGAAATTCCTGGGCGCCGCCCGCGCCGATCACCTCGCAGTGGCGCTGCCATTCGACAAGATTTTGGATGGGGAACTCCAGAAAATGATGAATCACTCGCACTACCCGCGCACGACATTGCTCGAGGCGCTCGTCAGGTTCGTCGTGGCGGATTTGGAAAGCGCAAAATAGCTGCGGCGCGTCAGGTGCGAGTGATGGTAACAAAGATTTCTTCACCGTTCAGAGATAGTTTCGCGGCGCCGTTCTGCTGCGCGCTGGGCTCCAGCCGCTCCGCCAGCAATTCGTTTCGCAGATAGGCCTCGTGAGTGCTGATGGCCTCAGCGATGCGGGGGGGCGCGGTGTAAGTGACCACAATCCGGTCGGAGATATCCAGGTTCAGGACTTTTCGCTGGTCCTGCATCAGGCGGTTGAAGTCCCTGGCGAGGCCTTCCTGCAAGAGTTCCGGCGTGAGTGTCGTCTCGAGCGCCATGAATGTCCCTTGTTCGGAAGCGCACTTGAGATTTTCAGGACCTTCGTAGGAGACGACGATTTCGTCGGCTGCAAGTTCGAATGTTTGCCCGTCGACTAGCACCGGATACGGCGAGCTCTTCATAACCTCTCGCGGATCAGCCTGCTCCAAGGCATGTGCAATCGCCTTCAGGTACTTGCCGGCTCGCGGACCAATTTTCTTGGCATCCGGCTTCAGCCGCACTTTCACCAGCGCGCTCTCGTCTTCGATCAACACGATCTTTTTGAGGTTGGCTTCCTCCAAAATCTGCGCCGCATAGTCAGCGTTCTCAAGCACGCGCCGGTCGGTTGCATCCTTTGGACGTACGTACAGGATGCTCAATGGCTGCCGGATTTTGACCTTACTTTGAGTTCGCAGGTTCAAGGCGAGATTCTTGATCCGGATAATGGTTGCAATGCTCTGCTCCAGCGCTTCGTCGATGAGCGAAGCTTCCACCTGAGGGTATGAAGTCAAATGCACCGATTCCGGCGCCGACGCATCCACCGACCTCACAAGATTCTGATAGATTTCCTCCATCAGGAACGGCAGCGGCGGCGCCATCACGCGGGTTACCGTTGTCAGAACCGTATAGAGGGTCTGGTAAGCCTCCGGATCGCTCTTCCAGAAACGGCGGCGTGAACGGCGCAAATACCAGTTCGAGAAATCCTCGTCGAAAAGCTGGAACGCTTCGATCAACCGGTAGTGCTCGTAGTTCTGAAAGGCGTTATGCGCGGCTTCCACCAGGCGCTGCAGGCGGCTCAAGACCCAGCGATCCAGTTCATGGGTTACTGTAAGTGCCCGGCCGTCAGGCTTCCAGCCGTCGGCGGTCGCGTACATGACGAAAAAGCTGTAGCAGTTCCAGAACGTGAGGACCTTACGCCGCGCATCCGCGTCGATAGTTTGCCCTGTGTTGCCTGTGGGGTGCAAGTCCGGAAAGTTCAGATTCTGGGTGGTTTTTTGCTCGGCGTAGATGTAGCGCATCACCTCGGCGCCCAGGACCTCCGCCGCTTCATCGAATGCGATGGAATTGCCCTTGGATTTGTGCATCTCCTCTCCGCGAGCATCGCGGACCAGTGCATGCCCCAGAAGAGCTTTGAATGGCTCGCTGCCCTCGATCATCGCGCTCATGGCGAGCATGGAATAGAACCAGTTTCGGAACTGACCCGGAAAACTTTCAAGCACCAGGTCCGCCGGGAACCACTTCTCCCAATAGGCCCGGTCGGATGAGTACCGCATCGTGCTGAAAGGTACGATGCCCGCATCCAGCCACGGATTGCCCACATCTTCGATGCGGGAGGCACGGCCTCCGCACTGTTCGCAACGGATCTTCACCGCGTCGATGTAGGGCCGGTGCGGCGAGTTGCCATCGAATTTATCCCAGCCTTCTATGGCTTTGGTCTTCAGCTCCTCCCGGCTGCCAATAATCGTGAAGTGCTCGCATTGTTCGCAGACCCAGATGGGCAGAGCCAGGCCCCAGAAGCGCTTCTTCGAGATCATCCAGTCGCTCATGTTGCGCAACCAGTCCAGCTCACGCGCCTCGCCTTCAGGGGGAATCCATCGGATGTCTGGGACAATTCGCTGGATGCGGTCGCGCCAATCCATGCGGATGAACCACTCGTCGACCGGACGGAAAACCAGCTCCTCCTTGCAGCGCCAGCAGTGTGGATACACGTGAGGATAACGC
>Ga0210406_10004524_pt1 | contig 14860 bp, 13 predicted proteins | sample IncBWC30MmetaG_FD_155454 | JGI IMG/M metagenome (GOLD analysis project Ga0210406, IMG submission 155454) | Forest soil microbial communities from Barre Woods Harvard Forest LTER site, Petersham, Massachusetts, United States - Inc-BW-C-30-M | ecosystem: Environmental > Terrestrial > Soil >... | reverse complement strand
AGCTTCACGGCGAGGGGCAATTCGTACTCCCCGCGCGGAGAAAGCGGTACGTCTCGACATGCCTGGAATATTTCAGGACCAAATCGCCAGCAGTTCATGCTGACCAGCTTCTCGCCATCGAAATCGGCGCCCGTGGCGACGTCGGGCTTTTCCACTATGTCCGCAAGGAGTCCGTGCGGATCGACGAAACAATAAGCAAAGGCTCGAATGCGTTCCTCTGAAATATTGCCGTAGCAGACCAGAGCGTTCGCGTCGAAAAGCACCGTGCCCGGCTGCCGGAGGCCTTGCGCCTGCTCAAGCGCTTCGGGCGGATAGTAGTTATCGCCGTTGAGAGCCAGGAATTCATCACTATCGGCGAACTCTTTCGCGGCCAGCACGGCGTTGGCAGTGCCCAGAGCTTCGGCCTGCACCGCGAAGCTGACCGCGATGCGACTGGGGCGTAGTGCATGGGTGTAGTACTCACGCACCACGTCGTGTTCGGGACCGATCACCAGGCATGCCTGACGAAATCCGGCATCGGCGAGGGCGGTGAGTACATAATCCAGCAAAGGACGGCCGACGGGGATCATGGCCTTGAGTCCCTCCGACGCAGCTGCCGACTGCGCCGAAGTCAGCTGCGTACCTGGGGCTTCGCGGCGCATTCGGGTGCCAAGACCTCGCGCGAGAATAACGCATTTGCTGATGGTTCGAGGGCCGTTCATCACTCGACACCCAGTCCAGGGAAGCGATCCCATCATTGCCCAGCTCAGCTCTTACGCGGCACTTCGAACCCGTTAGCGATGAGGCCGGCCTGGATGCGGTGGGCCAGTTCGGCGCCATCGCGCTGAGCGTAAGAGATGAAGATGCTGCCTGATGCAGATGGTGGCATTAGGTGGTTGCGCCATTATCAACCGAGAAGGCTGCACCGCCAAGACATTTGCGCAAATCTCTCCGGGAGACCGGATTAAGGCCATGAATTACAATCACCGCCAATCATGAATGCCTGGTACTACTTCTGGATGGCAAACTTCCTGATTGCTGGGTCAGCGTTTGCGGTCATCACATTGATCGTTCTGGTGCGCGGGTTCCGTGATCTGAGGGATATGTTCGCCAACTTGCGGGCCGAGGCACAGCGGCCACGATGATCGCGACCCACTTCTCCACCCTCGACTGGGTGATCGTCGTCGCTTACCTCGCGGCCACGCTCGCGACCGGACTCTACGGCCGCAAGTTCGTCGGCGGGATTGCCGACTTTCTGGTGGCTGGACGCGAACTGGGTACTTTTCTCGCAGTCGCCACACTGGCCGCCACCGAGATCGGCACCATAACCTTCATGTACTACGCCGAACTGGGCTACAAAACCGGCTACGCGTCGTTCGTGAACGGATTAATCGCAGGCCTGGTCATGATCTTTCTAGGCCGCACCGGCTTCATCGTCAAGCGACTGCGGGCCATGCGATTGATGACAGTACCCGAGTTCTTCGAGGTCAAGTTCAGTCGTAACCTGCGGGTGTTCGTCGGGATTCTGGTCGCCACGGGCGGCATCCTTAATATGGGCGTGTTCCTTAAGGTCGAAGGCACGTTTCTTGCCATCATTTCTGGTGTATCACTGAGCCACATTAAAGCCGTGATGACCGGCATCCTGCTACTGGAGCTGGTGTACACCGTTCTCGGCGGAATGGTCTCGATCGTCATCACCGACTTCATTCAGTTCGTGGCGCTGAGTGTCGGCACGATCCTGGTGACGCTGTGGTCGGTGCATGCTGCGGGTTTTGCCCGCATGTACGATGCGGTGTGGCAGTCGATGGGCGACGGCGGCTTTAACCCATTTTCCAATCCGGACTACGGATGGGCCTACGTCGCGTTCCAGGTGCTGATCTGGCTGGCGGTGCACACCTGCTGGCAGACTACGGCTATGCGCACTTTTTCTACACGTAGCCCGGAGACTGCCAAGCGAGTGTTCTCGTGGGCCGGCTTCATATACCTGGGGCGAGGCATGATGCCGATGATGTGGGGCATCGCGGCGCTGGCGCTGCTGGGGCCGTCACAGAATTCGCTGGAAGCGATGCCGCGCATGCTGGCAACCATACTGCCCTCCGGCGTACTAGGAGTGGTGGTGGCTGGCATGCTGGCTGCGACGATGTCGGTCAATAGCTCTTACCTTCTGGGATGGAGCGCTATCATCGCGCAGGACATCATCGGACCTCTGCGAAAGAAGCCGCTCACATCGCTGCAGCAGGTGATGTTGAACCGCGGTGCCAATCTCTTCGTCAGCCTGTTTGTGATGATTTGGGGGCTGTGGTACACCATGCCGGGCCCGACCTATTTTTATCTCAACATGACCGCGACGATTTATCTTTCGGGAACGCTGGTTGCCGTGATTGCCGGGCTATTCTGGAGCCGCGCTTCAACGCTGGGTGGCTACCTGGCCATGGCGGGCGGCGCCGTCGCTACCGTTGGTTTCTTCTTCTTCAAGACCCCTGCCAGCTACGCCGGGGCAGGAGCGTTCGCTCTGGCGGCGCTTGGTATGATTGCGGGCTCGCTGGCGAGCGGGCGCAGAGTGGCGCCGATGGAAGACGGACTGCCGGGGAATAGGGCCCGTTGATAACTTCATTCATGCGCACAGTACTTCGCATTCTGTCACTTGCGAGCTTGCTCGGACTATCTGATTTGCGTGCGCAGGATACTCCTGTGTACTTCGCACCGGTCCCGGGCGTCTCCAAGACTGAAGTCAGGGCGGATGGCTTTGTCCTGTGGAACGCGGTTGTGTCCCTCAGGGCATCGGTCTCAGGCGATCGCGTGGAAGGGCTCGAATTCCGGCCGCTGAATTTTCGTAATGTTTCGCAGGAACGCCTGCAGCCTTTCACGCTGCTGCTCGGCGATGGGACTGTGCTGCCCGCATCGGCGATGAAGGTTGTCGCAGCGCCAAAAATAGTCGAGCTGACCGCGCATCCCACCGCTTCGCGATTGTCGGAGCGGATTCCCGGCAAAGCCGTCATCGTTGAATTGGAGGATAAAGCTGGCACGCTTCACGTCACCTGGCAGGTGATCCTGCGTGACGGGTCCAACTACGTGCGCCAGGAAATCGACGTGGCAGCCAAGGCCTTGGATGTTCCGATCCGAGAGGTTCGGTTGGTGGACTGGTATTCATCGGCTGCACGGGTCGCCGGGACGGTCAAGGGATCCCCGATTGTTGCTGGCGCACTCTTCGCCGGCATCGAGGACCCGCTGTCATCCTGCGCAGTCGCGGGAGGCCGCGCACGTTGCTGGGTTGAACGAGAGCTGCCGCTGAAGGCCGGCCAGACCGTAATCTACAGTTCCGTTATCGGCACCACCGCTGCCGGACAACTTCGCCGTGGGGTGCTGCACTATGTGGAGCGAGAGCGCGCGCATCCCTATCGCACGTTCTTGCATTACAATTCGTGGTACGACCTGGGCTACTTCAGCAAGTACGACGAAGTCGGCGCTCTGGATGTCATCAACACCTTCGGCACGGAGCTGACCAAGAAGCGCGGTGTGCCGGTCAACTCCTTTCTCTTCGACGATGGCTGGGACGATCCCTCTACATTGTGGCAGTTCAATTCTGGCTTCCCTGACGGATTCAAGAAGTTACGTGACACTGCCGCCAGTTACGGAACGGCTCCCGGCGTGTGGATGTCCCCCTGGGGCGGTTACGGGAAGCCCAAGCAGCAACGCGTAGCGGCAGGACGAACTGCCGGCTACGAAATCGTCGACAACGGCTTTGCCCTGTCGGGCCCCGAGTACTACAAGGCCTTTCGGGATACCTGCCTCAAGTTCGTTCGCGACTTCGGCGTGAATCAGTTCAAGTTCGATGGCACGGGGAATGCCGACCGCGTCTTTCCCGGCAGTGAATTCGACAGCGATTTCGCCGCTGCCATTCACCTCATCGGCGAGCTGCGAGCGCTCAAGCCGGACCTCTATATCAACCTAACGACCGGCACGTATCCGTCACCCTTCTGGCTGTGGTATGCCGACTCCATCTGGCGTGGCGGGGAGGACCACGAATTTCTTGGTGTGGGTCCGAAGCGCGAGCAGTGGATAACCTACCGCGATGCCGATACTTATGAGCACGTTGTACTGACCGGCCCTCTCTATCCGCTGAATTCCCTGATGCTGCACGGCATTATCTACGCAAAACATGCAAAAGACCTCTCCACAGACTCTCAGGGCGACTTCAAGAACGAAGTGCGCGATTACTTCGGGAATGGCACTCAGTTACAGGAGATGTACATCACTCCCGCGCTGCTCTCGACCGCAGATTGGGACATCCTCGCGGAGGCCGCGGCCTGGTCGCGGGCGAACGCCGACGTTCTGGTAGACACCCACTGGACCGGCGGCGATCCTGGGCAACTGGAGGTATACGGCTGGGCGTCGTGGACACCGAACAAAGTGATCCTTGTCCTGCGCAACCCATCGGACAAGCCGCAGGCAATCAGCATCGACATCGAGAGCGCATTCGAGTTGCCGGCGAACATGCTGCGCGCCTACATGCTGCACAGTCCGTGGAAAGCAGACCGTCAAGCCGCCGGCGTCCGCGTTGTTGCAGGCCGGCCACACGAATTTGCGCTCAAGCCCTTTGAAGTGTTGGTGCTCGAGGGGGCACCGCTCAAATAGAGGTCGTTAACTTGCAGCGTACCCTGATTATCTATCTTGCTCTGGCGACTGCGATTCTCGCGCTGTCGGCGAGTTTCGGGCAGAATCCGCCGAGTCACAGCTTTGAGATAAGTGGTCGCCAGTTCCTTCTCGACGGGAAACCGTTCCAGATCATCTCCGGCGAGATGCATTACGCACGCATCCCGCGTGAGTACTGGCACGCCCGCCTGAAGATGGCCCGCGCCATGGGACTCAACACGATCTCCACCTATGTGTTCTGGAACCTGCACGAGCGCAAACCAAGCATGTATGATTTCTCGGGGCAATTCGATGTAGCAGCATTCATTCACGCCGCGCAGGAAGAGGGCCTGTATGTCATCCTGCGGCCCGGCCCATACGTTTGCGCGGAGTGGGACCTCGGTGGCCTGCCAGCATGGCTGCTGGCCGATCCCAAGATTGTGCTGCGCAGCGACGATCCAAAATTCATGCAGCCAGCGGCTGCATGGCTGAAGCGTCTCGGCCGGGAACTAGGTCCTCTGCAAATTACCCGTGGCGGCCCCATCATCGCGGTCCAGGTGGAGAACGAGTACGGCTCCTTCGACAACGACAAGCTCTATCTGAAGCACATATACGATGCGATCGTGGCAGCCGGGCTAGGCGAGGCGCTACTCTACACCGCCGATGGTGCCGAACAGCTGCCGAACGGCACGCTGCCGGGAGTTCCAGCGGTGGTGAACTTCGGTCCGGGAGAGACGCAGGATGCCTTCAAGGCGTTAACTGCATTTCGCTCCAACCAACCGCTAATGGCAGGAGAATATTGGGCCGGCTGGTTTGACCATTGGGGCGGCAAACACAACCTTACGGACGCCGCGCTGCAGGAGCGCGACTTGAAGTGGATGTTGTCGCAGGGATATTCGGTCAATCTCTACATGTTTCATGGCGGCACCACGTTCGGCTTCATGAACGGCGCCAACTATGACGATGGCTACAAGCCGCAGACCACGAGCTATGACTACGATGCGGCACTCGATGAATCCGGCCGACCCACCCCGAAGTATTACGCGTTCCGAAGGGCGATTGCGTCTCTCAATCCGATGCTCAAGTTGCCGGAAGTGCCTGGCGTCGGCCCGCCAATATCCGTTCCTCGTTTCCCGCTCTACCAGAGCAGCAGCTTGTGGGAAAACCTCGGCCCGGCTATCGAAGCGAAGTCGCCGATGCCGATGGAGATGCTGGGTCAGTCCTACGGTTACATACTTTATAAGACGAAGCTGACGGGTCCGATCGACGGCGAGCTGCTGCTCGACGCAATGCACGACTATGCCAAAGTGTTCATCAACGGCAGTGAGCAGGGAACTCTCGACTCGCGGCTGGGGCAGCACTCGCTGAAAATTCAGTCCAGTGCGTCGACCAGTACGCTCGATATCCTCGTGGAGAATGGAGGACGCATTAACTTCAAGAAGCGTCTGCGCGAGGAGCGTAAAGGCATCACTGGGTCGGTGAAACTGTCCGGGAAAGAACTGCACTCGTGGCAGATATACTCCCTGCCGATGAACAATATCGGCAGTATCACGTTCAAGCCGGCGGAGAACGGCTCGAATGGGCCTGGGTTCTTGCACGGGTCCTTTGTTCTCGCCCGGACCGGCGACACTTACCTGGACATGCGCGGCATGGGAAAAGGGGCGGTGTGGATTAACGGGCACGCGCTGGGCAGGTTCTGGAACGTCGGCCCGCAATACACGCTCTACGTACCAGGTCCGTGGCTGAAAACCGGATCCAACGACGTCGTAGTCTTCGATCTCGATAGTAAGGGCGGCCGGCAACTTAGGGGCCTGAGCCAGCCCGTGTTCAGCCAATGAAACTCGATATCACAAAGCATTTCAATTTGTGACTGCAATCACCGCGTCGGATCTCGGGCTTTCCGACCAACACAGCGCAACCTGCAAATGTGAAATACCGCCAAGCGTTGATACCAGGTTAACAATCGCTCTACGAACCATCGGGGTTATGCCATCGGATGCTTCGGTGCTACATCAGTCGTCAGTTTCTCCCGCAACAAGTCGTCGACGTCACCGATTTTGTCACTCAGCAGGTTGAGTTTGCGCGACAACGCCTGGATCTCGGATTCGGCCCGCCGGTTTACGTCGAAGTCCAGTTCGCTGCGCAGGCGATCCTTCGTGTCCTGGCGGTTCTGGCTCATCATGATGACCGGCGCCTGAATCGCAGCCAGCATCGATAGGAACAGGTTGAGCAGGATAAACGGATAGGGGTCCCAAGCTCTGTTGACAAGGGCGACATTGATGCACGAGTAGATCACTAGCACGACAAGGAAAAGGATGATAAACGTCCAGGATCCGCCGAATCGGGCAACGGTATCGGCGATGCGGTCCCCGAAGGTCGACTTCTCCTCGATCATTTCATTGGCGTTACGGCTGGCGCGGAGTCGCACCAATTGCTGAGAAGCGTGGAACTGACGTCCCAACACAGTCAGCATGTCCATGCCCGCCATTGGCTTGCGTTGCAGCAGGATAGCAATATCGTTGCGATCCACCTCGAGGCACACGGTTTCGTCCATCGCCATGGCGTTGGTCTGGTGCGGCGTCTGCTCTAACATTGAGGCGAAGCCAAAGAATTGGCCGTGCCCTGGTTCGTCGACCAGGACTTCCTGATGGTCTTCGTCCACAGTCGTGACCTGGACCGTCCCGGACATCACCACATAGGCCTGATTGGCGGGATCGCCCATCTTATAGATACGTTGCCTCGGGGCAAATCGCCTGAGTTCGACTTGTGAGGCGAGTACCGCGGCCTCCTCGTCGTCTAGCAGCGCAAAAAGTGGGACATGTCTCAACTCCTGCGGGTCGCACGCCATAGTTCACCTCGTTCAGTTCCGTCGATCACATCCGGGCGCACCTCACCGAATGCACGCGAGTGACGATAACAGAGGGGCGCTGCGACCTCATAACGCAATCGTTTACGAATTTGGCCGGTGTAACAAGCTATTCATCGAATAGTCGTCATAAACGCTCACAGATCATTGACGACCTGCCTGTTCGTGGTTAATCGTTAGAGGTAGCATTGGTCCGCCGCGCGGGAAAGGCGGCTTAGGACCTGAAAGTTATAACAATTATAATAATAGGAGTTGCACATCATGCCTGCCGTTTCTCCAGCCCCCGCAGTCGACACTCTCAGCGCATTCGGCAAAGCAAGATCGACCGTCACCGGAACGCCACTTAGCCCTGACGAACTCCGCAAGACCGACGCGTACTGGCGGGCTTGCAACTACCTTAGCCTGGGGATGATTTACCTGTTCGACAACCCCTTGCTGACGGAACCGCTGCGCCCGGAGCACATCAAGAACCGGTTGCTCGGGCACTGGGGATCAAGCCCAGGCCTCTCGTTTATTTATGTGCACCTCAATCGCTTGATCAAGAAATATGCACTCGACGTGATCTTTCTTGCCGGTCCGGGACACGGCGCCCCCGGTGTTCTGGGCCCTGCCTATCTGGAAGGGACGTACTCCGAGGTCTACCCGGACAAGAGCGAAGATTTTGAAGGCTTGCGAGAATTCTTCAAGCAGTTTTCGTTTCCGGGGGGAATTGGCAGCCATTGCACGCCTGAAACCCCTGGCTCCATTCACGAGGGCGGCGAGCTGGGCTACGTCCTCTCCCATGCCTGCGGAGCCGCGTTCGACAACCCGGAATTGATTGTCGCTGCGGTTGTCGGAGACGGAGAGTCGGAGACGGGCCCCCTGGCGACTTCATGGCACATCAACAAGTTTCTGAACCCACAACGCGACGGCGCGGTGCTTCCGATCTACCATCTCAATGGCTACAAGATCAACAATCCGACGTTGCTGGCCCGCATTCCCCATGAGGAGCTAGAGAGCCTGCTGCGCGGCTACGGATGGACGCCCTACTTTGTCGAGGGCTCCGATCATGACAGCATGCACCAGGCGATGGCTGCGACGGTGGAGCACTGTGTTCAGGAGATCCGGCAATACCAGCAGGAGGCACGCGAAAAGGGCGGCGCCATCAACCGTCCCCATTGGCCGATGATCGTTCTCCGGTCGCCCAAGGGGTGGACGGCCCCGAAACAAGTCGAAGGCCACCATCTGGAAGGCTTCTGGCGGGCGCACCAGGTACCCCTGCCGCATGTTAAGACGGACCCCGAGCAGCTCCGCCTTCTCGAAAGCTGGATGCGGTCCCAGCGCCCCGAAGAACTCTTCGATGGCGAGGGAAAGTTTGCTGCCGAGTTCCGCGAACTGGCACCGACCGGCACCCTGCGTATGAGCGCGAATCCCCACGCCAATGGCGGCCGGTTGAAGCGTGCGCTGCGACTGCCCGACTTCCGTGAGTATGGGATCAAGTTCGAAGGGCCGGGCAAAATGCAGGCTGAAAATACCAGGCCGCTGGGCGTGTTCCTGCGCGACGTGATGAAGCTGAACATGAGCAACTTCCGCGTCTTTGGCCCCGATGAAAACAGCTCCAACAAGCTAGACGCGATTTACGAGGTCAGCAAGAAGTTCTGGATTGAAGAGTACTTTCCAGAAGACTCGGATGGCGGCGAACTCTCCCAAGACGGTCGCGTCATGGAAATGCTAAGCGAGCACACCATGGAGGGTATGCTCGAGGGCTACCTGCTCACCGGCCGCCACGGATTCTTCTCGACCTACGAGTCGTTCGTGCACGTGATCGACTCCATGTTCAATCAGCACGCCAAGTGGCTCGAGATCTGCAACCACTTGTCGTGGCGCGAGTCGATTGCTTCGCTGAACCTGTTGATTACCTCTACCGTATGGCGGCAGGACCACAACGGATTTACCCACCAGGACCCCGGTTTCCTCGACGTGGTGGTCAATAAGAGCGCCAACGTAACGCGAATTTACCTTCCGCCCGACGTCAATTCGCTGCTCTCTGTGGCGAACCACTGCCTACGCAGTCAGAACTACGTCAACGTGATTGTCTGCGACAAGCAGAATCACCTGCAATACATGGATATCGACGCGGCCATCACCCATTGCACCAAGGGAATTGGCATATGGGACTGGGCGAGCAACGACGAAGGTGGTGAGCCGGACGTCGTGATGGCGTCCGCCGGCGATATTCCCACCCAGGAAGCGCTGGCTGCCACGGTGCTGCTGCGGGAGGCCTTTCCTGACGTCAAGATCAGGTTCATTAACGTGATCGACCTGTTCAAGATGCAACCCAGCACCGAACACCCGCACGGGCTGTCGGATCGGGAGTTCGACTCGCTGTTTACGGTGGACAAGCCGATCATCTTCAACTTCCACGGATACCCCTGGCTGATTCATCGCCTGGCCTACCGCCGCCACAACCACGACAACATGCACGTGCGCGGCTACAAAGAAAAGGGCAACATCAACACGCCCCTGGAGCTGGCGATCAACAACAATATCGATCGCTTCAGCCTGGCGATGGACGTGATCGACCGGGTGCCAAGGCTGCAAAAGATTGGCGGACATGCCAAAGAGCGTTTCCTCAATCAGCAAATCGAGTGCCGCAATTATGCGCACGAACACGGCATCGACGAGCCGAAGGCGGCGGGCTGGGTTTGGCCATATTGAGGGATCTGCCTTTTCGGTGCTCAAGCCCAAGCACACCGACATCGGCAGGACTTGGCTTACGGCTTAGAATATTCTTTCGCCTGCAGTATATACATTGTATCCCCATGGGTATGGTGGCCATTGGAGAGTGAAGCAATGACTGCGAAGGCGCAGATGTGCCGATGGGGAAATAGCCTGGCAATAAGAATCCCTCGACATATCGCAATATCGCAGACGAGGTGGGGCTCCACGAGGGCACCGCAGTTGTGCTGGACGTTGTATCGCAGGGGGAAGTTGCGATCAAAGCAATTGAGCGTCCACCAGCAAATAGACAAACTTGTCGCCAAGATCACCCCCGAAAATCTACACGGGGAAGAGCGCTGGGGTGAGCCCGTGGGGGCTGAGGCTTGGTAGGCGATTGGGTTCCGAACGCTGGGAAACTATCTGGCTTGATCTCAATCCCACAGTTGGTCATGAGCAGGCCTACAAAGGTCCTGCTCTCGTTTTGAGTCCGGCGTCTTACAACGGGAAGACCAGCCTTCTTCTCGCCTGCGCGATGACCTCCAGATCAAGGTTTTCCCTTCGAATGTCTTGTTGCCGGATGGAAAATCCGCCGTGCTGGTGGACCAGGTCAAGTGCCTCGATTGGAGAATGCGCAATGCCAAACCCAAAGGCAGCATTCCCGACGAGACGTAGCAGCACGTCCGCGAACCGTTGCGCACTCTCCTCCAGATTTGATGGCGGGCTTCGAGGGCACAGAAGGAGTGCCGGTCGGCGCTTGTGCGAATCAATAATCGTCTTACGAGGGATGCGGCTGCCCGAGAATGACCCGCACGGTGTCGCGGGCGATGAGAAGTTCCTCGTCGGTGGGAATGGCATAGGCCAGGAGCTTGGAATCCTCCGCGCTGATCATGCCTTCCCGCGCGACGGTCTGCTGGTTCCTGGCAGCATCGAACTTGAGGCCGGCCCACTCCATGCCCTCGCAAATGCGGGCGCGGATCTCCGGCGAGTTCTCTCCAATGCCGCCGGTGAAGATGACGGCGTCCGCGCCTCCCATGCAAGCCAGGAATGAACCAATGTACTTGCGCGCGCGATAGCAGAAGACATCGATGGCCAGCTCCACGCGCCGGTCGTTATTTTCTTTCAGCTCGGCCTGCAAGATACGCATGTCGTTGGTCAAGCCGGAGATGCCCAACAACCCCGACTGCGTATTCAACAGCGTGTCCACCTCTGACCCCGACATACCTTCCTTCGTCGCGACGAGGTTCACGATCGCGGGATCGAGGTCTCCCGAACGCGTACCCATGACCAGACCCTCCAGGGGTGTCATTCCCATGGAGGTGTCCACCGAGTTTCCGCCTTTGATCGCGGCGGCAGAACAGCCGTTGCCGAGGTGAAGGGTAATGATGTTGGTCTGGTCCCGCGTCAGTCCTCGGATCGCGCGGTATCGGAAGGCCACGTAGCGATGCGACGTCCCATGGAAGCCGTAGCGGCGAATCCGGTGCCGGCGATAGAGGTGATAGGGAATGGCGTACAGGTAGGCCTGTTCGGGGATCGAGTGATGGAAAGACGTATCGAACACGGCTACCTGGGGGACGTCCTTGCCGAGCAACTCTCGCGCCGCCAGGATGCCCTTAATGTTGTTGGGATTGTGCAGGGGGGCAAGGTCGATGCAGTCTTCGATCCCCTGCAAGACCTTGTCGTCGATCAAGGCCGACTCCGCGAACATCTCGCCGCCGTGCACTACGCGATGCCCGACCGCGTGTATGTCGGCCGAACTCTTGATCTCGGTGACTCCCGATTTATCGGAGGCGATATAGCCGACCAGGTAGGCGAGCGCCGCACCAGGATCGCGGAGAGGGGCCGTGAACTTCTGCTTCGGCTCGCTGCCTTTCTGGAACGTAACGATTGCCTCGCCGCCAACCCGCTCGACGTCTCCGCGGCAGATGCGTTCGTCCTGATGCTGCTTAATACGATCGAGATCGGTCGCGATGACCTGAAACTTCAGGCTGGAGCTTCCGGCGTTCAGTACGAAAACGTTCATGCAGGGTGCCTCTTACAGCGTTCCGCCGACAGGCCCATTCGAACGGCTCTCGGAGCGCGCCCGGCAAAATTGGCTGCGTTGCTTGTCTCTGTTGGATTCATGCGGCTTTAACGTTCGCGCGGCCTGGTCCGCCTGCATCATCAGAATTCTATCGCACGACTGTGAAGCCCCCTGCCTTCCCCTTGTATTCTGCAAGCTCGGCTTCTACGATTTTCTTATCCCGCATAACTGGGCGAGTCAAGTCCCACTTCAGTAACAGAATGCAGCAAAACCATTCGTCAAGCATGTTTCCCAAAGAAAGGTTCAGATGAGCGATGTACGCTGGGTCTTGCTAATCGCCAGCGAGGTGGGAGGTACTGACTCGGTTTCCGACCGGGCGATGGAGCGTTTGTGCGAAGCGATTCAGGAAGAAGGATATCGTGTCATTCGCACGTCCACTCCTGAAGATGGGCTCGCGCTTGTCAAATCGGATCCATCGTTCAGCGCGATTCCTGCTTGACTGGGACCTGACCGAAAACACCCAGTTCGACGAGCGTGCCGCGCTGAAGATCATTCGCGCAGGCAGAAGGCGCAATACCAAGGTGCCGATTTTTCTGCTTGCCGACCGCACCCTGGTCAGTGAGTTGCCGCTCGAGGTGATGAAGCAGGTGCACGAGTATATCCACCTCTTCGGCGACACTCCTGCGTTCATCGCCAACCGGGTGGATTTTGCCGTGGTGCGATATCACGACCAGCTTCTGCCACCGTACTTCCGCGAGCTTAAGAAGTACACCGATCAGGGTGCGTATTCCTGGGACGCCCCGGGACGCATGGGCGGTGTGGCTTTTCTCAAGCACCCGGTTGGCATGGCTTTTCACGATCCGAGGGGCCAGCTCGCCGAATCGGGAATTCCTGCAGCGATCCTTGACCGCCTTCCTTGATTCACGGCGTTTCGAGATCGCACGCACCGGAGACTACACCATCCTGGCTCTGTTCTCGGTTGGAACCAACAAGGGGAAGTTGGGCAGCCTTCTGGAAACGCTGTTTGAGTTCAAGTGGCTCTACGACCGCGAAGCACCGCTGATTGAGGCACTGCCCGACCTGGCTGCGAGGTTTCCGGACCGCTATGGCATGCTCACGCTTAACTTAAGCAGCTCAGCGACGAAATGCACGTGGCCATGATGCAGCTCAATCTGCCCTCGCTGGTACAGGAAGCCTGCGATGTCGCCCCCGATCCGGCGGTGACGCCGGCGGCGACCTATCAGAAACTGGTCCGCGAAGGTACTGAGAAAGTGAAGCTTACGGAAATGGCCGGGCGAATACCGGCCGTGATGTTGGTGCCTTACCCGCCCGGGATACCCATTCGCAGGCCCGGAGAGCGGCTGGAAGACCCCAATAGTCCGACGATCCGCTTTCTGCTTGCGCTTGAGGAGTTCAGCAAACGGTTTCCCGAGTTCGAGCGCGAAGTGCACGGGCATCGAACTCGACAATCATGGAGAATTCTGGGTGCGGAGCGTGATCGAGGCTCCGCTGACATCAGCCCAGCCGCGGCCGAAGCCGCGCACCCGGCCTTCCTCGCGAGCCTCCAAGAAACGGAACTGACTTTCTGCCCCGTTCGATCTCGCGCGGCAACTCAATCGCCGTGCGAATGGTGCTCGGTCATACCGAGGCTGCGCACGGTGTCGCTTCCGAAGTCGAATTCGATGACAACCGCCGGCTCGTCGCCCACGACCCAGCCGTCGTGACCGGGTTCAATCGCGATCACTTGCGGTGCGCGGAATTCCAGCACACAGCCGTCGGCGAACTCCATGTGGATCTGGCCGCGCGCCAGAAACCCGACGTGCGCGTGCATGCACCGGTCGGTGCCCACCACGGGCTTCATGTTCTTCGACCAGCGGAACCCCACTGGGTAGATCAATCGTTTCACCCGGGAACTTCCGGCAGCTACCACATCCAACTGCACTCCGCCGACTTCGCGGTGTTCCGCATCCTTCATCGGCGCCAGAAGAGTATCGGTGTCGGTCATGCCAGTGCACCTCAATCTTGAACTGCGTTATTCAGGATACGCTCGCCCCTGCTCGACGAGGCAGTCATTTCATCCTGCGAAGCTCCGGCTTCGCGCAAGTGTGCGCATAACGCTGCTTCCGATATTGCCTGGAACGTGCTTCTGATGATGTGCTCGTCAAAATCAATTCCCACGATGATGAAGACTTCCGGCTCCACACCTTTTACCTTGATCGCCCGGCGTCTGGTTGGCATCTTTGTCTCCAGGGGGAATGTTCGGCGCTGCCGAGCGCAGCTAAAGGTCACGAAAGGTAATGATGGCGGAGAGGGAGGGATTCGAACCCCCGGTACCCTTTCGGGTACGCCGGTTTTCAAGACCGGAGCCATCAACCACTCGGCCACCTCTCCGCTTAAGCTGCGTGTCCTGATTTTACGACATTGAGGCGAAGGTGGTTCCAAGTCAGCCTGGGAACCTTCTCTGGTGCCGCGCCCGTCTTGTGTGTAAAAAGAATGGCCGGGAGCGACGCTCCCGGCCACGTGATTTCAAGGAGGCTAGAAGTTGAGACGGATGCCGAACTCCATCTGACGAGGACTGGTGTTAGTGACCTGGCCGGGGAGGGAGCCGAAACCAGCGGGGCTGCTGGTGTCGAGGTAGTCGCCCCCAGATTGAGCGACATCGC
>Ga0210406_10004523_pt1 | contig 14860 bp, 15 predicted proteins | sample IncBWC30MmetaG_FD_155454 | JGI IMG/M metagenome (GOLD analysis project Ga0210406, IMG submission 155454) | Forest soil microbial communities from Barre Woods Harvard Forest LTER site, Petersham, Massachusetts, United States - Inc-BW-C-30-M | ecosystem: Environmental > Terrestrial > Soil >... | reverse complement strand
CAGACCCGAAACGCCGTGTTTTAGCGGAATTAGCGGCCTCACAAGAAGGGGAGCGGCGACACAAAGTGCGAGAATCCATCGCATAGACGGGATAGCAAGCGGGACGATCCCTATCGGCGACATCGTCAAACACCACTCGGACAGGCAGGACAGCGTTTTGATACATGATGTCTGCGTCACGGGCGCCCGAGTTCTTTATGCCATCAATGTCAATGATAACTGGTAGCGTGGCTGGCCGTTGCTGAATTCGCAATAGTTGCCATTCGAATTGCTCAAACCGCTCGAATCCGAGCCAGCCTGAAAATTTGGAAATAGCCAATGCAAATTTACCAGATTGATCCGACAAAGGATGGGCGTTGGCCGGAACTCGTAGAGCAAGACCCCAAAGCGTCCGTATTTCACACGGTAGGTTGGCTCAAGGCGCTGCGACTTACATATGGATATGAACCGGTGGCCTTCACGACTTCATTGCCGACCGAAGAATTGAAGAACGCACTACTTTTCTGTCGTATTCAAAGCTGGCTCACCGGGCATCGCTTGGTATCGCTACCTTTTTCAGATCATTGCGAGCCTCTTTGCAATTCGGGAGACGACCTGGACTTTTTGATTCGCTATTTGCAAACCACCATGGAACGTCAGAATTTGAGATATCTGGAAGTTCGCCCCATTAACGGTAGTTTCGGTCAGATGAGTGAAGTGCACGGCTTTCGCCCTGCTGCGAAGTTTTATCTGCACGTTCTCGATCTGCGCCCAGACTTGGATGTAGTGTTCCGAAGCCTTCACAAGGATTCTGTCCAACGTCGCATTCATCGAGCACAGCGGGCTGGTGTAAGCGAGAAATGTGGCAGGTCTGATGATCTGCTGAAGGAGTTCTATTCGTTATTTGTAATGACGCGTGGCCGACACGGACTTCCTCCTATCCCCTACACGTGGTTTCGAAACCTAATCCAGTTCCAAGGCGAAGCCCTGGAAATTCGCGTAGCCTATAAAGCCGACACTCCAATCTCCGCCATACTGACCTTGCGCTGCAAGGACGCAGTTTATTACAAGTACGGATGCTCCGACACGCAATTCAACAGATTTGGGGCAATCCCATGGCTCCTATGGAAAGCTATCGCCTCGGCTAAACTGAACGGAGCAAGCGAATTTGACATGGGCAGGACTGAGGAGCAGAACGCAGGACTTCTTGCGTTCAAGAACCGCTGGGTCCCTCAACCCCGGCGCTTAGTTTATTGGAGATTTCCTGACACGGCTTCCCTGGATTTAGTCAATGGTTGGGAATTAAAAATGGCAAAGGGCGTGTTTTCATTCATGCCCGGCAGGTTACGGACGATCGCTGGCAATTTCATCTACCGCCATATCGGGTAGAAGCAGTTTCATAAGACTCTCAGCGAGCTCAGTTAGGGAGCCGCGTACATTCGGCTGGAGTTGTCCAATGCGAACCGAACGCCGCGGGTCTGAGAAAGGGTCTGTGCTAACCATGCTATCCTTTCTTGGGGAAATCTCTACGTTGGGGAACGGCGAAGCTAAGGAATCATTCTGGAAGGTATCTGTTCGTCGCGAGCGAGACTGAGAACCCTTTTTATTGGGTGAGTATTACGCCTCAGCTTATGCAAATGCTGTTGCTTAAGCTCCCTGCTATCGACAGCCCTTGTGCTGTGTGCAGCGCGAAGAGCCTATGCGGATAGGGATCGGCGCGGCGCTGATGGTTCTTGGCTTGCAGTATGCTATTCCACATCGAGGACTAACAAGCTTATGTCTTACGTCTATACGTTGCCAGCTTCAGTTTCGTTTCGCGGTAAGGGCCTTTTCGGGTATTCATTTGGCCCGCTGGGGCAGAAGGATCTGGAAGTTCTGTACATTGAGTCCGAAACGGGGCATGACACTTTCATGATTTGTCGAGGTCTTACTCGCACCTACTACGTGCTCGCCGGAAGCGGCTCGTTTACGATTGCCGGCCATGAGTATCACGTTGGTGCTGGGGTGCTGGTTGAGGTCCCTTCGGGTGTCGAATATTCCTATTCTGGCCGGATGACCATGCTGGCCTTCTGTAAGCGACGCTGGTTCCATAGGACAGACGTGTCCACGAGATGGAACCGCGCCGTGGTCGGCGAAGAAGTACCGTGGCCACTTGATAGCAATTCCGGGTTAGCACGATTGATTAGGATGCGGGTCTTCGGAAAATCACCAACAAATGCCTTTCTGCGGATGAATCAATATCTTTGGAAGACCCTTCCCTCATCCGTTGTTCACCTTCGGCCGCTAGATTCGTACGGTCGCTTTTTGCACGCATTGGCTCGTATTCAAGGTGTTCGGGCGCAGGCCCACAGTACGTTTTTCCTCCGGAATCGCCCTGAGTTGGAATTGATACAACGATTGGTTAGCCGCAAGAACGTCGGTGAAACGGTAAAAGTCGCCGTGCTAGGGTGCAGCACCGGTGCAGAGGTGTATTCGATTGTGTGGGCAATAAGGACTGCGCGGCCGGATCTAAAGCTTGTCATTCATGCCGTCGATGTTTCGAAGGAAGCCGTGGAATTTGCGCGGCGCGCCATTTACCCCCGAAACGCAAGGATGGTCCTTACGCACTCTCGCGACTGTATGGCGGCGGGGTCTTGGCGCGTCGGCGAGCCGGGATCTGATCTCGTCGGTTCAGAGATTTTTGAACGGATGACCGCGCTCGAAAAGGCCGATTTTTTTGATGTTCAAGAGGACGCAGTTGCGATCAAGGATTGGATTAGGGACGGCATCAACTGGGGTGTTGCGGACGTGAGAGAGCCAAAGATTCTCGAGAGCATGGGCCTCCAGGATATCGTGGTCGCTAACAATTTTCTGTGCCACATGAAGTCCGCTGAGGCGGAGCGATGCCTGCGAAACATTGCCCAACTGGTCCGTTCTCAAGGCTTTCTTTTCGTGTCGGGAATCGATTTGGACATCCGGCAGAAGGTGGCTCGTGACCTCGGATGGGAGCCAGTGGCTGACTTATTTGAGGAGATCCATGACGGGGACACTTGCTTGAGGGGTCAATGGCCCTTCGAATACACCGGCTTGGAGCCGCTGAACAAGAGAAGACAGGACTGGAAGATTCGCTACGCGGCAGCCTTCCACGCAGTTTCTGCAACCGGCGGCCGCCCATTGCGCCACGACAGCGCACTCCCTGAGGAACGGCTTGAGACTCGCAGTACAACGGTCTAGCCGATCTCGAGCGCGTCAATTGTCGTCGTGATCTTTGAGGGCGAAAACGTGGGTCAAGCAGCAGGCAAAGACAGCGGGTCCCTTGCAGATCCGCGCGTTAGCTTGGTGTCATCAGCTGTCAACATCTTCGAGGGTTGCTTAGAGCGCTATGAAAAATTTGAAACAACGGACCATTCGTGGTGGTCTTGCAAGGCTCTTCGCCCAAGCGGCTACGTTCATCATTCGTGGCGGTTCCCTCGTGATATTAGCCCGGCTCCTGAGCCCGAGGGACTTCGGATTGGTGGGTATGGTCACGGCTTTCACTGGAGTGCTGAATCTGCTCAAGGATTTCGGGCTTTCGTCTGCCTCCGTGCAGCGCACGACGGTAACGGACGAGCAAATTTCAACATTGTTTTGGATTAATATGCTGGTCGGCACACTCCTCGCGCTGCTGACAGCAGCAATGGCCCCGCTCATAGCTGCCTTCTACCACGAGCCACGACTCGTTGCCGTAACAGCGGTTTTGGCGGCGGGATTCATCTTCAATGCAGCAGGGGTGCAACACTCAGCTCTTCTCCAACGCGAGATGCGCTTTACCACCATAGCCGTAATAAGCATTATTTCCTTGATGGTGGGTACTGCCATTGCCGTTGGGGGGGCGAAAGCTGGGTACGGATATTGGGCCCTTGTAGCGATGTCGGTTAGCGCTCCACTGGTGGGAACGATCGGAGCCTGGCTGAGCGCGGGCTGGGTGCCGGGCATGCCCCAGAGACGGACGGGAATTCGTTCTATGATGCGATTTGGCGCGACCGTCAGTTTAAATGGAATTGTTGCTTATCTCGCTTATAACGCCGACAAAGTCTTAATCGGCCGTTTCTGGGGAAGTGGCGTACTCGGAATCTACGGACGGGCCTACCAGTTGGTTAATATTCCCACCGAGAATCTCAACGGTGCAGTCGGGGAAGTGGCATTTTCGGCATTGTCTCGAGTTAAGGACGACCCTAGTCGGTTTAACAGCTACTTCTTGAAGGGCTACTCTCTCGTTCTGGCAATGACCCTACCACTCACGATTGCCTGCGTTGTTTTTGCTAACGATGTTGTTCTCGTTCTTTTAGGGCCGAAGTGGATGGACGCGGTCGCTATTTTTCGCTTGCTTGCTCCGACCATTTTGATCTTTGCTATTATCAATCCTTTAGGATGGCTGCTCTACTCTTTGGGATTGGTGAGGCGAAGTTTGACCATCGCGCTTGTCTTCGCTCCCACAATCGTCGCAGGCTATCTTATGGGATTGCCTTATGGACCCAAAGGAGTCGCCTTTGCCTACTCGGCGGTGATGGTTTTGTGGGTCATTCCCTTTATTGCGTGGTGCGTAAAAGGAACAGCAGTCTCCTTCTGGGATGTTTTGTTGGCCCTGGTCCGGCCGCTGGGTTTTGGCATTGTGGCCGGAGGCTTGGCCTTTCTGGTGAGCGTAGCCTGCGGCCAGCTGTTGGCACCTTTGCCCAGGCTGGTTGTTGAAACTAGCGTGCTTCTGATCGCATTCTTTGGGCTGTTGTTGTTTGTCGGGGGCCAGAAAGCATTCTATCTCGATCTCATTCGCGGGATGAGGAAGCCTTCGCTAGCCGAAGGCGGAGCTTAGCTAGACTTAAGCAAAACGTGGGCCGTCTTCCCTGGGTTTGGATGCGAGAGCGGAGCGAGAAGCGCACAAAACCGAGATTGGTGAAAATTGTGGCAGCTTTTTCATTTGCTTGCTTCTGTGACAGTCTTGATCCGCTTGCAGACAATGCGTACGATTGCCATCAAAAAGCTAACCTTATTGTTTTCAGGGTACAGGTCAGATCTTGCCAGCTCAGCCTTTAGGGTGGGTACTGGGGCTGCGGAATGACGGCATGTTAGTTATGGTCATTCCTCGTGCGTTAATGGCGGTAGCTCGCGCCTTGGTCTTTGCGGTGTGTATCAGATCAGTGACGCGCGCCAGTCGCAGCCGTAGTTTTCATGTCATCTAAAGGCGGTATACAAGTCTTTATGCACAGATCGAAGGATGTTGGGACCGGAGCAAAACGGCCAAAGATCGCCCTTTTCGGAGCCTTTGGCGTCGGAAACTTCGGCAACGAATGCACCTTGCAGTCGTTGCTATACAATACTCGAAAGTATGTTCCGGATGCGGAAATTAGCTGTATTTGTACGGGGCCTGAAGAAGTACATTTGGCCTACAACATATCTGCCTCACTGATCAAGGAAATTCCGCTCGCACCGATTAACAATCGCATTCTGCGATTTCTAAGAAAGATTTTCGTTGGCATTCCCATGGAGCTGTTCCGATGGCTTAAGGCGATCGGCACGCTAAAGGATGTCGACATGCTTATCATGACGGGAACAGGAATGCTGGCAGACTTCGGCATTGATCCTCTCGGCCTGCACTATGAAATACTAAAGTGGACGATCGCTGCAAAACTGTGCCGGTGCAAAGTCCTATTTCTCAGTGTCGGGGCGGGACCGATTCATCCTCGCCTGAGCCGGCGTTTCGTCAAGGCCGCGCTTTCATGTGCTGACTACCGATCCTATCGCGATGACTTTTCAAAGGAATATCTGAAGAGTATAGGTTTCGACAGCGAACGCGACTCGGTGTATCCGGACTTAGCCTACAGCTTTCCAACAGCCAAGATCCCTCCCGCTAATCACGATGGGGCCAGCCGTGGAACCGTCATTGGTGTTGGGTTGATGACTTACTTCAATAGGCGGTCCACCTTACAGAAAGACGAGACCGTCTATCGCGACTATATCGCGAAGGTCGGAAATTTTGTGAGCTGGTTGCTCGAAAAGAAATATACCGTAAGACTCCTCATCGGCGACTTCGCGTATGACCAGCGTGCGAGACGGGATTTGAGAGCATTTATTGAAGAACGCGGAGGCGGTTACACAAATGGAAGTATCATCGATGATCCCGGCACTTCTGTTGATGACGTGTTGTCGCAACTGGCGGCAACGGATCTCGTCGTCGCGAGCAGGTTTCATAACGTTCTGCTCGCTCTGATGCTTGGAAAGCCGGTCCTAGCGATTTCCTACAACGAAAAGGTCGACGCCCTGATGGCCAGCGCAGGGTTGGCGGAATTCTGCCAAGACATTGAACGCATTGATCTCGGAGAAATGATGCGTCAATTTGACGAATTGGAAGAAAAGGCGAGCCGTACAAGACTGCAGCTCCAGCGAAATACAGAGGCTTGTCGCGTCGCGCTAGATGAGCAGTACAACCGCATTTTTCATGATCACCACGCGGGACTACCACTAGCTTGAACAGGGGCGAAAAACTAGTCAACCGTAGGCGGAATGCACTTGTTTCGATCCGGCGACGGCGCGCTTTCCAGTCATTGGATTCGGAAGCCACCGAGCACGCAGCCAATGCTTATTAACTGCCTCACAGAATATTATCGGTGCCCAGACGAGCACTTGGACTTTGCCCAAACCGGTAGTCTCTCCGCGAGCACTGGTTACTTCCAATTCGGAAAAGAGACGACATGCTATGGGAGCTACGTTGGGCGCGAACCTGCTGCCCATGCTCCGGGCGAGCGGTTGAATGCCCTCTGTGACATTGAATGCAAAAACGGAACAGTCTACCTCCCATTCGACCCGTCGGAAGTGGTCAAAAACCTTCGCTTCGAGACCTATGCGGCGGACTGGCGTGAGAAATTTCCTATGTCCGCGCTGGCCCAGATGTATTACTTTGTTCGCCCCCTGCTGCCGGTCCACATACGGAAACACCTCCAGGAATTTCATTACCGGGGCTGGAGTAACCTGAGTTTTCCTCGTTGGCCGGTGGATTGCTCCGTCGACAATCTTCTTGCCCAACTGCTCTCGTTGTCACTGAAAACGAGCGGCGTCCCCCGGATACCTTTCATTTGGTTCTGGCCGCAAGGGTCGATGAGTTGCGCGATAATGACCCACGACGTGGAAACGCAGCTGGGCTGTAACTTTTGCGGAACTCTGATGGACACGGATGATTCGTTCGGAATCAAGTCATCCTTCCAAGTGATACCGGAACAGCGTTACAGCGTTACCGCAGAGTTTCTAAGCTCTATTCGCGATCGTGGCTTTGAAATTGTCGTGCACGACTTGAATCACGATGGACACCTTTACAGAAATCAAAAACGGTTTCTTGAACGTGCCGCCAAGATCAACTCATACGCTGCAGCGTACGGTGCTGATGGATTCCGGGCCGCATCTTTGTATCGAAAACAGCTGTGGTACGACGCGCTACATTTTTCATACGACATGTCGATTCCCAACGTGGCTCATCTCGATCCGCAACGAGGTGGGTGCTGTACGGTTATGCCGTACTTTATCGGCAAAATCTTGGAACTGCCAGTCACGACGACTCAGGACTACACGTTGTTTAACATTCTGAAGGATGGTTCCATCGAGTTGTGGAAGCAGCAGATGGAAATCATCATGGAAAAGCATGGGCTGATCAGTTTTATTGTGCACCCGGACTACATCATCAAGCCGCAAAAGCGTCGGATCTACGAAGCACTACTCGCGTGTTTGTGCCGTGTGCGGGAAGAAAACGGCGTCTGGATCGCCACTCCAGGTGAGGTAAGCCGTTGGTGGCGGCAGCGCGCGGAAATGCGATTGTTGCATGGCCCGCAGGGTTGGTGCATCGAGGGGCCGGGAAGTGACCGGGCGTGTCTGGCGTATGCAGTCTTGGATGGGGATCAATTAAAGTACGAGGTCGATCGAGAGCCGGCCGGGAATCGGATGGTACGCTGATACCCCTTGGCAAGCGGCCAAGCGCACAGATGACGAGCACAAAACTGGTCGACGCGACCCTGATATATCTGGATATATCGTGTGCTTGGTTTCGCAGTCCTCCTCCTTCTTATATTCAGCTTTCTGGCAGGCGTAGGTAACCTGTTCATATTCATCGTTGAAGACCAGAAGTCTCTACTTGATCTGCGTCCCCGAGCAACCGAGCGTGTGCCAGCAGCGGTCGAGATTTAAGCCATATCAGTTGATCGTCTAATTGAGCTGGCTTCTGAGATCGTTGAATGGGAAGTTCAGGAGCGAAAGGCGAACGAAGCGTGCCGAGTCACCAGATAGACGTAGGGCTACCGAGGGAAGAGTCTTTCCATAACAACCAAAGTACGTTCCATCGTGTGTCTAAATCCATGCCAAACGCAATCATCGCACTCTTCATAAGTCCTTTAGAATCAACTTGTCAGGTAGACGACGAGCCAAAGAGGCGGCCGTAGCAGAGGGTCCGCTTTGGTAGGCTGATTGCACTCCACATTGAGTATGCTTTGGGCGAGCTCGGACAAGGGCCGCTACCGGTAAACTGCGAGAAGATTCAGAACGCGTTTGCCACACATTGCGGGTAACCGAGAGGATTGTATATGAAGGTTGTTCTTTTTTGTGGCGGGCTCGGATTGCGTATTCGCGATGCCGAAGACATTCCCAAGCCCATGGTGCGTATCGGCTATCGGCCAATCCTCTGGCACGTCATGAAATACTACGCCCACTTCGGCCACAAGGAATTTATCTTGTGTTTGGGGCATCGCGCCGAAGCCGTCAAAAATTACTTCCTTAATTACAACGAGTGCACTTCTAACGATTTTGTCCTTTCCGGCGGCGGCAAGAAAGTCGATTTGCTAAATAGCGATATCCACGATTGGCGGATCACCTTCGTAGATACGGGAATCAATTCCAATATCGGCCAGCGATTGAGGGCCGTCGAAAAGTACCTCGAAGGAGAAGAGGAATTCCTCGCCAACTACAGCGATGGCCTAACAGACATGCCGCTATCGCGACAGCTCGAGCACTTTCATAGCGAGGGCAAAGTTGCCAGTTTTCTTTGCGTCCGGCCGAATCTGAGCTATCACCTGGTCTCGCTGCAGCAGGGCAATGGGAGTCTAGTTTCCGAAATCCGCGCAATCAATGACGGAAACATCCGAATCAACGGAGGGTATTTCGTCTTTAAGAAGGAAATTTTTGATTACATGCGCGAAAAAGAAGAACTCGTGATTGAACCGTTTCACAGATTGGTTGCGCAGAAGCAATTAATCGGGTACCCCTACGATGGATTTTGGGCCAGCATGGACACCTTCAAAGATAAGCAGCAGCTCGATAACCTGTGTGCCACGGGTGTCGCGCCTTGGGAGGTTTGGAAAACCAATGGCAATGGTTGAATTCCCCAAAGAATATCGGATTTTGAACTCGCGCGCTCGCATTGAACCTCCAAAATGGACTGGCGCCGCTCGACGGCTCCTAGAAACCATTTGATACTCGAGTCCGAAATTCCAAAATATGACGGAGACTTGGGCCAACCAAACCTATTCGTACCGCTTTATCGAGACCTCTATCAGGAAACGATCCGTTACATCATGGACGCTGTTGACACCCAACGCACGCCATCTGGTTTGGCCTCGAGCCGGCCGTAGGTGTCACCGCAGACGCCAGGTGCTTTCTTTCGGCAACAACTGTACGCAGTTCGCGTTTTCCAGTAAGGCGAGCTGACTGGTTTTACTCGCTTTCTGTGAGCTATTAGTTGCTGGCTTTTTTACACTCGTCGCCGTATCGACGATTGCGGCCATGGGGATTCTCTATCTGGGCGGTCAGCGAATTCCTGTGCTGGTAATTCTAGAAGGCTGTTGTCCCTCGTCGAGATCAGAAAGAAAAGGGGATTAAAGGCGCTTGATGATACATTACAGATTGCGCACAGGTCATGGCTCGACGCGATAGTTTGATGAACACTTTAATCATGTCTTCCCTTACATTGGTGACGACCGTAGCCGTCGATAACGGTTCACGAGTATGAGTAACAGAGCACCGATCGCATCGCTGGCGCAACAATCATGACTTTTTTCGGTGGGACCGCTTAGACGTGATTTTTACCAAAACGAAGATCGACGGAGTGTTCGCGGTCGAGCTCGAGCCGCGCCGCGACGAGCGCGGATTCTTTGCCAGGCAGTGGTGCGCGGACGAATTCACATCCGCTGGCCTCAACCCGAAAATCGCCCAGATCAACACGGCTCGGAGCGCGGCGGCGGGCACCCTGCGCGGCCTGCACTTCCAAGTCGCGCCGCATGCCGAGGCCAAGCTCGTGCGCTGTACCCGCGGCGCGGTGTTCGACGTCGTCGTCGACCTGCGCGCCGGCAGCTCGACGTTTCGACAATGGTTGGGCATGGATCTCGATGAGGAGTCCGGTCGCATGCTCTACATTCCGGAGGGATGTGCACACGGGTATCTGACGCGGGAGCCAAACACCGACCTCACTTACCAAGCCTCCGTACCCTATGCTCCCAAGAGCGCCCGGGGCGTCCGCTACGACGATTCGGCATTCGGCATCGTCTGGCCCGAACCGGTCAAAGTGGTTTCGCAGCAGGACCTGAACTGGCCCGAATTCTCGGTCGGCGCGACCTGAGGCTGGCGCCGTGACGACCAATAATCAAGTATTGGTGACCGGTGCCACGGGCTTTCTAGGCAGTCATTGCTTGAAGCCGCTCCTGGAGCGCGGTTTCGACGTGCTTGCGCTCTATCGCGAGCGTCCGCCCCGCAACGAGCCCGGAGTCCGCTGGATACTGGGCGACGTCATGGATCGGACCGCCATGCGGGGTTTGCTCGAGAGGCATAAGCCAGCGGGGCTTCTGCACTTGGCGTGGTTTGTCGAGCCGGGTAAGCTCATCACGGACTCGAGTAATCTTGCCTGGGTGTCCGCCAGCCTCGATCTGATCCGCGCGTTCCGCGAAAATGGCGGCGAGCGCTGCGCGGTCAGCGGCTCGTGCTACGAATACGACTGGCGTTTCTGCTACTGCGTCGAAGAGGTGACGCCTTGCGAACCCGACACGCTCTACGGTGCCGCGAAGGACAGTCTGCGGCGGACGTTCCTCGCTTACTGCAACGTGTCCGGCCTTTCCGGGTCCTGGGGGCGCGCATTTTTCATGTACGGACCGCGCGAGAATCCATCGCGACTGGTATCGTCGGTGATCATCTCGCTGCTGAAAGGTCAGCCCGCCAAATCTTCGCATGGACTGCAGGTCCGCGACTACCTGCACATTCAGGATGTCGCCGACGGAATGGTCGCGATGTTCGCTTCACAAAGCCGGGGCGCCTACAACATCGCCGCCGGAACCGCTACGACGATCCGCGAGATCGTCGAGCGATTGGGAAAAATCACAGGCCGCACCGACTTATTGCAGATCGGCGCGCTGCCGGCGCGTTCCAACGATGCGCCGCTGGTGCTCGGCGACGGGCGTCGCACGCTGAACGATGTGGGCTGGAAGCCTAGGATCGATCTCGATGCCGGACTGACGGCGACTGTGGGCTGGTGGCGAGAACATCTGAACGATCGCGGGGGATAGTTTGCGATGACCAATATCTCAATTCTTGGCACGGGCATGGCCGGATTCGGCGCCGCTCACGCGGCTCACGAGGCTGGCCTGCGGCCGGTGGTTTATGACCTGCACGATCACATCGGGGGCCACACGGCGTCCTATGAATTCGCAGGCGGATGGACCTTTGATGAAGGTCCGCACGTGTCGTTCACCGAAAATTCCCGCATCCAGGATTTGCTCGCGGCCAACGTCGAAGGCAAGTACGAAACTTTTGCGACGCGGGTCAATAACTACTGGAAGGGTCACTGGATCAAGCATCCGGCGCAGATCAACTTGCATGGCCTCCCCGTCGACTTGGTGACGAAGATTCTCCTGGAATTCGTCGAATTGACACAGCGCGCCGAATCGCCGCCCATTCACAACTACGAGGACTGGTTGCGCTCGAGCTTCGGCAAGACGTTCTCCGAAACGTTCCCGATGGAATATACGGTCAAGTATCACACGACCACAGCGGCCAACATGAACACCGAGTGGATCGGTCCGCGCCTCTATCGTCCCAATCTCGAAGAAGTCTTTCGTGGCGCCCTGCAGCCGAGTTCGGACGACGTACACTACATCAAAGGTTTCCGCTATCCGAGCCACGGCGGCTTCGCGGCCTATCTCGAGCCGTTCCGAGGAATTGCCGACATCAACTTGGGCCACGAGGCCGTGGGTATCGATCCGAAACGGCGCTTATTGCGCTTCAAGAACGGCAAGACGGCCTCTTACGACGGACTGGTTTCTTCGATTCCGCTGCCGGAGCTCTTGCCGATGATCGACGGGGCGCCGAAGGACATCCTCCAGGCGGCCTCGCAGCTTGCCTGCACCGAAGCTGTGATCGTGAGCTTGGGAATCGATCGACCGGATCTCGTGGATGCGCACTGGTCGTACTTCTATGATCGCGACATCTTTTTCACGCGACTGAGCACCCCGCATCTGCAATCGCCGCACAATGTCCCGCCGGGCTGCGGAAGCCTGCAAGCCGAATGCTACTACTCGAAGAAATATCGACCGCTCGATCGGCGCCCCGAGGACTGTATCGAACCGGTCATCGCCGACCTCAAGCGGTCCGGCATCCTGCGAGAAAGCGACCGCGTACTGTTCCGCCACGCGATGCATATTCGCTACGCCAACGTGATCTTCGATCTGGAGTCGGCTCCGGCGACTGCGGCAGTCCATGGATATCTCGATGACATCGGCATCGGATACTGCGGTCGCTATGGCGACTGGGCCTACATATGGACTGACCAGTCCTTCGTAAGCGGTGAGCACGCGTTGCGGAAGGTTTTGGGCGGCGTGAAATCCCGATAAAGCGTGCATTGATGAACTTGTTCACGTCGACGATGAGCAGCATGATTCTCGTGGTTCAAAACGCACCCTGTGGAGGAGGGGTAGATTCATGACGCTCCGATTCAAGCCGGATTTGCCCGCGAATGGTACGGTTCTGTGCCTGGGCGCGCACTGCGACGACATCGAAATCGGTTGCGGCGGCACGTTGGTCGAACTGCGAGGGCGCCATCCGGAATTGCGATTCGTCTGGGTGGTATTTTCGGGCGACGCCGTCCGCGAGAGCGAGACTCGCGCCGCCGCCGTGGCGCTCCTCGGCAGCGACGCGAACGTCACGGTGGACTCTCATCGCTTTCGCGCCAGCTACTTCCCCCATTTCGGCGCCGAGATTAAGGACGCGTTCGAATCGCTGCAGTCTCGCGTCGTACCGGATCTGGTGATGACTCATTTCCTACCCGACCGCCACCAAGACCATCGCGTGATCTCCGAGTTGACGTGGAACACGTTTCGCAGCCACGCGATTCTGGAATACGAAATCCCAAAGTACGAAGGGGACTTGGCGCATCCCGGCGTGTATTGCTCTTTGTCCTCAGCGACAGTCGACCGAAAAGTCGAGACCTTGATGAAATGCTTTCCGTCGCAGCTGAGCCATCAGTGGTTCGATGCGGAACTGTTCCGCGGTCACTTGCGGCTTCGTGGCGTCGAGTGCAACTCGCCTTCACGTTACGCCGAGGCTTTCCACGCGCGGAAACTTGTGATTTAGATTGCATACGGAATCTCAGACTATGGAAAAACACAGACGTTTGATCGGATTGCAACAGCTTGTGGACGAGGATCTGGATGCGATATGCGCGGATCTGGCTGCCGAATTCAGTGAGATGTCCGGGAGCCGATTGCTCGTGACCGGCGGCGGCGGTTTCCTCGGGTATTACCTGGTGCAGTCGGTTCTGCATTGGAACGAGAGCCGCGCGGCCAGCGGCAAAATCGATTTGACCGTTTATGACAACTACATCCGCGGGGTGCCCGAGTGGCTCGAAGCGCTGCGCGACCGGCCGCACCTCGAGCTGCGGCGCATCGACATGATCGAACCCCTGCCGACGGACATCGGACATTTCGATTACATCGTCCATGCCGCGGGGATTGCGTCGCCGATCTACTATCGCGCGAAGCCCCTCCAGTGCATCGACGCCAATATCAACGGATTACGGAACTTGCTGGATTACGCCGTCGCCGAGCGCGATGCCAGCCGCCCATTACGGGGGTTCTTGTTCTATTCTTCCAGCGAAATATATGGCGATCCGGCGGCGACGGCGATCCCGACGCCTGAAACTTACCGGGGCAATGTATCGTGCACCGGACCGCGCGCCTGCTACGACGAATCGAAGCGATTCGGCGAAACGCTCTGCGTGACCTATGCCAAACAGGAGGGAATTCCCGTGCGCATGGCGCGGCCGTTTAACAACTATGGACCGGGACTGAAGATCACGGACGGACGGGTAATCCCGGATTTCGCAAAGGACCTCCTCGCGGGCCGTGACATTGTGATGTTCTCCGATGGCAGCCCGAGGCGCACGTTCTGTTACGCGACCGACGCCATCGCGGGCTATTTCAAGGTGCTGGTGCGCGGCGGGGCGGGAGAGCCTTACAACATCGGCATTGATCGCCCCGAGCTATCCATCGCGGAGCTTGCAGGCCTGGCCGTCAAAGCGGCCGCGGAATTATTCGGCTACCGCGGCAAAGTCGTGCTCGGCCGCAGCGCCGAGGCCGATTATCTGATCGATAATCCGAATCGGCGATGCCCGGCGATCGACAAGGCGAGGTCAGAGCTCGGTTTCGACCCGAAGGTGTTCATCGAAGAAGGTATCTATCGCTCCCTGATTTGGTACAACCACAACCAGATTGCCGCGGCAGCCTAATGAAAATCTCAATCGTCGGCACTGGCTATGTAGGTTTGGTGACGGGCGCATGTCTAGCGGAGAGCGGGCACGACGTCGTTTGCGTCGACATCGATCCGCGCAAAGTCGCTATGATCAATTGCGCAC
>Ga0210406_10004522_pt1 | contig 14862 bp, 14 predicted proteins | sample IncBWC30MmetaG_FD_155454 | JGI IMG/M metagenome (GOLD analysis project Ga0210406, IMG submission 155454) | Forest soil microbial communities from Barre Woods Harvard Forest LTER site, Petersham, Massachusetts, United States - Inc-BW-C-30-M | ecosystem: Environmental > Terrestrial > Soil >... | reverse complement strand
GGGGTGTGGAAACGTGGCATGGTGAGGATATTGAGGCACCGGCAAACGAAAGGGCCGGTCTCGGCTAGGCCGCACCTAAACCGTCGCGCCACCCCTCGACTTCACCTCAAAATGCCTCCGCCACCCGCCGTTGCTTTCAAGCAAGACACGCTGAAATGGCGCTTCTCGTTACCGATCAAGTAGTAGCACTGCGCTGAACCTGAGGACGCAACCTTTCCGGTCAATTTGTAATGACCCGGACCACGAAAAGGCATATACGGATAATCCCCGGATGAGGACGGAAGATCGGCTTGGAAATACCCCGCTGCCTGTTCCCCAAAGAAAAACTTCTTGTTCTCTAATTCGGAATCCATCTGTGTTGACTGTACCTCAACTGTCGTTAACAGCCATTCTCACCAATACAACCCTCTCCGCCTCACGCTCGGCAAGGGTAGGCCCGCCTGGAAGGCGCGAGTTACTAGCACAAACGTACGCAGCTGTGCCGTCTCGGGGTTGGATCGAATGTACTTGACGACGACCCTAACTAGCTGCCCGGCTTCCCTGTCGCTATCAGTGCAATAGAAGAAGGAGACTCGCCCTTCGATCGGCTCAACGTGATTGCGGCGGAGGCACCTTCCACAAAGCCGCTGACATAGGCGGCGCACACCATTTGGTTCGACTTATCAGCGCTTGTCAGGTCGTGGTCCTTTTCAACCACCGAACATTGCCGGAGAAAGGCGTCGCCCGATTCCTCCAAAACTTCTTCGGCCATGAGCGGCGCAAAGAAGACGCAGAGCACTGCACCTAACGTCAACGCAGAGAGAAGTAGCTGCTTCATGGCCAACGGTTACACTCAGAACCTCTGAGGAACCGAAATCGGTTGTTGCCAGCGAGCGGAGGATGCGGTGTTTTTGTAGAATGCGAGCTTCGCTTGTGAGGCAGGCGCGCGTTTTGATGCGCCGTTGCGGTGTGAGGGAAAACTTGTGCTTTTGAATCTGACGGTGGTGGCGGGAGACGGGATCGGACCGGAAGTTACCGAGGAAGCGATCCGGGTGCTGGAAGTCGTGGCTTCGGGTTTCGCGCACGAATTGAAGCTGGCGCGCAAGAACATCGGCGGGGCTGGGCTGGCGGCGAGTAATGATCCGCTGCCCGCCGATACGCTTGAGGCTTGCCTTCAATCGGGCGCGGTGCTGCTGGGGGCGGTGGGATCGCCTGCGTATGACAAGAATCCCGGACATCTGCGGCCGGAGGCCGGCCTGCTGCGTCTGCGCAAGGAGTTGGGGGCGTTTGCGAACCTGCGTCCGGCGAAATGTTTTTCGGCGTTGTTGAATAACTCTCCGCTGCGGGCGGAAGTGGTGCGTGGCACCGACATCATGATTGTGCGCGAGCTTTTGGGCGGAACCTATTTTGGGCAGCCGCGCTCGATCGACGGCGCGCCGGGATCGCGCGAGGCAGTGAACACGATGCGCTATGGTGAAAAAGAGATTGAGCGGATCGCGCGCGTTGCGTTTGAGCTGGCACGCAAGCGCAAAGGGAAGGTGCTCTCGGTCGATAAGGCCAACGTGCTCGAGTGCTCGCGGCTGTGGCGCGAGGTCGTGACTCGCGTCGGTACGGAGTATTCCGACGTGAAGCTGGCGCACCAGTATGTGGACTCGGCGGCCATGCTGCTGGTGCTGCGTCCGAAAGAGTTCGACGTGCTACTCACAGAGAACATGTTTGGCGACATCTTGTCGGACCAGGCCGGCGGGCTCGTGGGTGGCTTGGGCATGCTGCCTTCGGCCAGCATTGGTGGAACGGTGGGATTGTACGAGCCTGTGCACGGGTCGGCGCCCGATATCGCCGGGCAGGGGATTGCGAATCCGCTGGGCGCGATCTTGTCGGCGGCCATGCTGCTGCGGCATTCGTTCCAACTGGAGAGCGAAGCGGGGTGCATCGAATCGGCCGTGGAAAGCGTACTGGACGCTGGGCATCGGACGCGGGATCTGGTTCGGAGCGAGGAAACGTCACTGAGCACGTCGGAGATGGGGCGGAAGGTGGCGGAGGTGGTGAAAAAGCTCTCCGGGTCGGGAGAAAATCGGGAGAAGACCGCCTGATCCTGCGCGAAGACGTCATGCGAACTTCGCGATTTTTTGCACACTCTGCAGGTGTAGACTCAAATTACACCGACTTTTCATAAGCCGCCAGGGGGCCGCGATGATTTCGAAGTGCGCGAATCCTGCTTGCGCCGCCCGTTTTTTATATCTTCATCAGGGAAAGCTCTACCGTGTCGAACGTGACGCTCAAAACGATAGCGAACTGCTTATGGGTTTTGATCCTACCGTTCGCAAGCACTCCGCTGGTGTGCAGTTTTTCTGGCTGTGTGAGAACTGCGCGGCATCCATGACGTTGATTCGCTGCAAGGGGATCGGCGTGACCATGCATCCGCGGCATCCCCTGCTCAAAGCAGCGTCATGAAGTTGCGATCGGCGCGGGTGGGGCTGCGTCGTACTTCCCCGTAAGCGAATACCAGCGGATTTTCAGCATTTCCATGAACATGCGGATTCCGTCGCGCACGGGATGGATACGCGTGTCTCCGCTGTGCGCCCATTGCACGGGCACTTCCTCGATTTTCATTCCAAACTTGCGGGCGAGAAAGAGAATTTCGGGATCAAATCCCCAGCCTTCGATGCGTTGCAGCGGGAAAATGGCGTCGGCAGCGCGGCGGGTGAAGGCTTTGAATCCGCATTGCGTGTCGTGGTAGGGAAGGCCGAGGACAAGGCGCAGGGCGAGGTTGAAGACGCGTCCCAGGAGCTGGCGATGCAGGGACTGGCGCTGGGTCTGCAATTCGGCACGTAACCAGCGGGAACCGATGGCAATGTCCGCGCCATTGTGCAGTGCGGCGAAGAGCTTGTCGGCTTCTTCAATCGGGGAAGAAAGATCGGCGTCGCTGAAGAGCAGAATTTCGCCCGACGCGTGCAGCATGCCGTTGCGGATGCTGTAGCCCTTGCCACGATTTCCGGGATTGTGCAGAAGGCGAAGCATCGGGTGTTCTGCCGCGTACTGCTCGACGATCTGTGCCGTGTCGTCGCGCGAGCCGTCGTTGACGACGAGGATTTCGGCGTCCCATTGGCGTTGGCGAACAAAGGCCAGAACGCGGTCAAGCGTGGCGCGGATTCTGGCGCTCTCGTTGTAAGCCGGAATGACGATGCTGTAGGTCGGGGGCAAGGTTTTTGTTAGATGCGTAAACCCGCGAGGTGCGGCGGTGTTGCGGTTTGAGATTAACACTTGCGTGGCAATATTTGTCGGTTCGCCACTTTGCGAGCGAGGGGGACGTCGCCCCTACCAGGCCGGACGAAAAGTGTCGAGGTCGTTTCAGTCCGCGAGGTGCGCGGGGTCCTTCGACGCGTTCGAGCTGGCGCCTCACTTTGTTCCAGATGACAGGCTTGAAAGGAATTGGGTTCGCAACATCGGTGAGGATCTATGCGACCTGGCGGCGTTCGAGCATCGTGAAGAACGCGTTCACCAGTTCTTCGTCCCAGAGCCCGGACTGGGCTTCGACGCGCATGGTGCGTTCGGCTTGCTCGTGGGACTGTGCAATCTTGTAGGGGCGGGTGGTGCGCAGGGCGTCATAGACGTCAACGACTTGCAGGATGCGGGGCAGGAGCGGGATTTCTTTTTTCGTGAGGCCGTCGGGATAGCCGCTGCCGTCGGAGTGCTCGTGGTGAAAGCGGATGATGGGTAGCACCAGCCGCAGGGATTTCAGGGGCTTGCAGATGTTCTCACCCGTGAGCGGGTGCTGCTTCATGACCTTCCATTCGTCGGCGGTCAAATTTGAGCCTTTCTTCAGGATCTCGTCGGGCACGGCGATCTTGCCGAGGTCGTGCAGGTAGCCGCCGCGGCGCAGCGCGGTGAGCGACTCTTCGTCGAGACCGAGATGGCGTCCGAGTAAGACGGCGCGGTTGGAAAGGCGCTCGCAGTGGCCTTCCGTATAAGGGTCGCGCGCTTCCACGCTTCGGCCCAGAGTGCAGAGAACTGATTCGGCGGTCTCAAGCTCGTCGGTGAATTCCTTCAGCTTGAGCAACGACTTCACGCGGGCAAAGAGCTCCGCGGGGAAGATCGGTTTGTTGAGGAAGTCGTCGGCGCCGGCCTCGATGCCTTTGACCTTGTCTTCGCGATCGCTCAGGCCGGTGATCAGAAGAAAGGGAATGAGGCGGGTGTCAGGATCTTCCTTCAGCTGTCGGCAAAGTTCGTAGCCGGAGCGGCCCGGCATGACCACGTCGGAGAGAATCAGGTCGGGCAGGTGGCGGCGAACTTCGATCTCGGCTTCGTCGGCGTCGCGGACCGTGAAGACGTCATAGCCCCGGCTCGCGAGGAGCTCTCGCATGAGCTCAGCCATGTCCGGATTGTCATCCACCACCAGAACGCGTGGAACACGGCGGTGAATCAGGAGCTCTCCCATAACTTCCAGAGTCCGATCCGTATCGATCCGTTGCAATGAGAGAGGCGGAAGCCTCTCTCCGCCGGGGCCTACTCATCGATTGTAAACGAACTTTACGTCGCACGAACCACGTTTCACGTTGACAAAATCGTTTCCGTCGCCTTTTTCGACATTCCCTTCGTGGGAAGAACAGAAGAATCGTTGTGTCCACTAACCTTGCCTGTAAGCGTCGTGCGTGCTTATCTGGCTGCATGCGCAGAAGTTTTCATACTCTGATCTTCATAGTGGCTTTTGTGTCGGGGCCGGGCGCTTTCGCAGTGCCGAAGCCGCACGTGATCTCGTTTGGCAAGTGGACCGCGGCGAAGTGGTATGTAGGGCCAGAGGCCAAAGCCCTCGATGTGAAGATTCGTGCACTTTACGTCGACACACGACTGAAGGAGTTCACGACCGGGATGCCGCACGAAGTGACGGATCGGCTGTTCGTGGTGCGGCGCATGTTCCGCCTGAACAACACTCTGCCGACCGAGACTGCGACGACCACGAAGTGGACTTGGGAGCGTGGCGGGTGGTTGCTGGTTGATCGCGTCACCGGTAGAGTCTCACAGTTCACGCTGCCGGAGTTTGATTCGTTCTATTCGACGCCGAGCTGGTATCGCGATTATGTCGCGTACTGCGGCGTATCCGATGAAAGAACCTGTTCGCGATGGTTGCACAGTTGGGGCGGCGAAAGCCGATCCTGAAGAAGGCGCTGGGTGAGGCGGATGGTGATGATGTGCCGGATTCGGAGTGCCCGGCGCCGGTGTGGCAGAGACTGCCGGTGCGGGTGACGTTCGAGCCCTTGGAGAATCAGAAGCTGACGTTTTCGGTGCGTGGGCATGCGGTGGATGTTGTGAATGATGCCGAGGAGGATGAGGAAGGGGCGGAGTAAGTGGGAAGTTCATACGCTCCTCAGCGCTGTACCTCGGCGGGTTGAAGCCGCTGATAAGCGTCATCCACGCTCGATTTCACCGGCTGACCCTGATTTTGGCGAACAAACGGGGCACACTGGTGAGAACGCTGGTTTCAACAACTATTTCCGAGTGGCGCGTCACTCAGAGCGTATTCCCTCTGACCCATGGCTGCCTGTTCGCCTCCGGACATCACAGTCCGACTGTGGACACCTTTGAACGAGAACGGTGTTCTCTTGTCTCTGTACTATCAAGGGTTTAGGCCTTGCACGATAACGGTTAGAGCATTGCACGCAGCTTTGCAGCGGACGTGATCCGTTTTGCCTTGTATTGGCCCACGGAATCAGCTTGCCCAGGAGGACGAACCTGAGATGACCGGCCTCGCACAGGACGTTCGTTACGCGCTGCGCCAATTGCACAAGAGCCCAGGATTCGCCACTGTCACGGTAGTCACGCTGGCGCTCGGCATCGGCGCCAATACGGCGATCTTCTCGGTCGTGAACGCAGTATTGCTGAATCCTTTGCCGTTCCACGATGCCAACCGCATCGTCTCCATGTTCGAGGAGACAGAGAACTTTGCCAAAGGCTCGATTTCTTACCCCAACTTTCTCGATTGGCAGCGCGACAATCGTTCCTTTGAGGCAATGGCCGCATACCGCGGGACAGATGGCAGCATCACTGGCGTGGGGCAGCCGGAGAATGTGCGGGCACAGCGCGTGTCTGCGAACTTCTTTCCGATTCTCGGGGTGAACCCAATCCTGGGACGAACTTTCCCTCCCGAAGAAGACCGGCGCGGTGCCACTCCGACGGCCCTGATCTCGGAAGGGTTGTGGAAGCGCAAGTTCGCTTCGGACCGGAACGTGATTGGCCAACGGCTCATCGTGGCGGGGCAGTCGCGCACGATCATCGGCGTCATCCCAGCTTCGTTTCGATTGCATGTCTTCAACTTCAGAACCGCCGATGTGTACGAAGCCATCGGGGAAGATACCGATCCGAGCTTTTACCTCCGGGATTCGTATCGGGGAATGGACGCTATTGGCTTGTTGAAGCCTGGTGTCACGCTTGCGCAGGCGCGTGACGATATGAAGCGTGTGAATGCCGGCCTCGCTGATGCCTATCCCAACGTTGACGGCAATATCAAGGCCAACATTATCTCTTTGAAAGACAATATCGTTGGTGACATGCGGCCGGCGCTGCTGGTGCTGCTGGGGGCGGTGGGATTCGTCTTACTGATTGCCTGCGTGAATGTCGCCAATCTGCTGCTAGCCCGGTCGACGGCGCGCCAGCGAGAGTTCTCGGTTCGTGCCGCGCTGGGCGCGGGGCAGATACGGATTCTGCGCCAACTGCTCACCGAAAGTGTTCTGCTCTCGGCCCTGGGAGGCATGTTCGGGCTGATTCTCGCGAAATGGGGAACCGTTGCGGCCCTTGTGGCAGTCCCGGAAACAGTTCCGCGTGCCGAGGAAATCGGGCTCCATCTCCCTGTGCTACTCTTCACCATCTTTATTTCGGTGCTCACCGGAATCATGTTTGGCTTGCTGCCTGCCATAAGGATGTCGCGTACCGACATTAGCGGAAGGCTCAAGGACAGCGGGCGCGCCATCGCAGGCTCTCGTTCGCGCATGCAGTCCGTACTGGTGATGGGCGAAATGGCCATGGCGCTGGTGCTGCTGATAGGTGCCGGACTGATGTGCCGCACATTGATGGGATTGTGGAAAGTTGATCCCGGCTTCGATCCGCGCAACGTGTCCTACTTTGAAGTGACTCAATCCCCCCTGCTGGTAAGCCGGCCTCCGGATGCGATCCACGCTACGCTTCGGCAAATCAGCGCGACGCTGCATAGTGTGGCGGGAGTGGAGGCCGTGTCCATGCATGAGGGCGCCCTTCCCATGGAAAGCGACAATGAGAGGGGGTTTTTGCTCGAAGGGCAAGAGCCGCCCACCCAGCGACCCAAGAATATTCAGCAGACTTTGGAATACACAGTAGAACCGGAGTATCTGAAAACCATGCGCATTCCACTCCTTCGGGGCCGCTTCCTAAGCGACGAGGACAATGAGAAGGCAGCGCGTGTAGTGGTGATTGACGCGAACTTCGCGCAACAATATTTCGCCGGCCAAGACCCGATCGGCAAACGCATCCGCGTTTTTGAACTAGATAGCGATTCCAACCAACGTGTTTTGACACCGCTGGCGATTGTTGGTGTGGTTGGGCATGTGAATCAGTGGGGTCTTGCCGACGACGCCAGCCATCCGCTACGCGCCCAGATGTACCGGCCCATCCTGCAGAGCGAGAAGGCGGAGTTGAAGAACCTCGCTCAGGGGTTCAATGTGTTTGTTCGTTCCCAAACGCCGCTCGCCCCTGGAGCTTTTTTTGAGTCGATTCGCCAGAAACTCCTGGCGAGCAATCGGGACATGATCGTTTACGACAACGAATCCGAGGAGGAAGTGGTAGCGCGCTCGATCGCGAGCCAGCGTTTCTCGCTGATCCTGCTGGGCGCATTCGCAGGGCTGGCCCTGTTGCTGGCCGGCATCGGGATTTACGGCGTGCTGTCTTATCTGGTCGGACAGCGTACGCACGAGATCGGCGTGCGGATGGCGCTGGGGGCGCAGCGGTTCGACGTCTTGCGTATGGTGCTGCAAAACGGAGCGCGCATGACGCTGGCCGGCACGGCGATTGGAATCGTCGCCGCCCTTGGATTGACCCAATTGATGGCCAGCATGCTGTTCGGCGTTAGGCCGACCGACCCGGTTACATTCGGCTTAGTCACGGTGGTTTTGTGTGGGATTGCGTTATTCGCGTGCTACCTGCCCGCCCGTCGCGCCGCCAAAGTCGATCCCATGGCGGCGCTGCACTACGAGTAATCGCTCACAAATACCTCAGCATGACTCTCATGCAGCCGAGGCGGACCATGCCGAGAAAGTTCTCGATGTGATCAATGATGGCCTCGATCCCCTGGCCTCTTGGCTGCGGAGCGGGTTGGAGGTGAAATTGACCTCTGGGATTTTTCTCCGATCAAGGGCATCGTGGAGTATTCGGATTCAGAGCGCGTATGGGCCGCACGCTTTGAGGCTAACGATCTGCGCGACAATGACATGGAGTCAGCATCAGAGCCGTAGCTGGTGAAACGTCCCCATTACACTCATCACTGTCATTGTGAGTGATAATGCAAGAGTATGGTCCCATTCCGCTATGTGGAGTTCTACGACGTCCCCCGGCTAATCGCTCTCCGTTACAGGGGCAAACTCCTGCTCTTGCAGTCAGCTTTCAGCGACACGCTGGATGAGTATCCAAACGTCTACTCCGTTTACGAACTACCCGAATCGACCGAGCCTTTGCTGGCCGCTGGATCTTGGCGTTTTCTGGAACAAACGGCGCTGACTTCGATAGGAGAGATACCTATCAACGCGGTGGAATTCGACTCGACTAAACGCAAGTCCATGAACGCGTCGATTCTTGATCCTCTTCTTGATCATTGAGTACGAGGTAGTTGGTGAAAAATCCCCATTACTCCAACGATGCCGATCGTATCGAGCTAGTCTTCGTCTAGCGACTCGGCATCGATGCCAATGTTCTTTTCGCCCGCGGCTTTCTTCTCGTGGTACTTCTTCACCCAGGCTTCGAAGCTCTTTCCGGCGGCTGTGTCTTTGCCGGTGAAGGCTAGTGCCGCGATGTCGCTGTAGGGGATGCGGAGTTTCTCGGGGCGGCCTTTCGGGATCATGCGGACGTTGCAATCAGCAAGCGTGGCGCCGTCGTTCTTACGATCGAAGATGTAGCCTTCGATCTTCTCCCCATCTTTCAGGGTGACTGTGAGGTCTCCGCGATAGTCGAAAGCTTTTTCAAGAGCGGCGCGGATCTCCGGGTCGCTGGCGAGCGGAGGAATCCAGCCTTCCAGGTTTTCGTGTACCGTGCCGGGAGCGTTCTCCAATTCTTCGGCTGCGATCTTGGGGATTGGTTCTGTCATGCCGTGTTGTTTTCGCGGGCGAGGGCGCCCGCGCTACACCGTCCTACGCGTCTGGCGCGGCGCCGATCTGGACCAGGGGGCCCGTCTTGTGCGGAGACATGGGCGTATCGTCGTCGACGTCGGGATCGTTGTAACGATCGAATAACGTGGCGCGGACGGTGGCTGCAAAGCCGCTGAGCGAGCCGAACGTGTCGTTTACAGCGCTGGCTTCGTAGCCGCTGTGCACCATGCAGTTCGCGCACTTCGAGTTGCCGCTTTCGGTCCCGTACTGCTCCCACTTGGTATCGCGCAGGAGTTCTTGGAACGTGTCGGCATAACCGTCGGCCATCAGGTAACACGGCTTCTGCCAGCCGAAGATGCTGTAGGTCGGCATGCCCCAGGGTGTGCAACTGTATTCGCGGCGGCCCATGAGGTACTCGAGAAACAGCGGGCTCATGTTGAAGCGCCACTGCTTGCGGCGGTTGCTCAAAATCTGACGGAACAGGCGACGCGTTTTCTTCTTGCTCAGGAAGTGATCCTGGTCAGGCGCCTTGTCGTAGGTGTAGCCGGGAGAGAGCATCATGCCCTCGACCCCGAGATCCATCATCTCGTCGAAGAACGCGCGCACGCTTTTCGCGTCGGTGCCGTCGAACAATGTCGTGTTGGTGGTCAGGCGGAAGCCGCGCTTGAGAGCTTCCTGAATGCCTTCGACCGCCTTATCGTAGGTGCCTTCGCGGCAGACGGCGAAGTCGTGGTGCTCGCGCTGGCCGTCCATGTGGACGACGAACGAGAAATACTTGCTGGGCTTGAACTGGTCGATCTTCTCCTTCAACAGCAGGCCGTTGGTGCAGAGGTAAACGTACTTTTTGCGCGCGACCAGGCCTTCCACGATCTCTCCGATCTGTGGATGCATGAGCGGTTCCCCGCCCGGGATGCTGACCAGGGGCGCGCCACACTCATCGGCTGCTTTGAAGCATTGCTCCGGAGTCAGATCGGTCTTCAGGATGTGGGCCGGGTACTGAATCTTTCCGCAGCCCGCGCACGCGAGGTTGCAGCGGAACAGCGGCTCCAGCATGAGGACGACGGGGAATTGCTTCCGCCCGCGAAGCTTTTGGCCGATGACGTAGCTGGCCACCGTCCACATCTGTGAAACCGGAACACCCATGTGCGCGCTTTCCCTCTTTAAATGAACAAGTTAGTCGAAAACGAACCGGACACCAGACCCATTGGATGATAGCGGATGTCTTTATGATACCGAATAAAGGGGCCAGCTACCAGTTACTCGGCGGCTGTCCGGGAAGAGACTCTGGCGCCGCCGTGGTGGCATCCGAAAGCCCTTGGTTTTCATCAAAATAGGCACGCTTGGCCCGTCTCAACCATGACTTCTCCGTGGGATTGCGAGGCTGAGCGACAAATCATCCAAAAGGCAAAAATGAAAATTCCTCGTCCTGCAATTCTCGCGCTGCTCGTGTCATTGGCCGGCCTGGCTTCGGCACAAACCTCCAACTGGACCATCGATTCCAAACACTCGACCGCTCAGTTCACCGTGCGCCACATGGGAATCTCGAATGTGAGCGGAAGTTTCACGCAGGTGTCGGGTAGCGCTGTTATCAATGACAAGGACATCACGCAGTCCCAGGTGGACGCGGTGATCGATGTGAACTCGGTGGACACGCGCGTTCCGGATCGCGATAAGGATCTGCGCAGCCCGAACTTCTTCGATGCCGAAAAATATCCGACCATTGAGTTCAAGTCCAAGCGGATCGTGAACAGCAGCGGCAAGCTGCAGATGATTGGCGACCTGACCATGCACGGCACGACTCGCGAGGTCACGCTCGACCTGGACGCGCCGACGGCTGAGCTGACCGACAATTCCGGGAACCAGCGGAGAGGATTTTCGGCGTCGACTACGATCAATCGCAAGGACTTTGGCGTGGTGTGGAGTCATATGTTGAAGTCTGGCGAGGCGGTGGTTAGCGATAATGTGAAGATACAGATTGATGTAGAGCTGGTGAAGAAGAAGGGGTAGGAAGCCTGCTGACGCACTCGTCAATGGAGGGACGGGCGTCCCCGCACGTCCGGCGGGCGAGACGCCCGCCGCTCCATCAACAATGATTATCGTGGTTTCGTGATCGCGCCTTCCGAAGCGGAATGTACCAGGGCGGCGTACTTCGCAAATACGCCCGCGGGATACTTGGGTTTCGGCGCTTTCCATTCGGCCAGGCGGTGTCTCAGCGTCGCGTCGTTGATCTCGACTTCCAGTTTGTGCTGGTTGATGTCGATGTGGATAGTGTCGCCTTCGTGCAGCGCGGCGATTGGGCCGCCCAGCGCGGCTTCCGGGGAGACGTGGCCGATCATGAGGCCGCGGGTGGCTCCGCTGAAGCGGCCGTCGGTGAGCAGGGCGACCGCATCGCCCAAGCCTTCGCCGACGATGGCGGCGGTGACGCCCAGCATCTCGCGCATCCCCGGGCCGCCTTTCGGGCCTTCGTTGCGGATGACGACCACGTCGCCTGCTTTGATCTGTTTGCTGGTGACGGCTGTCATGGCGGCTTCTTCCGACTCAAAGATGCGCGCGGGACCTCGGTGAGTGAGCCGCTCGTGGCCGCTGATCTTGACCACGCAGCCTTCGGGCGCGATGTTGCCGTGCAGGATGACTAGGCCTCCAGTTTTCTTCAGTGGCTGATCGAGCGGAGCGATCACGGGTTGGCCAGGAGTTTCCTTCGCGTCACCAGCTTCTTCCGCAAATGTTCTTCCAGTCACGGTCATGGCCGAACCCTGAGCCAGTTTTCCGTCGAGCAAGCGCTTAGCGATGACCGGGATGCCTCCGGCTTTGTCGACATCGGCGGCGACGTATTTTCCCGCGGGTTTCAGGTTTGCGAGTAGCGGGGTGCGCTCGCTGACTTTCTGGAAGTCGTCGATTGCTAACGGAACTCCCATCTCACGTGCGATCGCGAGTAGATGGAGCACTGCGTTGGTTGATCCTCCGGTGCAGGCGACGCCGGCGATTGCGTTCTCGAATGCGGCGCGGGTCAGGATGTCTTTCGGCGTAATGCCCTTCTGCAGCAGGTTGAGAACGACCTCGCCGCATTTGAACGCGACTTCGTCTTTGCGGGCCTCCATGGCGGGAACGCCATTGAAGCCCATCGGTGAGAGGCCGATCAACTCCATCACCGTCGACATCGTGTTAGCCGTGTACTGTCCGCCGCAGGCGCCCGCGCCAGGGCAGGCGACGTTCTCGAGTTCGAGCAGCTCGGCGTCGGTCATCTTGCCGGCGGCATTCGCGCCGACCGCTTCGAATACATCTTGAATGGTGACGTCTTTCCCGCGATACACACCGGGCGCGATCGTGCCGCCGTAGAGTACGAGACCGGGGAGATTCATGCGCGCCAGCGCCATGGCGGCCGCGGGAATCGTCTTGTCGCAGCCCACGACGCAGACCACCGCGTCAAAGAGCTGGCCGCGACACACCAGTTCGATCGAGTCGGCGATGACTTCGCGGCTGACCAGCGAGGCCTTCATGCCCTCGGTGCCCATCGTCTCGCCGTCGCTGATGGCGATGGTGTTGAACTCCATGGGCGTGCCGCCGGCGGCGCGGATGCCGTCCTTCACCTTCGCCGACAGGCGGCGCAGGTGGAAGTTGCAAGGCATGGTTTCGATCCAGGTGTTGGCGACGCCGATGAGGGGCTTGCGGAGATCATCGTCGGAAAAGCCGATCGCCTTGAACATAGCGCGCGCCGGAGCACGGTCGCGCCCGTCGGTGATGCCGCGGCTGCGATGCTTGAGATCCATAGGGGTAGAAGATTACGACAAGGGAGGGGGAAAGGAGAAATCCGGGGCTCTCGTGGTTTTGACCGCGACGTTCAGCGATCACTCCGGTGGATCAATGAGCGCTATCGCCTGATCGAAAGCTCCTTCACTCTTCAGTCTGCGAACATGCTTAACGGGGCACTACAGAAGCAAGATAGCTCTCGACCCCGGTTTCCGGTGAACAAACGGTGTTGCCGGACGCACCTTTCGTCGAGCGCGTCATGCAGGGGCATGATCCCGCCACCTAGTTAGCCGAAAGTCCCGGTAGGAACGGCTGAAGTCTTGCGGTCCTTTCAAGCGTCCCAAAGCCGATTTCAGATTGCAGATTTAAGATTTCAGATTTCAGAATGAACATCCCACGAAGCTCACTTGATTTCCAATCTGCAATCTGAAATCGAAAATCTGAAACCCTTTATGCGTTCACGACCTTGGGCTCTGGTTCTTGCGCGGGGTTGGCTTTCTTGGCGTCCTTGTGCAGCCACGACATCATGCCGCGCAACTTGGCGCCTACTTCTTCGATCGGGTGCTTCTTCTCGGCGTCGCGCAGGGCGGCGAACTTCTTGCCGCCGGTTTTGTTTTCCTCGATCCACTCGCGGGCGAAGGTGCCGTCCTGAATGCGCGCGAGGATCTCTTTCATCTTGCTGCGGGTCTCGTCGCCGACGACCATGTTGCCGCGGGTGAGGTCGCCGTACTCGGCAGTGTTTGAGATCGAGTAGCGCATACGCGCCAGGCCGCCTTCGTAGATCAGGTCCACGATCAGCTTCATCTCGTGCAGGCACTCGAAGTAGGCAACTTCGGGCTGATAGCCGGCTTCGACCAGCGTCTCGAAGCCTTTCTTGATCAGCGACGTGAGACCGCCGCACAGGACCGCCTGCTCGCCAAACAGGTCGCTCTCGGTTTCTTCCTTGAAGGTGGTCTGCAGCACGCCGGCGCGAGTGGAACCGATGCCGTAGGCGTAGCACAGAGCGTTTTCATGGGCCCGTCCGGTGGCGTCCTGCTGAATTGCCAGCAGCGACGGCACCCCGCGGCCCTCGGTGTAAATGCGGCGAACAAGATGGCCCGGACTCTTGGGCGCGATCATCACGACGTCGACGTCGTTCGGCGGCTGAATGGTTTTGAAATGGATGCTGAACCCGTGTGAGACACCCAGCACTTTGCCGGGATGCAGGTAGGGCTTGATCTGCGACTCGTAGAGCTCGCCTTGGGTCTCGTCGGGCGTAAGGATCTGGATCCAGTCGGCGCGCTTGGCGGCCTCGTCGGGCGCGACCACGACCATGCCATCGGCTTTCGCTTGCTGCGCGGAAGGACGGTTGGGGTCGAGTCCAATGATGACTTTGTATCCGCTGTCGCGGAGGTTTTGCGCCTGGGCGTGTCCTTGACTGCCATAGCCCAGGACTGCGATGGTCTTGCCCTTCAGTGCATTCGGGTTTGCATCTTTTTCGTAAAAAACTCTGGCCACGGGAAACTCCTCATTCATGACAAGGGAGACACGAACAGGCCCTTGTGAAATATCCGGTCAGGGTAACAGAAGGGCGGAGCGTTAGAGCTTAAACCGACCGGTCGGTCGGTATGGATATGGTATGGGGGCGTTGGCGTGGCTGTCAAGAGCGGTGGCTTCTGGAAACCGGCTCCGGGACTTCTGGCTCTGGGCTCTCGGCTGTTGGCTCAGAATCCAAGTCGTGCAGCTGCCAAACACCGAACTTACACCGAGAGCCAAAATCCCAAAAAAGCCAAGAAGCCCGAAGCGCAAAACCAAGAGCCAAATTTAGTTAACA
>Ga0210406_10004521_pt1 | contig 14867 bp, 19 predicted proteins | sample IncBWC30MmetaG_FD_155454 | JGI IMG/M metagenome (GOLD analysis project Ga0210406, IMG submission 155454) | Forest soil microbial communities from Barre Woods Harvard Forest LTER site, Petersham, Massachusetts, United States - Inc-BW-C-30-M | ecosystem: Environmental > Terrestrial > Soil >... | reverse complement strand
ATTCCAAAAGACAACAACCTCCGTGCCGCTGCTGCGGGAGAGTCCGCCGCGGAGTCGCCAGGAGTGAAAAGATTAATGTTGAAGCTCACGCCAAACTCTGCTTGTAAACCACCCGCGTGTCACACACCCGATCGTGCAGCGCCCGCTTCTCGCTATCGAAACCAGCCATGATGTACCCGATCAACAGGATCAGAGCGCTGACGAAACTCATGAAATATCTGGCGATGCATACGCCCCAACCAAGCGACTCGCCATCGCTTCGAACCACTTGGAGTCCCAGGGCCATTTTCCCCAGGGTCGCTCCCCGATAGTGAAGGAACAACACCTCATAGAGGAAACCGATCGAGTAAGAAAGAATTTGGAAGCTCACCCGGAGACTTTGAGGCTCGGACCGGATCACGTTCGGCATAAACTGCGCGCCGAAAGTACCGAAAAGGGCAAGGGCAAGGGAGGCCTGGACGATTCCGAGGAGAAAGGCGTCAATCATGCGCGCACCGAAACGTATCCAAAAACCGCCGTAATGCCAGCCGACTTGCGCCGCCGCGCCGCTTGCCATTACCCTGCTCAGAAACGCCGGTTTGCAATCGCCGCAAACCCAGTTACCGGCGATCTGCACCAGGTCGGAGTGCGCGAAGTTCCGTCTGCATTGCGAACACGCTAGTACCGTTTGCACCGGGGACTGTTGACTCATTGGGTCTCCCTAATGTGACCGATGTCAAAGTTCACGCTATGCTCTGCTTATAGACCACCCGCGTATCGCATACCCGATCATGCAGCGCGCGTTTCTCGCCATCCGTCCCCGCCATGATCCCGCTAGTCAGCATGAGGATGAAGTTTATATAAGGGATGCCGCTGGTAACAACATTCCACATCACGAAACGCCCGATAGTCGCGCCCCATTCCAGGCTGCTGCCGTCTGAACGCACGACTTTTAGCCCGCAGGCCATCTTGCCTGGGGTTGCACCGCGATACTTCTGGAACAGAACCTCATAACAAATCACCACGACGAAATAAACGAGAAAAAAAGTAAGACCGAAGGCCGCAATCCCTGGTACGGCCGCCGGGTTGGGTGCTGTGCCTTGCATCTTCATTAGATTTGGTATCAGCAAAGCGGCGAGGATTAGAAGCGGCACGCCCAGCACGAAGCCGTCAATCATGCGCGCGCCGAAACGGATCCAGAACCCGCCGTAATGCCAGCCGACTGCCGATGCCGCGCCGCCGCTCGCCATCACCCGGCTGAGATATCCCGGCTTGCAACCGGCGCACACCCAGTTCCCGGCGATCTGCACCACATCAGTGTGCGGGAACGGCCGTCTGCATTGCGAGCATGCCAAAACCGTTTGCACTGGGGCTTGTTCACTCATAGGTGTTCTCCATGTATACGAAGTGGCACTTAGCGTAGCGCAAATGGTTCCCCCGGCCAAGCATCAGGAACGGTGAGGTTTCGCAAGTATAAATTCTTGTATTGGCAGAATGGGAGAGCCATCCCTCTCGCAAGCATGTTGCTTTCGCCACCGAGCAATACCCATTCGAGGTCAGCCTGAATCACGGGTCCCGCCCGGAGTAGAAGAAAATAAAGAGCTTGGTTGTGGGCCATTTTGAACGTCTGTTGTGCGACTTCTACATGTCTAGGTAGTCCGCACAATGGAAGAATTAAAGGAAGCAGGATACTGGCTGGTAGGCCTGGATGAAACCGCCGAAAAAAGTTACACCGACATCGACTACACCACGCCCACCGGCATAGTCATGGGCGGCGAAGGCAACGGCCTCCACGAACTAACCCGCAAGCGCTGTGACTTCCTGGTCTCGCTACCAACCACCGGCCCGGTAAAATCCCTCAACGTAAGCGTAGCCACCGGCGTGGTCCTCTTCGAAGCCCTCCGCCAGCGCCATGGCAAGCTCAATCAATAATATTAGCGTTCAGAAAGAGGGGTGGAGTCTCTCTCCCAATAATGCCCGCCAAGCGAGGCTGCTAGGAGAACTGAGTACTAGGATCAACTTGTCCGGTTACCCGACTAACCAGGAGCTAGCGGGACTGTTGAGGCTGTTTCAGGTTATCGATGGCTTGTAAAAGCGTCGATTCGTACTCTTTCCAATCGAATGTGAACGGGCCGATATGCTTGTATTCATCGAGCCGGATGTTCTCTTCGTAATCGTTCTCAAATCCAAAATCCTTCCAGACAACCGACTGTCCCTCTCTGATAGCGAAGGCTGTGACCGCGCCACATCCGATGTCGCCGCACTCTGAGCAGATGAACAATGAACGCCTGTCGCAAGGGATTACTGCCTTTTCAGTTAAAAGCAGCCGATTTACCGCTTTGACGATTTCTTCACGCGGGTATTCGAAACAAATAACTGAAACCGTGTCCCGTGGCCTACCTACTTTTTCCCAAAGCGACTCTCCGTCGATTACAAAATCGAGAAAATGCCGCTCAGACTTGTACGCGCCGCCCGGATACTTGACACCGATGCGCATCGCAGGCACAAGCTGTAGCACGGAACCCATGGTTGTGACGCCGTAAGTATAGCAACAATGCCGGCAGGTCCTGGTAAACGCGGTAACCGTCCATGTGGGTACTGGGACGGACTTGTCCGGTTTGCCGACTAGTCGGGACTTACAGCCACGGATTTTCTCTATCTGCTCTCGGTAAGCCGCAATAGGCGCAGTTTTTCGGTAGCCACAGGCGGTTCCAAAGACCACGGAAAGCGCATCCACATCGTGGACAAGGCCAGCGGAGCCACTTCAACTGCTTCATGCACATTCTAATAAACGAAATCATCGCAGCGACGATGCAAAAAGCGAAGAGACCAATCTGAGTGGTCCTCTGCATTCTGTCAGCGAAAACCGCAGTTAAAATCAGAATCAGGAATGAAGCACCGACCCACCTCCAAGAACGCAGGTGCTCGCTATGAAGGATTCGATAAGTTTCCCATGATGATTGATAAGCCGCCGGATCCTGGCTGGGCTTGGGCGGCACAACTTGTTGCACGCTTTCTTTGAGCGCGAAAAATACGATGATTCCTCCTGGCAAAATAGCGAGAAGCCAGGGCAGGCCAACTTGGACCTCAGCTCCGAACAGCCCTCCGACACCCACAATGAGAGCCAACGTCTTCATCAGCCAAATAGTAGTTTTTGAAATGGGGATTGTATGAGCGGTAACAATTTGCAAACAATTTCGAGTACGCACCGCCATCCAAATCCATGGTGGAAGGACGATGAGAGGAGCTACGAGAATCAGTAAACCTTTATCGAGAGGACCATTTTGCAGATTCACGAAGACGGCGCTCCAGAAGCATTCTAACTTTCACGAGTGCAAATGCAGAACTCTCTTGTTGGACACCTATTCCTACCGGCCAATGGCCTCAAGGTCCTGGTAAACGCGGTAACCGGAAAAGTGGGTACTAGGATCAACATGTCCGGTTAGCCGACTAATCAGATGGGATGAGAAGGCCGGTCTCCTGGCGGGATGCGATACGCTCCCAATGTTCGACGTGCTCGAGGCACAAGGAAAAGGAGACCGGCGATGAAGAAGATTAGCACTGTGCACGCATTTGGGAGCGAAATTTTCAAGGAGCAAAAGCTGACGATCGGCTTGGATCTGGGAGATCGCTGGTCGTTCTACTGCGTTAAGGATGAAGCAGGCCAAGTCATTTTAGAACAGAAACTGCCGACGACACCGGAAGCGATGAAGCAGACATTTGGAAAGATACCGCGGAGTCTCATCGCACTGGAGACAGGAACACATTCCCCTTGGGTAAGCCGGCTGTTAGCTCGGTTGGGACACGAAGTGATCGTGGCGCACGCACAAAAAGTGCAATTGATCACCAAGAGCAGTCGGAAAGATGATCGGCACGATGCGCGGACCCTGGCACGGCTGGCGTGCGTCGATCCCGAGTTGTTGGGACCAGTGCGACATCGCAGTGCCCAAGCACAAATCCACCTGACCGTAATCCGGGCGCGAGCTGAACTGGTAAGTGCTCGAACGGCCTTGGTGAACGCAGCACGGGGGTTGGTGAAGTCTTATGGTGGACGGCTGCCCAAGTGTGGCACGTATCAGGTGAGCCGGGAGCTGGCCGCTGAATTGAGCAGCGAGTTGCGGGATGTTCTGGAGCCGTTGCTCAAAGAAATCGAATCGCTGAACGAGGGCATCAAGGAATACGACGAGCGAATGGAGAAAATCGCCAAGGAAGTGTACCCGGAAGTGTCCTTGCTCAAGCAGGTGAAGGGTGTAGGAACGCAGATTGCTCTGACGTATGTCCTGACTATAGAGGAACCACATCGGTTCGCGAAGAGTCGCGAAGTAGGCTGTTTTCTGGGATTACGACCTGGCCGCAGGAACTCTGGACAAAGCGAACCACAGAAGGGCATCAGCAAAGAAGGAGACCGATATCTGCGAACGATGTTGGTGCAGGGAGCGCACTACATTCTGGGGCCATTTGGAGAAGACAGTGATCTGCGGAGATGGGGACTGAAGCTTGCGGAGCGAGGAGGGAAAAATGCCAAGAAGCGAGCCGTAGTGGCAGTGGCTCGAAAGCTGGCGGTACTGCTCCATCGGTTGTGGGTAAGCGGAGAGGTATACGAACCACTGCGCAATAGCCAGAAAGCGATGCGGGCAGTGGCCTAGAGAGTTGCGATCTGGACAGCCGAGCTCAACCGCCGAGTCCAGGTGACTGCGACTAAGTCCTGGAGCCCGACTCCCACAGAAACGGTGGGAAGAGAGGACGATAATCAGGTAGCAGCACCTACTGAAACGAGAACACCCACCTAGCACCGAGCGAATATCGCTCACCAAAGAGTGCGGATGGAAGGATGGCGACAGAGGCGGCTTGGCTGAAGAGGAACAGACTCATGGAAAAAAGAAAGCGAAAGTGTGCCTTGACACCAACCGGCCTTCTCATGGAAGGACTTGGCACGGCATGGTGTAGACTGTTCGCTATATGGAGCGGGTTGACGGTACAAGGTTTTCGCAATCACTCAGACCCTTATATTTCTTGCTCGGTCTGTTTTTGCAAGCGGTTGTATCTGTCTTAGGCTCGATGCTAATCGGCTTCCTGCCGGAAGCGTTCATAGGTCGGTACTACTACAATTCCGGTGTTGAAGCTTATTCCCCCGCAATTATTGCAGTCGCAATCATGCTTGGGTACCTAGCAACACGTAAGTTTGGGCATTCTCCGGCCATGTGGGTTTGGATTATAGGGTTGGCCTGGTTAGCATTCGGAGTGTACGAAGAAAGTAGTTACTGGTATACGAGTCTGGCTCCAAGTCGACTCGATTATATTGCGTCCAATTTTTTCGGGTCCACACGTAGATGCAGCGACACTGAATGCTTGGGAGAGTTCTTTTTTACTACGCCTTTTGCAGCCACTGTAGGTTACAGTCTGGGCGCTGCTTTTGGACTGCGTTCTTATCGGAAAACAGAGCAACCTAGAACGAATCTCGCTAATACGTAGTGGCGCTGCCCAACCAGTAATCGAGCACAGTCCTGATTAACGCCGTTACCGGAGAAGTGGGTAATAGGCCCCGCACGGCCGTCCCCAGCTTCGTGTAGTCGCAAAAGTGCGAGGCGAAAAGAAACCATTAGGAAAGAGCGTTACGGTAGGGAACGCTTTCACGCGTCATACTTCATCAGCGAAAACACGTCGATTCCCGCCAATTTTGCTCGCCCGTTCAGGAAATTCAGCTCCACCGCAAACGCCGCGCCTTCCACAACTCCGCCGAGCGACCGGATCAACTGCACCGCGGCCGCGGCGGTTCCTCCCGTGGCCAGCAAATCATCGCACAGCAGCACGCGCTGCCCTTTCTGCACCGCGTCCTCATGCACCTCCATCGAGTCCGTGCCGTATTCCAGGGCGTAGGAGATCTTTGCCGTCTTCGATGGCAGCTTGTTCGGCTTGCGCACCGGCACGAATCCCGCGTTTAGGCGGTAGGCCAGCGCCGGGGCAAAAATGAATCCACGCGCTTCGATGCCTGCCACCAGGTCGATCGTGTGGCCTTCATAATGCCCACACAGCCGGTCGATCATCATGTGAAAGCCCTTTTTGTCTTTCAACAATGTTGTGATGTCGTAAAACAGAATCCCCGGCTTGGGATAGTCCGGAATTTCGCGGATCAACTTCTTCAAATCTTCCATTCGTTCGACTCCTGGTTATTCCGTGAAACGTTATTCTGTGAATTCGACCGTGAAATTCCCGATGTATTTTGCCTCAACTTCGCTCGGCTCTTCGCTCACCCGCCCCACCTGCGCCATCATCGGCCCGCGCTCCAGCGCCTTGCGCAATTTCAGCAGCTCTTCGGGCGGGCCCATGGCGAAAACTTCCACGCTGCCGTCGCGCCGGTTTCTTACGTATCCGTTGACACGGATTTTCCCCGCGGTGTGCTCCACAAAATTCCGGTAGCCCACGCCCTGTACTCGGCCCGTTACCACGTAGCGACGCGCGACGATCCCATCATTCACAATGTTTCGAGTTTATCAGAGCCGCGGCCCGTTCTTCCAAATCGCCGCCCGCCCCCGCCGCCGTTGCGTTACACTGGTTTTTGGGCGTCAGGCGGCGCAATTTCCTGCTGAACGCATCCAACTCCCTATGCTGCGAACCCTGCCGAATCTTGTGAGCGCAAAACCCTGGATGCGCCGCCCGCTCGTTACGGTCGCGGGTTCGCTTCTGGCGATCTCCATCGCGGCCGCGCAGGAAACCCCCTCCGGCCCGCAAGCGCCTCCACCCGAACACAAAATAGACCGTGTCGTCGGCACGCCCCAGCCCGAAGCGCCTCCCGATCTTCCGCCCGCCCAAATCATCAGCGCGTTCACCAAGAAAGAGGATCTTTATCAGGCGGAGCGGCCGCTCTATTCGTATCGCCGGACGATTCGTATCCAGGAATTTGGACCCGACGGAAAACCTGCCGGCGAATACAACGCCACTTACCAGGGTGTACGTTCCAGCTCTGGCCAGCTTTACGAAAAAGCGCTCGCGGCGCCGGAAACCTCGCTGCAATACATCCAGTTCGAACCCGATGACGCACATTCTATCGGCAACGTTCCGGCCTTTCCGCTAACCACCGACCAGCTCGCCAAATACAACCTGAAATTCCTGAGCAGCGAAAAGGTCGACGAAATCGACTGCTACATTTTTGAGGTCCATCCCAAAACGCTTGATCGCAAGCACCCGCTTTTCGACGGCATACTCTGGGTGGATCAGAAATATCTGGAAGTCGTGAAGACGTACGGCAAGTGGGTCACCGACCTCGGCCCCATGCGCGCGGGCAATCTGCCCTTCAATATGTACGAAACCTATCGCGAGAACGTGGATGGCAAATACTGGTTCCCGAATTATTCCCGCTCCGAAGACTTTTACAAACTGCAGGGCCACGAGGTTCCGGTTCGCGTCACCATCAAGTGGTCGGACTTCAAGCCGTATCCGCCCGCCGAAATCCAGCCAGCTGCGACAACTCCGGCGCCGGCGGCTGCCCCTACCGCCAAACCGTAACGCGAAATTTCGTGAATTAAACGGGATCGGTCGTCGGATTTACAGTTGAGGTCCTTCGCCTATCCTTGTCGGATAGGCTCAGGATGACAAGCATTGGCCGGATTTTGCGAGAAGTTTGAGATTTGAAAGCATAACTTGCAGCGGCGAAAGTCAGCTTTTCGTCTCGCCATACAACTTTTGCAGCAACGCCGGCAACTCCTGCAGCTCATTCAACAAAATCTCCGGCTTCACCGCGCGCAATCTTTTCTCCGTGGGAAACGGCCCCAGCACCGCAATCGCCCGCACTCCCGCCGCTCGCGCCATTTCCACATCCTCCGGCGTATCCCCGACGTAGACGCAATCCCGCGCGTCCGCTTTCATCTCGCGCAGAGCTTTCAGCAAGGGAGCCGGGTGCGGCTTCTTCTCCTCTGTGTCTCCACCCAAAACGCGTGTCCGAAACACGCGCGTCAACCGGAATTCCCGCAACTGACGGCTTACCCGGTCGCGATCCCCGCTGCTGACAAGGCCCAGTTTGTGACGTTTATTCAACTGCGTCAGCACCCTGCGTGTTGCCGCCATCAGCTTCGAAGGATGCTTCTCGTAATGCGACCGCCATGCCCGGTCCGCCTGATCCCAACGATCCGGGGGAATTTTCGCCGCGCGGTAAACCGCATACCAGTCCGGCGAATAGTGCCGCTCCAACTCCGGCAGCCCCCAATCGACACCCATCGCGCGAAACATGGCGAGATAGGCCTGGGAATCCGCGTGGTAGGAATCCAGCAGCGTGCCGTCCCAATCGAACAGCACAGCATGAAGAACGAGCCGAGGAGTCATCGTCGTCAGATTAGCAGAAACACCCCAAACGGGATGTCTATGAGCAGGGAACTCGTTTGAATGTCGGTTGTTATTCTACGGCGGAGAAGCGCCCGGGTATGTTGTCGTCCCGGTCGAACGCAAAGTCGTCGAAACTGACGGCGATTCCGAACCACCCCGGCATGTTCGCCGGTTCCACGCGCCTTACATGCGCTTTGGACGAGACCACGACGTTTCCATAGCCCAGCGGGCGGCTGACCAGTACGATATCCAGCTCGATCTCGGTATCAATCGCCAGCGCCTTGGGGCAAAGGAAAAACACCCCCGACGAGCTGATATCGCGTGTCACCAGCGTAACGGGATAGTCCTCAAGCAGCCCGTTCACGCTCCTCAGCTTCAGCGGCAGCCTCAGGGACGCCCGGGGGCACTCCCGCTGCTCCAGGTGGACTCCTACGACATGGGTAGGCACCCGCACGAAGCGGCGCGGCTGTGGCACCCGCAACAGCGGCATCACCCGCAACGCCGGCACCGGCATGGTGACTGGCATCGTGGGAATCGACGGGGCAGGCGCAACGGTAGACTGCGCCTTAACGTCTGTTTGTACTGGAAGATTGTCCCAAGCTAGCGCGTGATTGCTGGCACTCATCTCACCCCTCAGAGAGATGACTCTACAAAGGCCCACTGCCTTAGTTCTATTACTTGACGTGCCGGACACGAACCCCAAGAAGAAGTTGGGTTGTCAAAATGCCACCTCTAGGGGGAAGTGTCAACCTGTGGAAAACAGCCGAAGTGTCCTAAATCGAAACACTTAGGACTAGTACCGCTTCAAGATCTGCTCCAAATCTTCACTTCTTCTTCGCCCCTTCCCCTGCCTTGTTCCAATATGGTCGCTGCCCTCGCTACCGTTTCAAGTTATCGTTACATCGAATCATTCAACAAATGAGCTCCCCTTCCTCCTCCCCGGTCTCGGCAGTTTCTGCCGCAATTCTACGAACTTCCTCCGCTCCGCGCAGTATGGTTTTGATCGCATTCGCGGCGGTCTATGTTCTCTGGGGTTCCACTTACTTTTTCATCCGCATTGGCGTCGAAACAATTCCACCGTTTGTGCTTGCCGGCATTCGACACATCGCCATTGGGCTAATTTTCTATCCGCTCTTCCGCTATCAAAGCAAAGAAAGGCCCACGGCCGCCCAGTGGCGCACCACCATCATCACCGGCCTCCTCCTACTTCTCTGCGGAAACGGTGCGCTTTCGTGGGCGGAGACGCGGGTGCCCTCGGGCATCGCTTCGCTCCTCGTAGCCACCGTTTCTCTGTGGATGGTCATTCTGGACTGGCTGCGCCCCTGCGGCGTCAGGCCGGCGCCGCGTGTCCTTATCGGCTTCGTGCTGGGCTTTGCGGGTATCGCACTGCTTGTGGGCCCTTCGCATCTTGGCGGTTCAGAGCGCGTCAACCCACTGGGTGCTGTCGTCCTTATCCTTGGTTCGCTCGCCTGGGCAGCCGGCTCCATTTATTCTCGCCATCACCCGGTTCCGCATTCGCCGCTCCTCGGTGTGGCCATGCAGTCGCTCGCTGGCGGTGTTGGCTTGTGGATCGTGGCCGCGGTCACCGGTGAGCTGCACCAATTTCATCCGGCCCAGGTTACCCTGCGCTCCTGGCTCGCCGTCCTCTATCTTTTTTCGTTTGGCTCCGCGCTCGGTTTTTCCGCCTACATTTACATCCTCAAGCACAGCACGGCGTCGCGAGTAGCTACCTACGCTTTCGTCAATCCCGTCGTGGCTCTATTTCTCGGCTGGTCTCTGGGGGGCGAAGCAATCACAGTGCGAACGCTCATCGCCAGCGGCACCATTCTTGCCGCCGTGTTGCTGGTGATCCTGGCGCCGCAGAAGTCCGATGCGCCGCCAGAAGAAGTCGTCCCCTGCCCTGGTGAAGGCTGACGGACTTTGACGCCCGAAACCGGATAGATTGCTATCATTGGCTTCTGTAATCTTGGCGCATGATCACCATGGCAAGCAGTTCCAAATCAACCGGCATTACCCCGCGGGCAGCGGCGCAATTCTGGCAAGCTGCCTTGCAGCGCGACCCGCGCGCCGACGGTAAATTCTTCCTCGCCGTGCGTTCCACACATATTTATTGCCGGCCAACGTGTCCCGCGCGCAGGCCGCTTCGCGAGAATGCTGTTTTCTTCCGCACCCCGCAGGAGGCGGAAAAGAATGGCTACCGTCCGTGCCGCCGCTGCCGTCCCCAGGAGCAGCTGGAAGCGATCTCGCTGGTGAAGCAGGCCGCGAAACTTCTCGGTAGCGCCAGCGAGGAAGACTCGATCCGTCTCGGGCCGATCGCCGCTCAATTGCACGCCTCCACGGCGAAACTGCGCCGCGTCTTTCATCGTGTCACCGGCCTCTCGCCGCGCGAATTCGCGCACGCGGCGCGCCTCGAGAAGTTCAAGAAAATGTTGCGCGATGGCGTGGACATTTCCGAAGCACTGTACGCCTGCGGTTACGGCTCACCGAGCCGCATTTATGAAAAAACAAACGCCCAGTTGGGAATGACACCGGCCTCGTACCGGAAGGGAGGAGCAGGCATGAAGATCGGATTCACGGTTACGGCAAGTTCGTTGGGCAAAGTATTGGTGGCGGGAACCGAGCGAGGAATCTCCGCGGTCTACCTCGGCGAAGATGAAAGAACGCTGGTGAGCGAACTTCAGAAAGAATACCCGCGCGCGGAGATCGCGCGTTCCGGCGCTGGCAACGAAACCTGGCTGAAGGAAATTCTCAGCCGCGTCGAAGGCCACGCTCCCAGCAAGGAGCTTCCGCTCGACGTTCAGGCCACGGCGTTCCAGCGCCGGGTGTGGCAGGAACTGCAGAAAATTCCGCTGGGCGCCACCCGCACTTACACCCAGGTTGCGCACGCCCTTGGCAAGCCCAACTCCGTTCGCGCCGTCGCGCGCGCCTGCGCCACGAATCCAACTTCCATCGTGGTGCCGTGCCACCGCGTCATCCGCACGGACGGGGAACTTGCAGGCTATCGCTGGGGTCTGCAGCGCAAACAGAAATTGCTGGAAAGGGAAGGGGCGCGCGCTTGATTCCCTGTAGCTCACCCCTTCAGGGGTGAGGCTTTCCATTACGTAGGCGAGATCGCGCTGTAGCAGCAGAAACCTCGGGCCTGAAGGCCCGAGCTACAGCCTATTCGTGGGGCTTTTCGATCTTTGTGCCTTTCGGCCAGTCGGCTTTGAATTTGCCGTCGCCGATCTTCAAATTCTTCATCACATTCTTGTACCGCGACAGGAAATAGTCGCCCGAGCCCGCCTCTATGAATTTTTGCTGCGCCGGCAGCCAGGAAGCCTCGTCCACCCACATCACAATCTTGGTAATCTGCTTGCGCACTTCGTCCGACCGAGGCACCAGTTCCACCAGCGCCATCTTGTGCCCGTCCATCTCTTCTTCTCCCGACAGGCTGACCTCGTAGCTCTTCTTCAGGCTTTCCACGCGAGTCCCGAAGCCCAGCGCCAGATATTGGTCGGCCAGGACGCGGTTCTTTCCGATGTTGTATTCTTCAACTCGATTTATTTTCGGGGTGTAAATATAAAGATTGTCGCCGTTCCGGATGATCGTCCGCGGATCCGGCGAAATGAAGTCGATGCGCAACTTCGAATCCTTGCGCACGTAAATTTCGCCCGATTCCGTTGAAGTATCTTTCACCACCGCGGTGTATTTGATGTGATCGAGCGCCGCCGTCAGGCTGCGAAAATCCTCCGCCGACCGGTCCATCATGGTCAGCACGTAATCCAGCGTGACCTTTCCGGAGTTCTGGCTGTTGCCCGCCAAAGCCGGTGATTCCAGCCATCCAAGCAGCAAAAACAACGCAAAAAGGGCCGTTTTTCTCAATGCATCCCCTGTCCCGTTCCAAACTTTGTACCCTCAAATCGTAGCACAAGGGGAGGGCAGCCGACTTGCATCCTGGCGCCGCCAATTAAATCGAAGAATTAGTGCTTGATTTCGACCTGGTAGGCAATCACGTTGCCGCTGGCGTCGCGCAGAGCTTCGATTTTGCCAATCGAAAAGCGGCCGTCCTGCAGCCCCGCGCCTGCATTCTGGAGAGCATTGTGCAGATCGTTCTGGAGAGCGGGCGTACGCGTTGGGGGAGCCAGGATACGCGAATCCACCCGGTAAACTTCCACCTCGCCGGATTTCGAAAGCAATTCCACCTGCGTTGAATTCACCGTCGGGCCCACCTGCGGCTGGTCGTGGAACCAGCTCTTCGGGGTGAACACAAACACCAGGATCAGAATCACCGCCACGTCGTACTGCCACGAGCCGCGCTCGTAGGACCAGAACAACGTCCGGTAAAAAAATTGGCCAATTCCCGCCATGGTTCAGTCTGCAGGGACCCCGTCGACAATCACACCGTCGCGCATGTGCACCACGCGGTCGAAATACGTTGTGGCTTCCGGGTTGTGCGTGATCATCACGATGGTTTGCCCCAGGTCCTTATTCAGCCGCCGCAACATTTCCAGAACAATTTCTGAATTCTTGGTGTCCAGGTTGCCGGTCGGCTCGTCCGCCAGCAGAATTTTCGGTTCGTTGATGATCGCCCGCGCAATCGCCACGCGCTGCTGCTCGCCGCCGGACATCTCCGATGGCCGGTGCTCCAGCCTGCCATCGAGGCCAAGCATCTTCGTGACGACATCAAAGCGGTGCGGATCGAAGCCGTCGCCGTGAATGTATTGCGCAATCGCGATGTTGCCCTTGGCGGTCAGCGCCGGCAACAAATTAAATCTTTGAAAGACAAAACCAATCTTATGCCGCCGCAGCTTGGTTCGTTCCGCGTCGTTCATGGCCACCAGATCGTTGCCATCCACCAATACCTTGCCGCGCGATGCTTTCGCCAGCCCGCCGATCACATAGAGCAGCGACGACTTCCCGCAGCCTGATGGCCCCATCACCGCCACCGATTCGCCCGGCAATACCTCGAAATTTACGCCGCGCAGCGCCGGCACTTCCACTTTGCCCGCGTGATACAGCTTCCAGACGTTCTCGATTTTGAGTATCGGCTCCAAGGTTTTGAGCTCGGGCTCCGTGATTCCGGTGGAATTCGTTCGTATTGTAACTGTGATTGCCATCGCTGCCTAGTTTCCCATCTTCCGTAGCGTCCACCTTAAGGTGGACGCTACAACCGTATCTATTGGCCGGTCTTTAGGCCGACCACGAGTATCATTAATCGTAAGAAAGCGCTTCCACGGCGTCTTTGCGGCTGGCCTGCCACGCTGGATAACTTGCCCCCACCAGCGCGCCAACAATCGCGATCAGCGCCGCGCGAATAATCCACTCCGGCGTAATCAAAATGGAAAGCGTCGGAAACAGGCGGAGGAATCCCGCCCGCACCACGTAGCTGAGGCCGACGCCCGCAACAATTCCCAGCAGGCAAAGCAGCGTGGCCTCCGCCAGCAGCGCGCGGATAATCAGGAATTTGCTGGCGCCTAATGATTTTAGCACTCCGATGTCCCGCGTCCGCTCCAGCACCGTCGTATACATCGAAAGGAAGATAACGAGCAGTCCGATCGAAACGGCCAGCGCGATCATGGAATTAATAAAAGTATGCAGCGCGGGGATGTTTGTGGAGGTCATCAGCGTCATGAACTCCTTCACCGGGCGGACGGGGTAGTTGGGTAGCAGATCCTTGATTTCCGCGATGACGTCCGGCGTGTGTTCCGGCCGCGTGCATCTCACAAGAAAAAGCGTCGCTTTATCGCGGCCTCCCACCAGCCCCTGTAAGGACGTGATCGGCACGAAAATTCGCCCCGCTTTTCCATGCTCCACGATGCCAACGACTTTCCAGGAATGATTCAGCAGTGAGTAGGTGTCGCCAAGCTTCACGTGCTTGGCCCTGGCCTGCCAATCGTCCACCAGCATGTCGTCCGGGTCTTGCAGATCACGGCCTTCGTAAAATACAAAGCCGTTCGAAACGTCGCGAAAGGAAACTGGGTCAATGCCCCAGATGGTTTCCACGCCGCCCGAAGTGTTGAACTGAAGCAACGCCGGGCTGACGTATTGCACGTACTTGAGTTCGTGAATTTTTTCGCCGATCTTGATCGGCATCGGCGCGCTGCCCATCACCATGAACATCTGCGTTCCAGGAGACTGCACCATAATGTCCGCGCCGATTCCCTCGATCCGCTTCGCTGTTTCCTGGAGCATGCCGGACGTGAGGCCGACGATGACGATGACCAGCGTGACTTCCACGGCGATGGCCACGACGCCGATCAGCGTGCGCACCGGGCGGTGAAATAGATTCCGGAAAACAAACTGGCCCATCATGGCCGCTTCTCCTCGGAACTTTCTCCCACCTTCACAACTTCGGCTCCCGCCGGCGCTTCCAGCTTGAAGCGGTCCGCCTCCAGCGCCTCGTTCAGCGCGATCTTGCTGATCGTCAGGTCCAGCCGGTATTCGTCGCGAGGCCGGTCGATGCGGATGCTCATTGGATATTCGTCGGCGCCGCCCGCCACAATTGGCTGCCAGTTCGCATAGCGCACGTCGGAAAGCAGCGCGCCCTTCGGCCCATAGGATTGCAGCCGCACCATGTGCAAATCCGCGCGGTC
>Ga0210406_10004520_pt1 | contig 14870 bp, 16 predicted proteins | sample IncBWC30MmetaG_FD_155454 | JGI IMG/M metagenome (GOLD analysis project Ga0210406, IMG submission 155454) | Forest soil microbial communities from Barre Woods Harvard Forest LTER site, Petersham, Massachusetts, United States - Inc-BW-C-30-M | ecosystem: Environmental > Terrestrial > Soil >... | reverse complement strand
AATTGCGCCGCATGAAACGAAGCCGGCGGCAATCCCCCCAACTCCGCCGCAATCTCCGCCGCATGCATCTCCTTCAACTCGCCAACCGTCCGCCCCTTCATTCGTACCGTCAACACCGATGCGCTGGCAATCGAAGCCGTGCATCCCCGGCACAAAAATCTCGCCTCCCGCACCACGCCGCCTTCCACAATCACCGCCAGCCGCAGGACGTCTCCGCAGACCGGGTTGCTCACCTCAACAACGGCAGTCGCCCCGGCCAATTCCCCCGCATTCCGCGGCCGCTGAAAATGCTCCAACACCATCTCACTAAACATTGGCCCCACTTCCCCGTCTACTTTTTCCCCGGCAGATACTTCTTTTCCACCGATGCCACCACCACATAGTTCGGGTCCACCATTTCCGTCAGGTGCAGCTTTCCCACCTTCGAAAACAGTTCATACGCATCCAGTTCCGACAATCCGTAATCGCGATGCATCCAGTGCACCATCTCCACCACCGCAATCCGCACCGCGTCATCCACTGGCCGGTAAATCCCGGTCGTCATGATCTCACGTTCGTTTTCCAGCCGCGGCCAGCCGGTGCTCTTCCCCTTCACCAGGTCAAACCGGAACTGCGCTCGCATCGGCACTTCCACTGCGCTGCCCGCCACTTCGCCGTCGCCCATCGCCGCGTGCCCGTCGCCAAAATAAAAAAGCGCGCCCTTCACATTCACCGGCAAATACAAAGTGTTCCCCGGCGAAACTTCCGGTGCGTCCATGTTCCCGCCGAACTCCGCCGGCACACTCGAACTCCGCGCCTCTCCATTCGCCGGTGCCACGCCGATGCATCCGAGAAACGGCTTCAAAGGAAACTGCACCTTGAAATCCGAATCTGTGGCCTGAAACGTAATCAACTTTTTCTCCGCATCAATCGGGTAATACCACGCCCGCTCCGGCAGCGGCTTTGTCTCCAACATCGGCGTGTAGTGCGTGGCATTCGCCGCGCCAAATCCCGGCGCGAGCGTCCCCACTCCCTGTTTCGAGTCCACCTGCAAATCCAGAATGTGCACCACCAGCGTGTCGCCCGGCTCCGCCCCATCTATAAAAAACGGCCCGGTCAGCGGATTATCAATCTTGATCAACGAAAACGAATCGCCCGGCTTCTGCAGCACGTTCCCAAAACAATCCAGCGAGTTTGCCTCCAGCACACCGCCCGCCTTCACATGCGCCACAGGCTCCGCCGGCCCAAACGTAGCCTTCACGTTCTCCATGGTTCCCTTAAAGCGCACCACGTTCTCTTCCGCCGCCTGCGCCCAAATCCCCGCCGGCCACAACGCCAACAGAATCCCCGCCGCAATTCCCCAATTCTTCACGCGCATCCTCCCGGAATCACCTTCGAACTCCATCACACCGTTCCCACAAGGTCAACCACCGAACCCAGCCGTCTTGCATCTTATTGTTTATTCCTCGTTGATGTCGGATTACCCTTACAGGAAACTCGGTGCTTCCTCAGCAGATTGCGTCATGAGTCCATAGCCAGTAAAATCACTTTCAATGCTCCAGGTCGTCGCAGCCGTTATGGAACGTTCCGATCGCCGCATCCTCATCGGCCAGCGCCGCCGTGGAGACACCTCTCCCCTCAAGTGGGAATTTCCCGGCGGCAAAGTCCGCACCGGCGAAACCTTCGAACAGGCCCTCACTCGCGAGCTTCGTGAAGAACTCGGCGTCACCCTCACCAAATCCGCAGAAATTGCCAGCGTTCGCCACCACTACGCCGCGATTCCCGAAGAACTCGAAATCCACTTCTTCGCCGCCCAATTCGCGGAGCCAGACGTCTCTCCCACCGCTTTCGAGCAGACCGCCTGGGTTCTACCCCGCGAACTCTCCGCCTACGATTTCCTCCAGGCCAATCGAGAACTCATCGCCAACCTCGCCACCGGCCGCATCAAACCCTCCGAACTCCTCGCTAGCTCCGCGTAGCGGCCACTTTCAAGTGGCCGGGTCTTACGGACAAGGCGGGCCACGCGCCATATAGAGTGCGACAGCTAGCTTCTGACTTTGCTCTCACACAACGCCAAACCGGCCAATTTGATCACCGTTAAGTCCCCGGCCCAAAATACCGATAATGCCCCGTAATCTTCCAACTGAAGAGCACATCCTCCATCTTCGGGCCGGCACCGATGTTGTGAACCACCATGTATCTTCCGCTCGCCGCCGATTTCCAGTTCACAACAATGCCGATGTGTGGGATGCCTCCGCCCAACTCCCACGTGACCAACTCCCCCGGCTTGTAGTCATCTGCGCGTGTTGTAGTAGGCAACGAGGTTCCCTTGCGGCTAAAAAACACCACCAGATTTGGCACGCGCCGGTGATCGATGTTCGAATCGGGATGCGCCAGCAACCATCGCCGCTGGTTCGGATACGCTGAAAAGTTGGCCACCATATCTTCGTGCACTTCTTTTTGTAGATCGATCCCCAGCGCGCGATACGCTCGAATTACTTCGTCACTGCACACACCCGTCTCGGCGGGGACATCTCCTCCCGGATACGGTATGCGCACATATTTGGGGTCGTAGCGAACGCCGTGATGTGTTCGCTCAATCGCCGCCGCAGACAATTTTTCTAAAAATGCCTGTTGGTTTGATGGGCCGACGCGGCTCGTTTGAAGCAAACACGACCGGGCCGCGAATCCTGAAACAACCGACAAAAGCACAAGTGCGACGGTGTAGCGACCTCGAAATCCCATTTCGTGTCCACCTAACCCGCCGCAATACTTTTCAATCTCGCCGTATCCGGCCAGGACGCCCACAGCAGCGCTACGAAATCACCGGGTTCGGCTTCTCCGGGTTAATCGCCAGATCCTTCATCGCGTTCTGCACGGTGGCTTCGCCGACCAGTCCGTCCTGCGCCAGTTCATGCAGCGTTGCCAGCACCACGAAGCGCGAATCCACCTCAAAGAAATCGCGCAGCGACGTCCGTCCTTCGCTGCGGCCAAATCCATCCGTGCCCAGAATCGCCATTCGCCGCGGCAGCCACTTGGAAATCATCGCGGGCAGTGTCTTCAGGTAATCCGAAGCCGCCACGAATACCCCCTGCTCGTCGCCCAGGCACTGCTTCACGTACGGCACGCGCGGCGTCTCGTCCGGATGCAGCCGGTTCCACCGCTCCGCCTCGATCCCGTCCGTATACAGGCATTTGTAGCTGGTCACGCTCCACACGTCCGCCGCCACGCCGTAATTCTTCTCCAGAATCTCCTGCGCCCGCAGCACCTCATTCAGGATCGCGCCGCTACCAAGCAACTGCGCCCGCAGCTTTGCTTTTTTATTCGACGCCGGCTTGTACTTGTACATGCCCTTCAGGATGCCGTCCTTCACGTCGCCCGGCATGTGCGGCATCACGTACGGCTCGTTCATCACCGTAATGTAATAGAAGATGCTTTCGCCCTCTTTGTACATCCGCCGAATGCCTTCATCCACAATCACGGCGATCTCATAAGCAAACGCGGGATCGTAGGCCAGCAGGTTCGGCACCGGCATCGCCAGCACGTGGCTGTTGCCGTCCTGATGCTGCAAACCTTCTCCCGAAAGCGTTGTGCGCCCCGACGTGCCGCCCAGCAAAAATCCGCGCGTGCGCATATCCGCCGCCGCCCAGATGAAATCCGCAATCCGCTGGAAACCGAACATCGAGTAGTAAATGAAAAACGGAATCGTGTTGATTCCGTGGGTCGCATACGCCGAGCCCGCCGCAATAAACGACGCCATCGAGCCCGCTTCCGTAATTCCCTCTTCCAGTATCTGCCCGTCTTTCGCTTCCTTGTAATAGAGCAGCGTGTTCACGTCCACCGGCTCGTATTTCTGCCCCACGCTCGAATAAATTCCCACCGTCCGGAACAGCGACTCCATGCCAAACGTGCGCGCTTCATCCGGCACGATCGGCACCACCAGCTTGCCGATTTCCGGATCCTTCAGCATTTTCCGCAGCATCGCTACAAAGGCCATCGTCGTCGAAACTTCGCGTCCTTCGCTGCCTTCCAGAAATTCCTTGAACAGCTCCGTGTGCCCGCCCGAAATCGCCACCGAGCGCGCCTTGCGTTGCGGCACGTAACCGCCCAACGCCTCTCGCCGCGCGCGCAAGTAGCGAATCTCTTCGCTGTCTTCCGCCGGCCGGTAAAACGGCACTTTCGCGATTTCCTCGTCGCCCATCGGAATTCCAAAACGCGAACGAAACTCCCGCAACTCTTCCTCGTTCAATTTCTTCTGTTGGTGCGTGACGTTCTTTCCTTCTCCCGCCTCGCCCAGACCATATCCTTTAATTGTGCGCGCCAGGATCACCGTCGGCCCGCCCTTGAACTCTGTCGCCGCCTTGTACGCCGCGTACACCTTCCGCGGATCGTGTCCCCCCAGCCGCAAGCGCCGCAGCGCCTCGTCCGGCAGAGGTTCCACCAGTTTCAGCAGCCGCGGGTCGCCTCCAAAGAAAAACTGCCGCACGTATTCGCCGCTCGATACCACCAACTTTTGGTATTCGCCATCGACCATTTCCCCCATGCGCTTCACCAGCAATCCTTCAGTGTCGCGCTCCAGAATCGGATCCCACTCGCTGCCCCACAAAACTTTGATGACGTTCCACCGCGCCCCGCGGAACGCCGACTCCAGTTCCTGAATAATCTGCCCGTTGCCGCGCACCGGACCGTCCAGCCGTTGCAGGTTGCAGTTGATCACGAAAATCAGGTTGTCCAGTTTTTCGCGCGAAGCCAGCGTGATCGCGCCCAGCGATTCCGGCTCGTCTGTTTCACCGTCGCCCAGGAACGCCCAAACTTTCGCGTCCGTCACAGGTTTCAGTCCGCGATTTTCGAGGTAGCGGTTGTAGCGCGCCTGGTAAATCGCCATCAGCGGGCTCAATCCCATCGAAACCGTCGGAAATTCCCAGAAATCCGGCATCAGCCACGGGTGCGGATAGGAAGACAGCCCGCCGCCCGGCTTCAACTCCCGCCGGAAATTTTCCAGCTTCTCCGTGCTCAACCGTCCCTCCAGAAATGCGCGCGCGTAGATACCCGGCGCCGCGTGCCCCTGGAAATACACGGTGTCGCCTTCAAAACTTTCGCTTCTCGCCCGGAAAAAGTGGTTGAACCCTACCTCATACAGCGTTGCCGCAGATGCAAACGTCGAAATGTGCCCGCCGATGTTGTGCTCCACCTTGTTGGCGCGCACCACCATCGCCAGCGCGTTCCAGCGGATCAGCGACTTGATGCGCCGTTCCAATTGCTGGTCGCCGGGGAAAAGAGGTTCCAGGCGCACCGGAATCGTGTTCGCGTAAGGCGTGTTCGCCGTGAACGGAAGATCGATCCCGTTCACCGTCGCATGCGCACGCAACCGTTCCAGAATCTCCCGCGCCACTTCCGGGCCGCTCGATTCGAGCACAGAGTCCAGCGACTCCAGCCACTCCTGTATTTCAACGTCTTCCATATTCCGCTGTGCGAATGTTTCCTGGTCCATAAGAGCGCTGGCCTTTCTCTTCTTCCCGCCGGGGCTCACCGGCCGCCGGCACATTCATTTTGGTTTGCGTCTGACCATCTAGAATACACCCTACCCGCACCACTCGCATCCCGGCGCCACACATTTTTTTATCCTCGGTCAACTTGAAATCAGCATTCGCCTATTCAATCCGGATGGTCTTGAAGTCCTTAAAGGCTTTGCGTAAAGCGTCTTTGACTTCGTCGTTACTAGATTCCTCGTTCAGGCTAGTGAATGCCTTCTGGGCCGCACCCTCGATCTCTTTCGCAACGCCAATGGCGGCTTCGCAAGATTTGCAGGTAACGATAAAGAGATCGTCCCTGTCGCCCGGAGTGTTGAATGCGCCGCTGCCACACCTGGAGCAGCTGATTGTTATGGCTAGGGGTAAATGAGGGCTGTTCAGGTACATACGCCTCGTTCAGTGGAAAATCTTATGGCACATCACGCTGCACTCAACCCAATAAATTCCCGAATTCGAATCTCGTTACTTCGTTGCCTCATTACTTCTCAAAGCGTCCTGCCCCCATCCACCACCAGCACCTGGCCGGTCACAAACTCCGCTGTGATCAGATACATCACCGCGTCGGCAATCTCTTCCGGCCGTCCCGTCCGCTTCAGCGGTGCTCGCCGAATAAAATCCTGCTGCCACTCCGGTGGATCGCCCGGCATCGTAATCGTCCCCGGCGCAATCGCGTTCACGCGCACCGCCGGCCCCAACTCTTTCGCCAGAATTCGCGTCAGCATAATCACGCCGGCCTTCGAAATCGAATGCGGCAAAAACTCCGTCCACCCCAGCAGCCCGCCGATGTCCGCAAAATTGATAATCACGCCGCGCCCACTCTTCGCCAGATGTGGCGCCGCTGCCTGCGCGCAGAAAAACGGTGCCTTCAAATTCGTATCCATCGACGCATCCCACGTCGCCTCGTTCGTCTCCCCAAACTTCGTCTCCAGAAAATTCGCCGCGCAATTCACCAGAATATCCAGCCGCGCGAACCGCGACGCCACACTCTGCACCAGCTTCTGGATTGCCGCCGCATCCGTCAGTTCAGCGGAAAACGCCGCCGCCCTCCGTCCTGTCTTTTCGATTTCCCTGACAACTTCCCGCGCCTCCGCCTCCGACTTCCCATAGTGCACCGCCACATCCGCGCCCTCGCTCGCCAACCGCAGCGCCACCGCCCGCCCCAAGCGTTTCCCCGCTCCCGTAACCAGCGCCACCCTTCCCGCCAATTTCTCCACGTCGCTCATCTCCACAACGTAACACACTCCCCCGTTTGAGTAGAGCCTGTCCAGAGTCTCCCTGAACGGGAGGAAAGCTCCCCATTTGCGGAGGTCACCTCCCCGCTAGTGGCGCAGGTCAATAGGCTTAATCCTCTACAACGACTCGCCCTCCACCCCACAGCTCGCACATCAAAAAAAGAGACCGCCCGCCGTAGCGAGCGATCCCTGTTGAAGATGGATGAAGGAGTGATTAATGGAAGGGTTCTTCTATTTGTGATGATCCTTGAACTCGGCCCCTTCTTTTAGCTCGTGGTCCGCCTGGCTCAGCAACTCAAGCGCCTTTTCCGCGTGCCCGCCAAGCTCATCCTTGTTCGCTTTCTGCGCTTCCCGCACTTTTTCCATCGCTTCGCCGATGTGATGCTGCGCCGCGGCCAAATTTGGATGACGAGCCGGGTCAATATTCATTTCGGGCCTTTGGGCAAAGGTCACTCCCATAAAAATCAAAGCAATCGCCAGTGCAGCCACTACGTAGAGGCTTCTTAATTTCATATTTTTCTCCTGTTGTCCTGCGGATATCCGCCTGCGACCCGGAACCACACCGGGCGAGTGGGAGGGCGCGGATTTACCTTACAAAATAGTCACTGGCCGCGCCAATCGCAAGGAGTAAGTTTTTCCGCGCCCGCTCATCCTGTCGAACACCGCTCCGATGCTACAATTCCCGGGACTCATCCGAGGCCTCTCCATGAAACTCGACATTCTCGCCATCGCCGCGCACCCCGACGACGTCGAACTCACCTGCGGCGGCACTCTGATCAAGATGGCCCACAAGGGCTACAAGACCGGCATCCTGGATCTCACCGCCGGTGAAATGGGCACGCGCGGCACGCCGGAAACTCGTGCGAAAGAAGCCGCTCTCGCCGCAAAAATCCTGGGCGTTTCCTGGCGCGGGAACCTCGGCGTCCCGGACTCCGACGTGCAGCCCACTCGCCAAAATAAATTGCGTCTCGCGCAAGTCATCCGCGATTTTCAGCCGCGCACCGTAATCCTTCCTTACTGGGAAGCCCGCCACCCCGATCACTATCACGCCTCAACTCTCGGCTACGAAGGCTGCTTCCTGGCAGGCCTCAAGCAACTTCCCCTAACCGGCGAACCGCACCGCCCTTTCAAAATTCTTTACGCCACTTCTTTCGAGGGGATGCCTCCCACCTTCATCGTCGACATCACCAAGCAATACGCGCAGCGCCGCAAAGCCGTCCTCGCCTATGGCTCGCAATTCCGCCCAGCCAAAAGTGAACGCAAGCAGCGCGTCTTCCTGGCCATCGACGAACTCGACCACCGCATGGACCTCCTCGCCCGCCACCACGGCCAACTCATCGGCGCCAAATACGGCGAGCCCTTCCTCCAAAAAGAACCCATGTCCACCGACGACATCGTCACCCTGCCCGTCCGGTCGATCTGATTTCGCGCTCAAAAAAAAAGGGCCCCGGCCAACGGGACCCCGTTCCAACTCATTCCATTCAAATCGTTCCTGCGCTACGCCGAATCGTCCTCCACTGCGGGCACGAACCCTGGCAGCCCCTGCCCTTCCGGCGTCCGATCAGCCTTCACCCGCACCAAGTCCTCGCCCTCCGACCCCGATTTCCTCAGCACCACGAACGTGCTCAGCGCCTCGTTATATACCCGGGTCACCAGAAACGTGTCTCCGGTCTCTTTTTTCTTCCAAAGTTGCCCAATCTGAATTTTTCGCACGCCCATAATCTCGCCATTGACTCTATGTACCTCGCCCGAGCCTGTCAACTGTCCAATCACCCAGCCCCCCGCCAACTTCCTCAATCCGCAAGGAAACCTTCCCCAGCCCTCCCACATCCTAGAACAAAGGGAATCCCCAGACCGCGCATGGGTGTATACTCAGTTTTGGACCCGGGAGGTAGGCAATATGCGTAAATCTTCGCAATTCCTTTTGGCCGTTCTGCTTGCCGCGAGCCTCGTTTCATGGCCGGCTGTCACCTCCGCGCAAACCCCGTCCACCAATCCGCCGAGCCAGCAACAAACGCAGGATCAAACACAGGCGCAAACGCAGTCGCAAACCCAGACGCCGTCGCAATCGCCTTCTCCGATTCCCATCAGTCAGCCAACGCCTCCTCCACCTCCCCCACCGGACAAGACCGCTCCGGCCACGGCCGCCACGCCGCAGCCTGCTGCAGCTGATACGCCCGCCGACCAGCCCAAAACGGTCCACCCGAAAAATTCCAAGGAAGACGTCGACGCCATCGGCAACCGCAGCGTTGGCAAGGGCTTGAACTTCTACTCCCTCGAGCGCGAAATCGGCCTCGGCAAGGCCCTCGCGCAGGAAGTCGAGCGCAGCTCCAAGCTCATTGACGACCCCGTCGTCACCGAATACGTCAATCGCGTCGGCCAAAACCTGGTTCGCAATTCCGACGCCCAGGTGCCCTTCACCATCAAGGTGATCGACTCCGACGAAGTCAACGCCTTCGCGCTTCCCGGCGGCTTTTTCTACGTCAACAGCGGCCTGATCCTCCGCGCTCAGGAAGAATCCGAACTTGCCGGCGTAATGGCCCACGAAATTTCGCACGTCACCGCACGCCACGGCACCAAGCAAGCCACCAAGGGTGAACTGATCCAGCTCGGCGCCATGGCCGCCATGATCGTCGTGCCCTACGGTTGGGCGGGCTACGGCATCTATCAAGGCATGAACCTCGCCATTCCGCTGACCTTCCTGAAATTCTCGCGCGACGCCGAGCGCGAAGCCGACTTCCTCGGGATCCAGTACATGTACAAGGCCGGCTACGATCCCAACGCCTACGTCACCTTCTTCGAGCGCATCCAGGCCGACGAAAAGCGCCGCCCCGGCACCATTCCGAAATTCTTCTCCACGCATCCGCCGACCCCAGAGCGCATCGAGCTGGCGCAAAAAGAAATCGCGCGCATCCTGCCCGATAAGGACGAGTATATCGTCACCACCTCCGAATTCGATTCCGTGAAGTCGCGCCTCCGCAACGTCATGTTCGCCAAAAAGGTCCAGGACAATCAGCCCGGCAAGCCCACCCTGCGCACCAAAACCGAGCAGACCGACAAACAAAAGAACGGCGATCCCAACGCCACCAGTGGCGACGGCTCCGACGACGACCGCCCCACCCTGAAGCGCCGCCCCGACGGCCAGTAATCCACGCCAAATCTCAATCGACTTTGTAGGGGCCGACCTTGGTCGGCCCTTCTGTTTTGTAGCACAGCCACCTCCGTCCCATCACGCGCCTTGTGCGGGATGATTCCTGCTTGCCCTGAGCGAATCCGAAGGGGCTGTGCCCTTGGGTTTCGCCTTTTCCTACTCCGTCATCCCGACCGGAGTGGCCGATCTTTCCCCAAGTTCGCGCCGCGCGAACGTCGGCCACACAGCGGAGGGACCCTGGCAACACCCAAACAGCTTCGAACCCATTGAGACCGCCCGCGATTTATCCATTTCTTATCTGGGAACTTCACCTGGGAGAGCATCGCCAGTTGCTCCCACCCCCTCAACAGTTGGCGCCCACAACCTTTTCGCAATTCAAATTCTGGAGGGAATATGAACGCAAGAAAGATCGGTACCGCTCTGGCACTATGCTTGGTCGGTGCAACACTCTGCCTCGCCGCCGATGGTTTTCTCGGCACCTGGAAATTAAACGAAGCCAAGTCCAAACTCGCCCCGGGAACCGCAAAGAACTCCACGGTCGTCTATTCGGCCATGGGCGATCAAATGATGGTCACCATCGACGGCACCGACGCCGCCGGCAAACCCGCGCACAACGAATGGATGGGCAAGTTCGACGGCAAAGACTACCCGGTCACCGGCGATTCCACTTCCGACGCCCGCGCCGTCAAGAAAATCGATGATCACACGCTGACGTTTACCGTCAAGAAGGGCGACAAGGTTCTCTTCACCGGCCGCATCGTCCTCTCCGCCGACGGCAAAACCCGCACCGTCACCACCGAAGGTACCGACGCCGCCGGCAAAAAAATCACCGCCACCTCCGTCTACGACAAGCAGTAGCAACAACTCCGAAGCGCCGGGGGCGCGACACACGTTAGCCCACCGCGCCTGCCCTGAGCAGGGCCGAAGGGGAAGCGGTGGGTTTTCCAACCCAATAAATCCCAAGCCCCGGAGGGGCGACATATGCCTCCAACTCTGCGTCCATTTGCGGCTCACCCCGCCATTCATTCACAATGGGAGGAATCCTCCGGTCCAATCTGTCTGGGACCCGCCCGGTCTGTACCATCCGGTAACTCCCCCTCCCCCCTGTTTTTCGTAAGTGACCGAAATACAGGACTTGAAGCCCTTTCGTTTCTATCAGTTTTGAAGTGAAGGAAATACGGGACTTAGCTGCGAGGCCTTTTGGGACGGGAGGGAGCGCCCTTCGGCCCCGCTCAGGGCAAGCGGTGAGTAGAGAGACTTCTTCCCGCGCGAACCCTTCGCACAAACCCCTCAGGGCAAACATGGCCGATTCTCTCGCATAGGCAACAACTAGTGAATAGTATTGTATAGTACTGGGACGATTTTGTGGCGAGAGGGTAAACGTGGGGAAGTTAAGCGTTGAACGTTCGAAATAGACGCAAGGAAACCGCAAGCGACCCCAAGACCCAGGTACCAAAAATCGGAACCTGGGGCACACTCCGTGTTAGTTTTATCTGCGGGCGAGGATTAGCTGTCTCGGCTTATCGACTAAAGGTTGGGAGCAATTAGGAGTCTAATTTCCGGGGCACTCGGCAAAAGTGTTCCAAATAGGATAGCTTTACGCCAGCGTGTGAGCTCATTATTTTCGAGTGAAAAAGAAGGAACTGAGCACAAATCAGTTGCTCTCCGTCCCTTGCCCTTCGTGTGGTGTCGCTGCCGGGCAGCGCTGTGTGCTGCATTCAGGTGATCTGCGCTCAGAACCACACGTGGACCGGAAGCTTTCCGCGATTGAGGCCATAGAAACGCGGCACCCAAGATCCCAGCGGATTCGGAGGCCCAATTAACCCATGAAATCGAACATAGAGGCCCTACCCAAAATTTCATTCGATTTGGGCAGAGTGGTCACACTGAATAAAAGCTTCGCAACAGGAGAGACTATTTTCTCTCAAGGCGATACTGCGCAGACACTCATGTACATTCAGAAAGGCCGCGTGAAACTCTCCGTGGCCTCTAAAACTCACAAGGAGGCAATTGTCGCCATTTTGGGGCCGGGCGAATTTCTTGGTGAAGCGTGCCTGGGAAGTCAAAATATTCGCGTGCGAACGGCTGCCGCGATTGCACACACGGCACTACAAGTCATTGAAAGAAACGAGATGATCCGAGCGCTCCGCGTGGACCATGCGCTCTCCTACTGCTTTCTTTCTTATCTAATTTCGCGCAATAGTCGGCTCGAGGAGGACTTAATCGACCAAGTTTCTCATTCTACCGAACGGCGACTCGCCCGCGCGCTTCTACTGCTCGCGGGGAGCGGGAATCGGCGCAAGCTGCATAGAATTAGCGGAATAACGCAAGGGACCCTGGCAACGATGATCGGCACTACGCGCCCGCGCGTTAACCTCTTTATGAATAAGTTCAGAATGCTTGGATTCGTCAATTACCGTGGCTCTCTCGACGCGCACGGCGGGATACAGATCAACGCCTCCCTTTTGGCAAAGACTCTCTGCAAATAGCATCAGCTCGCGCGCCCCGGGGACCTGAAAGCCTCGAACGGCCTGAACCCGCGCGTGAGTGATTTAACTACTGGAGATCTTTTGCGGCTCTCGGGTGCTCGGCACAGACATGAGATGCGAACTCCTTGTCGCGTTCCTCTCCGAACTTCGTCTTCATCTCGTCAATAGTTGTGCCAACAAGTGGCCATGAAGCGTTAAACACCCACGCGCATTCCGTGCAAGCCCATCCCTGAAAATTCGTTCTTTCAACCCATACTAGTTTGCGACGCACCGGCGCCATGGCCACCTCGCGATTTGGTGAAGTTAAGTTCATGTAAATGACTGTGTAGCAGCAGTCTTCCGCGCCACTGCGAGGACAAAAACTGCGCTCTCCATTCCGCTGAGCGAGGTTCCGCGCGAATCACCGCTTCTTGAACACACGTCAATATCGAGCTGATTGCACGAGGCCCAAACTTAGCGATAGGAGGGGGTTGCTGTCTGTGGGGTATCCAACACTGGCAAGAACTTCTATCTCAGTTCGAGGTCATCCTCGAACTGTTGAATGACGCCATAGCACTCACCTGGCGGGTGTCAACCGCCGTTGACGCCGTGCACACCCGGGAATACTCTAGCAATGACCGTCGCTGTCGTGAGGCCCAACGTGTTGAAACAAGTCTTCAGAAGGATCACAGAATTTCTGGCGAGCGCCAGAAAATGGAACGCCCACACCGAGTTCCCTTCCGGCCGCGCGATCTACACCAGCGTCCCCGTCTGGAAACCCTGGCGCGATTTCTGATTCCAACCCTCCCGCTAGCCTACGACCGAAAATTGATAGTCGTTAGTCAAAAACCACCCCAAGACCCAGGTACCAAAGAGCGGAACCTGGGGCACCCTCCGTGTTAGTTTTATCTGCGGGCGAGGATAAGTTGCCTCGACTTATCGACTAAAGGTTGGGAGCATTAGGAGTTTAATTTCCGGGGCACCCGGCCAAAGGCGCAAGGGTAGGCCACCCGGGCGCTTCCTGATTACAGATCACTGATTACTGATATCCTTCGCTGGGTGTTTGCTTTGCAAATCGAGAGCGCATAAAACTGGAACTCAGAGAGGGGAAAATCCATGCTCAAATCCTTGGTGACGGCCGCGCTGGTGTTTCTTACCGCTGGGCAGACGGCGAATAGCTCGCTGCGGGAGATGCGGATGACGCCTGCGGAGGTTGCGGCGAACGGCGCGGAGGACAATCAGACCGGAGGCGCGGGGAGCGCTGCGGGTCAGCGGCGGGTGCTGTTTGGCGATCCGACGAGCGCGGGCTACTACTCGATACTGCTGTTTGTGCCCGCGCACACCACCATCCAGGCCCACTCCCACCGGGACAATCGCATGGCTACCGTGGTCTCCGGCGAGTGGCACTTCGGCTACGGCGACGAATTCAATGTGGCGGCGCTGAAGACCCTGCCGCCGGGCAGCGTCTACTCCGAACCCGGCGGCACCAACCATTTTGCGCAAACCACCGCCGATCCCGTCATCGTCCAGATCTCCGGCTACGGCCCCACCGACACCCACTACTTCGACCCCGCAAAAGATCCCCGCGCGAAACCGCGTCCTTAGTCTGCTTTTCCGAGGGGACAACCGCGTTAGTTTTGAGCGGTGTTCCCTTTCGGACAGATACTTCGACCCCCGTTTGATTAAATTAGCGTGAAATCTCGAAATCCTTGAAGTTTCACACCACGAACCCACGGCACTTTGCTGCCGTTCAGGATACGCATGAGCCGAAAAAGCTATCGAGTGGTAAAGGCAGGCGAACGGACCAGCGCCGATGGAAAGCCGGTAAGCAACAAGGTGTTGTTGGCAACGCCCGATAATGAATACGAGCTGATCCGCCCTGACCTGACGTATGTGGATCTGCCAGATCATCTTAGCCTGCATGAGCCGACGCAACACATCGAGTTCGTTTATTTTCCCAACCGCGGAATGGTTTCCCAGGTTGTGGTAACCAAGGACGGCCGAACGGTGGAAGTGGGTGTGGTGGGCTACGAGGGCTATGTTGGGGCGGGATTGGCCGTCGGCTTGAGCAGAGGTTCGGTGCGGGAAATCGTGCAGATCGCGGGCGACGGCTTCCGCATGATCGGAAATGCGCTGGAACGCGTGCTGCGTTCGGCGCCGCAGTTGCAGTCGATTTTAAGCAGGCATTCCGGGCTGCAAGGTATGCAAGTGGCACAGACCGCGGCGTGCAACCGGCTTCACGACATACAGCAGCGGCTTTCGCGGTGGCTGCTGATGACGCAGGACAGGGTGAACCTGGCGGTGCTGCCGATCACCCACGATTTCATTGCGACCATGATGGGCACGGACCGCTCCACGGTTAGCCTGGCTGCGTCCGTTCTGCAAAAAAAAGGAATCATCGAATACGTGCGAGGCGCGGTGAAGATTGTGAACCGCAGGAAACTCCAGACGACCGCGTGCGAATGTTACGACGTGATTAGGCAATTCGAGGATGACCTCGGATTGCGAT
>Ga0210406_10004519_pt1 | contig 14871 bp, 9 predicted proteins | sample IncBWC30MmetaG_FD_155454 | JGI IMG/M metagenome (GOLD analysis project Ga0210406, IMG submission 155454) | Forest soil microbial communities from Barre Woods Harvard Forest LTER site, Petersham, Massachusetts, United States - Inc-BW-C-30-M | ecosystem: Environmental > Terrestrial > Soil >... | reverse complement strand
TCGCTAACCAGATGGTAAGCGTCATTCAATTCATGAGCGATTTCAATTCTACGTTGCATGGCAGTGCCAAAGAATCCATACACCGAAGTGAGCCATCCATGTAGCGGTCCTCCGCCACGGACGAGGGCCGGTTGGTTTGTCTGTGCTGTTGACCCATGTGCGCGACGTACAGCCCGATCAGCCAGATCAATAGCGTCGCCGTGACTAAGGCCGTTAGTAATTGATTTTTCATACTGTGCTATCCATGTAGGCTTTGCGGACATCATGTCGGACTGGGCAACGAGCCAGGAGCCGGCTTGGATAATTCGTTCGCGGGGGGAAATCTCTTTGCCTAGTAGTTGATGCTCACCAGCGATCGTATCCTGCCAATGACGCTCGCGGCGCTGGAGTTCCTCGGACCATTTCATCGCGAACTGGGAGTTGGATAGGCCGAGTTCTGCGGACTTGCCATAGAGCGAAGTAACGGCGTTGAGGAAGTCCTTGCCCCCGACCTCCCGCATCGACATAACCCAAGCCGTTGGCCCGTGCTTTAGCGCAGTGTAGGGGTTGAAGCCGATTAGGGTTGAGATGGTGTTCTGGCGTAAGGTCTCGCTGACCTTCGTCGCCATCGAGCCAGCTTTAGAGTTGATCGATTCGGCTCCCGCAAGGCCTCGGAGGTAGGGCATTAGGAGATCGGTATAGATCGGTCCGTAATGCTTCGTTACCTCGGCCTGAAGGGCTCGGTTATCGAAGACCTTCTGGGTCTCGAGGATGGGCTCGCGGAAGGCTATGTCGTGGATCATCTGGCGGATGCGGGAAGGGACCACGTCGAAGTTGAGATCGAGCGGATACGTTGCGCCGGTGCGTTTCTTGGTATACCCATTCGCCGTAGACGCATGAAAGAAATCATCATCATAGACCGAAGTCTTCTTTCCAGTCGGTCGCCGTTCCCAAGCCCCTGTATCCGGATGCTGCTCCCAGACTTCCTTGCGGAGCGGATCGGCGATCAGCGGATGGTACCAGCCCTTATACTCGCCGAAGGGCGTCTGAATCTTCTCCAACGGAATCTTCTCAATCGTCGCACCCGTTAGTCTCTCATAGACTCTATCCGCAGTTGCGACGAGGGGTTTGAACACTGTATCACCCATCTTCTGCGCACGGTCCCAGTCTTCCTTAGTCGTATTCCTGTGCAACCACTGCATGAGGGCTTCAGGATCAGCGCCATAGCCTCGCGCCAGGACAGTCCAGTTGCTCTTATTCCCTGCATTCTGGAGCATCGCCATAACGTTGTTTCGAGTAAAGCCGGTCCAGGGTGTGCCATTGGGATTGGCCTCCGTGCGGGAGAGCGGGTCGGCGAAGGGGGCGTCGACGAGTTTGTCGCGGTCGGTGATGCGGCCTAGGGCTTTGAGCGCGCTATCGTACTGGCGCTGGAGGACGTTTTTGTAGTTGGAGGCTTTGGCGAGGGGATACGTGACGTAGCGGTTGAAGATTCCGTTAGGGTCTGCGCGATCCCAGCGGTTGAGTAGGGTTTCGATGTTGGTCATACCGGCGATGAAGGCTCGCGGATAGTCAGCGGCCTTTCGCAGACGACCACGCGTTGCGGGGAATTGCTTCATCGGGAACGTCGCGAGCTTGTCACGCATCTCTTGTAGAACCACCGCCCGATCCGCAGCCTCGCCTTCGCGGTATATCTTACCTTCGTCGCGACCGGCCTTGATCAAACTATCCAAAGACGACTTGAGGCCAATGAAATCGCGATGGGAAAGGTCGTCCACTGGCTTTCTGAAAGCAGTATCAAGCAAGAAGTCCGCAACGGGAAGTTCTCGTAGCCCCATCCATTCTGCTTCCTTCGCGGAGACGAAGTCCTCTAAGGTCGTCTCACCTTGGCGGGCGATGTTCTCTTGTAGGTCTTGAATAGATCGGTTAACCGAGTTACCAGTCCGTTGAAGAATATCATGTATCCAATTCGTATACTCAGCAGGTACATTAGCCACCTCGCGCTTGCGGAACTGTTTCGCGGTGCGATCGAACTGCGCTCGCTGACGCTCATAATCCCTCGCCAGCTTCGCTGCAATCACCGCATGGTTCCGCTGTTGACTCAACCGATACGCCTCGTCCCACTTCCCTTTCGCACCAGCTTCTTCGATCTTCTTACCAATTGTCCCGGCTTTCTGAAGCAATCGGTCGGAGGATATCTGCCCAACTGGAGTATCATCGAACACCTGCTTGACCATTGCACGAGTTTGTTCTTTCGTAAACTGGGGCTCCGCTCCTGCCTTGAGTGCATAGGCAAGGGTCTCCTCATGCGTTAGGTTCAGCTGCGTCTCGCTTAGCGCTTGATCCTTTGCTTCATCGAGGATTGATTGCTGTCGATCTCCAAACTCTGCGTTAAGTCGTCGGTCAGTTTCCACATCGACAAGTCGATTAAAAAATTCCCGCGCAGACATGCCGGAGCGCCGTCGTTCCTCAGTAAGCATTCCGAGACGTTCGACGAGTGCGTCGCCGCTAGTATAGCCAAAGTATGGAGCAAGGTCATCGGGGGAGACTCCGTCTTTTTTCTGGATGTAGTCTTTGGGAAGGCGGGCGCGTTGGTCTTCGGATAGCGTAGCGGGATCGAGCTTGATCTTGTTCTTGGAAAAGAGTTCATCCATCGCGAGATCGGGACGGTTCTGGAGCGACTCGCGGACTTCATCGCGGAGGGTGGTTCGGCGTTCTTTCCATTCTTTGTTAGACCGACGGCGCTGCCGAACCTCGGCGCGCTTTTGAGCCGCGTCTAGGTCTTCCGCGTTGCGCTTTTCAATCAGACGCAGCATACGATCCATGTGAGACTGGGTAACGCCGAGGGCTTTGGCGCGATCGTAGAGGCCTGGACCTTCGCCTTCGTCAACTTGAAACTTTGGTTTAGTAACATCCCGATGTAGTTCTTTTACAACTTTGTTGCCATCTTTATATACAGTTCTAACACCCTCAGGATCAATAAGCATCGTAGTCTTATCACCCTCACTATACTTCCTTGCAGCAAAGTAACCATTAGGAGTATTTGTTAACCTACCTCCAATATTCTCCTTCTCAGCGATCTTCTGCCAATAGGCATAATCGCCAACGTGAGTATCCTTATCAACCGTTTTCTTGATTAACTGATCCCGTGCTGCTGCTCCATAAGACTTGAATTTATCTTTGCCAAAGGCATCAGGATCATTAGCTGGTTTTGGTGGTTCCTCTACACTTAGTTGTGGATCAATATCCTCAGCCTCGTGCTTCTTCCATTGTTCGGCCTCGCCGATCTGCTCCCGCGCTCCGATCTCACCCGAATCGATGCTTTCAAAAATCTGATCCCAGGTGACGTTGCGGACCCCGAGCTTCTCAGCGATCTGCTTCAGCAAGCCGTCGAAGAAATCCTTGATCCGCTGGAAGACCGTTGGGTCCTTGACCTCAAGCTGACCATTCCGCCAATCACGAAAGGCCTCGGCGATGGATTCTTCCACCTGCATCTCAGGATCAAGCTTTCCCCATTTCTCCTTGATCCGATACTTCTCCACCCAGCCATGTTGTAGCGACGACGCTTCAAGGTTGCGCCATTCGGCATCGGTGAACAATTGCATATCGCGGAGGGCATGGATTGCTTCGTGGCGCGCAGTGCCGATTGGGTCTTTGCTTTCGAGCGAGACGAAGATCGAACGTAGGTTCGGAACGTAAGCTCCTGAGGTTCGATACTTAGCGGTGGGGATATCTAATGCATGTGCAACGTCTCGACCGGCTTCTGGTGCTAAGCGTCGAATCTCCCGCAGGACCATCTGGCCCATAGGGGAGTCTGCTGCGAGGCCCTGACCTTCAATATGAAACAAGGCCTCTAGACCACTACCAACATCTTCCCAATAAGGCGTTAGGAGATCACGAAAAGGCTGGACGTCACCATCTAGATCAAGCTTAATCACCGGTGTTGGATTAACTACATCGATAGCTGTATCTGGCTTTCCTTTCCAACGAGCGCCAGTAGCACGGTGACCTGTCAATTCCTCAGCCTGTGGAAAAGCTTCTTTCAACTGACGACGTAGATCACGAACCAACGAAGGGCCAAGAAAATTGGGGTCGTAATACTTACTTTCTCTAGGCCCTGCATGGATATCTTCTATATAAACCTGCTTTCCGCCTTTCTGTAGAGATAAGTTAATTGCCCCAACGACCTTTCCATTCTCGTCAAGAATATCAAAATCATGAAAGCCCTGTTCAGGACCAAATCTAGTTCCCTCTGCGGCTGCTTTCCGTTCTAGAGTTATCTTCCGATCCCCAACCGAAAACATCGGCTCGAGCCCTGCGGAGCCGCGGGTGGCGGGGACCGGTTCCGAGATCACTTCCTTCGGCTCGGCTTCGATCTTCCCTTCATTAACCGTCAGTCCCCCATCCCTTACCCGAATATCATCATGCAACGCCTTCGCCACCTCCGGATCAACCTTCGCCAACCAATCCGCGATCGGGACCTGGACATCGCCCCCGACCCCTTCCGCAGCGATGAGCTTTTTATCAATATCGGGTATCCATCCGAGTAGATTATCGTCCACGGTTGGGGGTTTGTCTCCGTATAGTTGACGTACGGCATCAGCAGAGATTCCAATCTCGCGATCTCCGACGTGTCCTCGGACGAAGTTCGCGAAGAAATCAGGCGAGCGATCTCGCGTCGCTGATTTTTGTGCTGTTCTAAGTGCTTCGTCAAGGCCATCGAGGTCCTCCTTGGTTTGGAGTTTCTTGGCGTCGTCGAGGAGAGGGTGGATACCGACGGGTGGTTCGCGGTTGGCGGTGGTGTAGAGGTCGGAGGTCTCGAGACCAGAGCGCATTTTGCGAAGGAGGTCGGCGTTGCCTTCGATCATTGCGGCAGGTCCGCCAGCGGCTTTGACGCCCAGGTCCCCCCGCATCATTCCCCATTCGGCCATAGCAGTCATCTCGCGGGCGAACTTCTCGCCAAACACCTGCGACATACCATCGTAGCCCATGTGGAGAAGGCCACCAGTAGCGCGTGCTAGGAACTCGATTGGCATCGCCGCGGCGCCTGCGACCGATGCGATCTCCGGATGCGAGATGGCCCACTCTAAATCAGACGGTCGCTTGAACATCGTCTGACCAAAGGGCTCTTGGCCAAAGCCTTCCGAGAACGACTTCGCAACGCTATCGCTCTTCAACCATTTCTGCAACCGGCTCTCGCCCGGGAGTGCAGTGAGGCTCCGACTATGATCATCAAGAGCCCCAAGATCATCGTGAGAGATTCTGGGAGCCATAGGATGAGAATTAAGATAATCAGCAATGTATTCGTTATCGGAAATAATCGCAGAGCCAAGGGCGGCTTTGTGCGCTCGTTCGAAGCCATCGAGGTCTCCATAGATCGCGGTGGAAGGGACGCCGGTGGAGGCGGAGAGGTCGACGGCGCGAGCAGCTTGTTCCGGGTCCGCGTCGAGCGCGCTGTAGTTCGACTGCTTCGCGGCGAGTCGAGAATTCTCAAAGAATTCATCTACGTCACTCATTTGCCCTCAGGCGCGTTAGGTGGGAATGCGGCTTCTGCGGGCTTCTTGGCCGAGCCGCCGTATTTTTCTTTGAACTGCTCAGCGCGGTAGATGCGGGATAGCATATCGTCGTTGGGAACTACGTTGCGTTTCTTCCAGTAAGGGTCCTCGCGGAGGCGCTTGAGATCGTCATCGGGAACGGTCATCTTGTAGAATGGTTCCTTCGTATCGAAGAAGGATATGATGCCCTTGGAAGTGATCTGTTCTTGCATCAACTGCGCACCCATGGTCCGGACTTCTTCCATAGTCGGGAGTTTGCCGGGGTGGTCTTTTTGGTATTGATCCAGTTGATCCTGCATCGCACCAACGAAGCCGTAGTAGTCCTTACGAGGTTGTTCGCCTCCGCGAGGATCGATACCTGCGGCGATCATATCGGGCTTCAGGAAGCGTAGCGCGCGGGCGATGCGGGGGTCGTCGGTAGTCGCAAGGGCGGCTCGATGCTTAAGCTGATCCTGCATCGTCATTAGCTGGTTACGCTGAGAGATGGTCATCTTTCCTTCGGTGGCAAAGTTATGCGCTAGGAACTCCGCGCGTTCGTCATCGGTTCCCGCAAGGGCTTGGCCACGGAAGGTGTGGAATTGTTGAAGGTTCTCGGGGGTGGTGACGACGCGGTCGCCCTTAGCGTTGGACTCAAGCTGCTTTAATACCGCCTGCTGCTTCTTTGGATCGCGGGAGATCGCATCCCATGCAGGGCCTACGGCGGGGTCGATGGATTTAAGCTCTTCGATGGAAGTGGGAAGGGCGCCTTCCTTATTGCCTTTGAGCAAGGCTTGCCCAATCGTTCGTACGTTTTGGTTATCCGCATCGGTCTCGACGGCCTTCTGGCGATTGTAGTCGGTAACGACTCGATTGCGGACGTAGTCTTGGAATAGCGGGTCTTTGGTTGAGTACTTCTTAGCTTCGTCCAGAGCAGTATCAATATAGTCCTGTACGGGCTTATTCTCTTCATCGCCATTCCTACGCCCTGCGAGAACCTTATCCGAGATAAACCTTGAGCCTTGATCACGGAACTGCGTCTGCACCGTGGCTTGAATTCGCTCAGCGTCTTGTGGTCGGATTGCTCCGTGTTCGATCGCGTCGTCGAGCATCCGCTGAGCCTTAGGCGCGTTGGTTTTGGAGATGCCCGCGATTCGGTGCATCACTGCCTCAGAGACCTCAGACTGCTTCGTCGCCTCGATCTGTTCCGGCGTCCAGCCAGAGGTGCGTCCTTTGGCTTCGGTCTCTGACTCGATCACCCGCTGCATCCTGCGGACGTTTATATCGTCTTCAGGGTTCTCGCCGATCGAGGTCTTGGCCAGATCGATTCTCGAATCACTGGCCTTATTCCCCGCAACCTTCATCTGCTGGCCGGAGTGGCCTGCGGCGTTAAAAATATTCCGGCCCATGAACCCGAGCGAAGACGCGTCGTACATCTTCTGCGCCGCAGGGTTCCCGAGCGAGTTCCTGATCTCCACGCGCTTATCTTGAAGCTCTTGGATATGCTGCTGAAGCGCCTGCGGCCCCGCGTTAAGCCCTTCCTTATTGATGAACTCGGCATGCATCTTGCCAGATTCCATCATATACTTCGCGTCAGCGTTCTTAGCCTCAGTCTCATTCTGAAGCCCTTGCATCTCAACCGCGCGTTGCCAAATCTTATCCGAGGACTGTTCGATCTGGCCACCGAGACCCTGAAGCGCATGGCCTACCGCGCCGCCAAAGGCATCGACCGGAACGTCGAGATGGACCTCTGGCTCGTAGACGCTGGGTACGGCAGTAGGGGTAAGACCGGGCGCGGTAGGCATTATACGATCCCCACGGATTTACCTTGGTACCATTTACTCGCGACGCTGCTAGCGCCGCCGATGAAGGAACTAATCTCGGAAATCTTACCAGCTTTGGATTGGGTATCCGCGGCCATTAGATCAAGCTTCGATTCGGCTTCATCCGTCGCAGCCTTCGACTCAAACCCCCAAGCAGTCTTCGCAGCGTCCCATTGGATCACGTTCTGATCGAACTGGGCGACCTTGGTCTGGGTGTCGCGAACGGCTTCGTTGGTACCACCAGTGACGTCGAAGCCAGAACCGCTCTGCGTGGTCTTGGTCTGAGCAATCTCTTGACCAGACTTAAGCCCAGCTTCTTCGGATTTGATATCGCCCGATTCTAAGGCCCAACTAGCGTTTTGTTTGCTAATTTGTTGATTGAGAAGCGCGACCCCGGCCTTATAACGACTAGCTGAAGCCTGAGCCTCACCAGAGTATCCAGCGCCGATACCTTGGACTATACTTCCAACACCGCCGCCGACTGCACCTACAGCAGCTAATGCTGAGACTGGATCAGCCATTTGCTCTCCTGATCACAAACGGGAGGAGACCGTTCCTCGGATGCTGAAACTCCGCACCGAGCCATTTTAGCCAACGCTGCGCGGATCGATTCTGCGGAAGGCATTCGCCAACGATCGTATCATACCGCTTAAGCATTCTCTGTACCTGTATCTGCGATTGGCGAATGAAGACAAATTGATGCCGTATCGGCTCCGGTCCCCACATCCAGAGATAGGCTTGGGTGGAGAGGAAAGACGGTGGGATCAAGCCCCAACAGCAGACGAATTCACCATCGACGAACCCGGTGCTTACTTCGCCAAGGGTTTGAAAGTAATCGAACATATCAAGCTGCCTACGACTCATTCCGGAGAAGGTAGCGATCAACGATGAGATTGGATTGTCAAATAACGGGGATACAATGACTCTCATTTCTCTGTGTCTCCCATTACGATCTCTGGGATAACTCCAAGGATAGAAGCTGGGTAAGGGTTGGTTTGTTGGATAAAGTATTGCCCTGGCACGTCCCAGAGCGGGTCCATGTATCCACGCGCGTCGCCTGAGACAAGGCCGGTGACTTGTTGATTCGTCATTGAACCAACGTTTCCAATGATAAGGTCTTGTAGTGGTAGCGCTGTAGCGGCAGATCGACCCATTGAAAGGCCTAAGGCATTCGCTACACGGAGAGTGACCCCGGCGATCTTCTTTCGCTTACCTTGGATAGTAGGCTCGCCAAGGTCTAGCGGAAGGGTTTGAAGTTGCGGAAGGAAGGATAGACCAACGGTAACGATACTAGCATTTGGTATCCCAGTTAACCCTGGCGTGCCTCCAACGCCGAATTGGAAAGTGCCCGAGACTGGCATGGTGAAGTTAATCACGGCACCGTCCGCAACGCCAGTTACGGCCGCACCTGCGAGATGCTGCGCACTAGAGAAGATCGTAGCCGGTGCACCAGTATAGTTAATCCCAGCATCAACCTGCCATGAGGATTTGTAATCTTGTGGCCAGACTAATTCGACGAAGCGTTCAATATAGTAAACGCTAGCTCCGTTAATGTTCCGTTGTACGCAAGTGTAGACCGCGTTAACGTTACCTATCGTCGACGTCGATTCCGTTATCGACGCGACTGATTTAAACGCACCTTGGGTATCACTATGCGACCAAGCAATTAGCTCTTGTTCCTTAAGGAAGGTTAGTGATAACAAAGCTCCATCATTGCGAACTGCCCAGACGATCTTGAAAGGTTCCTCTGCCCAAGCCCATTCAAGAAGCTGAAAACCGTAGAATAGATGTGAGGATAGGACTGTAATATCAGTACCGGTGAAGACGTTAGTGTAGAAGTTAAAGACGAGATCGCGGACGATCGAGCCCTTTGATTGAACATATAGGATGTTATCATTCGCAACGATCGGCGGACATACACTGGCTGCGCCATTATAAGACTGTGGTCTAGCAACGAATTCGGTAGCAGAGACCGCTGCACTTGGAGAGCCACCATTGAGAAGCCAAGCTTTATTATCCGCAAGGATAATTAAACCTTGTGGCTGAGTGATCAACCATTCGATAGTGCTTAGCTCTCCTGCGATTAATGTTCCTTGGATTGCATTATCTGGTTGCACCGGAGAGGTAGTATTGAAATTGAAGTAAGACCCTGGCTGAGAAAGATTAAGCTGCTGTGGATTTAGTACTGGTGCAGCTTCAACGAAGCGTTGGTCGATGAACCCTGGAACAGTAGGGTTGCCTGATGATGGGGCACCGAGAACGGCAGTTGCAGAAGCACCCGCGCCGCCACTAATACCAACAGTTGGCGGGGTGGCGTAACCTGAACCGGGGGATGTAAGACCAATCGAAGATACTCCCCAAGTTACGAAAAAGGTAGCTTCTACACCACTACGAGGATTTGTGCCCGCAACGGGATTTGTAGGCACGTTACCTGAAGTGACTATTCCACTATTTATAACTATAAACCCAGTAATCTGAAGTAGGCTAAGAGTGTTTACGGATGTAACCTGTAATGTTAAACCGCCAGTATTACCATGAATAGATACAATATCACCAACCGCATAATTATTCCCTCCCGAGTTAAGACCTACTGCTATAGCAGAAAGCGTAGCTATAGCAGTAGCGCCGGACCCACCGCCACCAGTGAAGGATATAGCAGGAACGGCAGACCCACCACCAAAAGACCCAGTACCGGTTATATTAACAGACTGAACACCAGAACCAGCAAAAGGGTTCTGTGGTATCGGTGGGCCTTGAGAGAAGTCAGGTGTAATATCACTATCATAGAATATCGCACTGGTTACATTACCAACAAAACCGAAATCCGAACCGGCTGGAACGTTAGTACCATAACGAGGGTTTGCTCGATAAACGTTATAGCTCTGTGCACCGGTGACTGGGGTCCAAGTGATAGTATTAGTTCCTAAGGTATTTCGAATATCAGCAAAGAAAGGCCCAAATACAGCGAAAGCTGATGGAGCAGATTCTTGGCCGTTAACGTCAACAGCTGTGATTACATAAGCATATGCGACAGTTCCCCCCGCGAGATTTGTGGTAGGGGATAAGCCTGTAGGAGCCGCAAGAGTTGAACCAAAGACGGCTGGTACAAGGGTCCAGTTGGTTGCGGAGATTAGGGTTAGGATATATGCGGGATGGTTAGGGTGGTTGATGATTAGTTGGTTGACGTTCTGAGTGAATTTGATCTGTGGTAGCTCAGCCGAGGTGTAGGGCGAAGCAATGGTATATGGCACACCGCCTAATAGAACCTGTGCACCGTTAGTATAGAACCGAGCATAGCCCGCGCCATTAAAGACACCGAACTCGACAATATAAGAAACGGTGAACGAGGCTTGAAAGCGGACTAATCGCGGAGGCCCTGCGGCGTTGTTTTGCGACGTTGCGACGTATCTAGTCCCTGGACGTGTCGTTGCGCCACCGCGATAGTCGACAGTGAAGTTGCGGAGTAGCGCCGCACCTGAATGATATTTCGCTAAATCAACACGAGCGTAAAGGGTCGGTGCCCATTCGCCTGCGTTAAAAGAAGTTTGAATTACTGGTTGGCCCATTTAAGTGTACCCTGGCCAAATCGCGCCCCAGTTGAAGCCAGTATTGTATGGTCCGGAGTAGTCTTCAACGAAATCGATTCCGCGAATTCGGAGCCAGTCTGGGGTTACATCGTTGACCTTGAGCCCTTCGTTCGCATCGGTCGATCGGGCTTCGGTGATCATAGCATTGGCTTCGGCGATCTTGAGGTTTGCGAGTTGCTTATCACCGGTGAGTGCGACACAAAGGCGAGCGCCGAGGATCAGGGCGAAGGCTTCTTGGAAATCATCGTCGAAGATGTTCTCGTCGGTGACGTCGCGGACGTAGTTGAGGATCGCGAATTCTTGATTGGTAAGGATTACGCGCTGATCGCCTGGACCGCCATAGGTGAGGTTGAAGGTAGCGCCAGAGCCAGCACCGGTTGTATAGTTTTGTGCTACGGGCTGAGCCGCGTATTGGTAGTAGAGCGATCCAGTAAACGGAACGTCTTCGTCACGGGTCGCTGGGTATGGGACCACGGCCGTGACTGCTCCACCGCCTCCGACTCCAGTCACCTTAAACATTGGCGCAGCGCCTTGCGGAGAACCGATCGGGAATCCGACGATTCCTGTGAGAGTTCCGATAACTGAGCCAGGGGTTGGGTTTAGGACGTTAGTAACGATCGAGGTGTTAGGTTGAAGGGCTAGAACGATTATATCGCCGATGGCGTAGCCAGTTCCACCCGCGACTACCGCTGCCGCGGTTACGTTAAAGAACTGATCCACACCGACTGAATACTTAACCGGAGGCCCTTGCCAGAAAGTCGGCGCACCGCCTGTGACTGCGGTGGTGATCGGGATACCTGAAGCGAAGCCGGTCGCAGTCTGCGGAGTCACCCAGACCGCTCGAAGGCAATCAATCGGGTATTGATACGCATAGGCCCAAGGTGGCGCCGGCTGGCCTTTGACCCAGATGTTCTGCGCGGAGGTTACGTTCTCAGGGGTACCGTAGACTGCGGTGATGAAGTTGAGCGTTTGAGTATTGAACGCACAAGCCCACGGGGCCATTCGAAGCAATCGTCGACGCATTGGGGTGTAGATTAGATTTGCTTGAATGGCCTCGTTAAGGCTGTTATTAGCTAACTGCGCAGCGGTCACGGTTGTTCGAGAACCGAAGGTTTGTAGCGCTCGATTAACCATGCTCGTCTGATCAGCCATTAATGCCTCCCTTGGGTACCGCCGTTGCCGTGGTTGGTACCGCCGATGCCTGGGCCTCCGCTATGGGAGCCACCCATGTCGGGGCCGTTTTCGTTACCGTGGTTGGAGCCATGGAGGCCAGGGGATTGCGGTTCCATGATTCCCTTCGGGCCCATTGGGGGGCAGTAGTTGCGAACGTCTTTGGTTTGGCCCGGCATGATACCGCCTTTACGGATCACGGAGGCTTGCGGTTGCGAGGATTCGGGGCCGAATTCGCCAAGGATATCACGACCCATTAGAACCTCCTATCAGCTGCGGGAGTGGTTTCGATTGCGGGAGGTGGGGGAGTGGGAGTGGGTTCAGGCGCGGGGGTAGCTTTCGTAGCAGCCTCCTCCTGAGCCTTAGCTTGTCGCTCTGCTTCGGCCTTGGCTTCCGCAGCGTCCTTGGCGTTCTGCGCATCGATCTCAGCTTTGGCCTTAGCTGCTTCTTCGGCTGCTTTGGCATCACGATCGGCTCTGATCTTTGCAAATTGATCAGCCGCTTCGATAGACATTTGTGCAAGTTCATCGGCAGCAAGGTCAAGGAGACCCTTTAGTTGAGGATGACCCCCAGCCTTCTCGACCATATTTAGAAGTATAGATGCACGTTCTGGGCTGTACGTCATATCAATATTTCCCTTGTGAACCTTTTCCATGGGTCGTTGCTCCGATCCCAGGTGCGCGGTACCCACGGCCCGCATCCCAAGGGGTTGATTTGAGTGCGAAGTCTCCGTCGTCGGTAGTGTGGTTTCCCATTTTGTTCCCGAGGTAGGAGACTGCGCCAGGGTTGACGGCCTTTGGTGAGGGCTCGACCTTGCGATCGCGCGGGCCGCTTGAGTCTGCTCGTCCTTGTTTCATGTTGGCTCCTTTGGTTTGGTTAGTTGTCGCGTGTGGTCCCAGCGATTCTCAGGGTCTTGCGCCATTTCTCGGCGGACCTTTTCGAACGTTCCGCCGTCGAGGTGGAGTTCTTGAAGTAGTTGCCGGTATCGGTCATCGCATCGTCGGGCTTCGGCTTTGACGTGCTCCGGTGGCTCTTGCCCATGTTCTTGATACATGTTCATTACGTCGTGGACGTCGTGCATGTACATAATGAACCGACGCATTTTTTCAGGGATTTCGCTTTCGGCGTCGACCATATAGTTGACGACCTTAACCATCATCTCGCGGATAAGCTTCATATCCTTTGAAATACGTTCGAGGTAGACGCTATCAGAATGCTCTGGTTCGGCCATTATTTCTTTCCATAGACTTTGATTGTACCACTAGTAATGTTGCCACTAGTAAATAACAATTGGAAACCGTCGATCGTAGTCGCGCTATTCCAAAAGCCTGAAGACATTAATGTTATAGCTGTAGAACCTGATACGCCAGTAGTGAAGCAAGTCCAATTTCTAATTGCTGCGGTCAGCGGGCCGAATAAACGGCAGCTTCCTGAAATACCAGGAGCAATAGCACTTTCCAATGACGACATTACAAAAATATAAGTCGTAACTTGTGCAAAAGATGCTGCACCTGAGTTGTTAGCTTGAGCTTGTGTAATATAGCCCGTAGTTTGAAATGCCCCACTAGCATGCACTTGTAATTGTAAATTTTGACTAGTGGTACCTGGAATGATGTTTTCGAAGACGATTTCATAATCATTAAAGGCAGAAGTGAGGCTGGTTGTGTCAGAAAGGGATGCTGATGCACTGGCAGTTAGAGTTGCCAATAAAACATTGGAGCCACCACCGGGTGTGATATTGATAACTTGGTAATTGGTTCCATCAGATATGATACGGGCAGTTTGACCGGGGTAAACCTTAAGCGCGGTAGTACCAGTGGAAGAGAATGTTGACGTAGTAGCTGTAATAGTAACGGTACCAGCACCCGCAACGCCACTAGCACTTAGGTTCTGAATATCAACGTACCAGCCAGCTTGAAAGGCCGAGGCTGCACCTGCTTGAGCGATAGTGTAGGCTTGTGATGCGATGTTGGACGCAGTGATTAGCTTCGCACGATCGCCATCGAGAATTGTATAAGTGACTCCGGTTTGTGCATTAACGCATTCAGCTTTGGAGAGGGTGCCAGAGGTAGTTATGTTGCTTTGAGAGCAAGAGGCTGTGACTGAGGAGACTATACCTGCACCGGGAGTGATCGCAGTGACTGTACCAGTACCAGAGACCGTGACCCAAGATGGAACGCCCGAAGCATTCTCAGCAAGAAACTGCGTACCGGTGCTATTCCCTGTGAGCGTAACCCAAGCTGAACCATTCCAATAAACCACGTCACCTGTGGTAACGGGTGTGGGAAAGATCGATGCAGCTGCGCCTGCTTGAGTTGAGGCGCCAGTTCCACCACGGGCGATGGCTAGCTGTCCGGTCCAACCAAGGATAGCGTTTTGGGCTGTGATCGAGGCTGTGACGTTGGTATCGTTAGTGAAAGCTTGAACAACATTGGAGTTAAGTCGTCCTGCGGCAAGGGTACCAGTCCAGCCTAAGGTTGCGTTCTGTGCGGTGATCGACGCGGTGACATTGGTATCATTAGTAAATGCTTGGACGACGTTCGCGTTTAGTCGTGCCGCGGCAAGGGTCCCTGACCAACCCATGGTAACGGACATCGAGTTAACCAGCGCGGTCGAGGGTGTCCCTCCAAGGGACATAGTGACGTTGGTATCATCGGTCTTAGTAAAGGCACTAGGGGCCTTATCGAGTAGAGAAGTGCCTGAGGTATTGCCCCAGAGAACGAGGTCGTTGACTACGGTAGTGCCAGGACCGGAAAGGTTGGTGGATGATGGGATCGCGAATGG
>Ga0210406_10004518_pt1 | contig 14872 bp, 10 predicted proteins | sample IncBWC30MmetaG_FD_155454 | JGI IMG/M metagenome (GOLD analysis project Ga0210406, IMG submission 155454) | Forest soil microbial communities from Barre Woods Harvard Forest LTER site, Petersham, Massachusetts, United States - Inc-BW-C-30-M | ecosystem: Environmental > Terrestrial > Soil >... | reverse complement strand
TGCCTCGCGTGCCAGGCCTTCGACGATCTTCGAGATCTCGGCGGCCACCCGGCCTTGAATATTGGCCACTTCGGCCCTGGCGTTGACCAAGGCGGGGTGACGTGCGCCGTACGAGGCGGACAATTCGGCGGCCTTCCGCTCGGAGTCGGCGAGTTGCTGTTTGAGCACGGTGATGAGGGGCGAGCGGAGCACCTCCGGCACGCTCTCGTTGTTGAGGCCGCCTTTTCGCATTTGCTGGGCTTCGTTCAAGCGCGACTCGGCCTCGGCCTTGGCGGTCTGCGCAGCGGTGAGCTGTGTGTTGAGCTCATTGAGCTGCTGGGCGGTGACGCCGCTGCCGGCGCTCTTGTAGAGGTCATGGCTTCGGCGATAGTCCTCGACCGCCTGGTCCGACTTGCTCACCTGCTCGCGCAGTTCGGCGATCCGGCCGAGCAGGAACTTGTCGACCCTGTCGATCGACTCGATCTTGTCGCGGCGCTGGTAGTCGAGATATCGCTCGGCGAGGGCGTTGGCGATGGCGGCGGCGGTGGCCGGGTTCAGCGATTCCACCTTGATGCTGAGAACGTACGAGCGGCCAAGCGTCGAGACGTCGACGTGCGACAGCAGAGTATCGATCATCCGGTCTTGGCTGGTGGTTGCTCCAGCGCTCGTCGAGAAGCCCGTAAACTTGTCGCCATCGGCAGCCTTCGGCTTGGCCGACGTCAATTGGGCGATCCAGGCATCGATCACCGGCGGCACGTATTGCCGCGGGTTCAGGCGCGACCAGAACGAGGGCTTGCGCAGGTCAGGATTGAATTCCGGATCGTCGCGAAGCCTCAACTGGTCGATCACCTGCTGGGCGATGTTGCGCGACTGCAGGATGAACCCCTCGTTCTGGACGCGTTCGGCGTCCGGGCTGACATCGGTAAGAATCGACTCGACGTTGGGCAGGCGGGGGGCCTGGACGCCGACCAGCACCCTCGCCTCGGAGACATAGAACGAGGGCATGGACCACGCCGCGACGACGGTTGCCCCGCCCACCACCACCGTGCACAAGACGATCAGTCCCCGGTGCCGCCAGAGTTTGCGGATCGTTTCAAGGAGACCTTGCTCCTCCGCCGCCGGCGCCATGCGAGCGAGCGGTTCGGCGGTCACGTAGTGGGGCGTCGGCGGTACGGCCCTTAAAGCGACGCGTCGACGGCCCGGCGAGGAGGATTGATCCGGCGCATAGGCCATCAGAAAAGCCGTTCGCGGACTTCGAGGGTGTCGCCCGGCTGAAGCAGTGTGCCGGAGTGGGCTTCGACACGAACCGTTTGGCCGTCGGCGGAGGTGCGCCTGATATAGAAGTCATTCTTCTTGGCCCGGCGAGTGAAGCCCCCGGCCATTGCGACGGCGTTGATCGCGGTCAAGCTGGTCACGTAGGTATAGTTGCCGGGTTTTTGGACCTCGCCGATCACGTAGAAGGGGCGGCGGGTGATCACTTCGGCGCTGACATTGGGATTGACCAGGTAATCCGGCGCGAGCTTGGTGGCGATCGCCTGTTGCAGCTGGCTGGTCGTCACGCCGTTGGCGGGGACGTTGCCGATCAAGGGGAAAGCCAGGATGCCATTGCCGTCGAGGGTATATTCGCCGGTAAGTGTTGGCTGCCCGAAGACGGTGATCTTGAGGCGGTCGTTCGCGCCGAGCTTGTAGTCGGGATCTTTGCCCGCCGCGGCGGGCGTGCCCTGGCGAAGGCCGCCGCCGGGCGCGTTGGTTGGCGCGAGCTGCAGGCTTTCGCCGCTGTCCTTGACGATCGGAGTCGAATCGCCGTCGCACGCGGCGAGGGCAAACACTGCCGTCAGCAGGCCGCGACGGCGCAGGAAGGAGATTGCTGATGGTTGGACCAACATGTCGTCACCCAATGGTTATGTGGGCTGATAACCTTGTCCCGCCGACGGGGCCTGTCGTGTCAGGCGATAGGTTGGTCATCGGAGCGCCTCAAACCCGTCCGTAGCTGTCGGACATGCGCACGATGTCGTCCTCGCCGAGATACGACCCCGACTGCACTTCGATGAGCTGCAACGGCAGCTTGCCGGGATTTTCGAGCCGGTGCTCGGCGCCGATCGGGATGTAGACGGACTCGTTCTCGCGAACCAGCATGCGCTCTTCGTCGCGCTGCACGATCGCGGTGCCGTGCACGACAACCCAGTGTTCCGCCCGGTGGTAATGTTTTTGCAGGCTGAGCTTTGCACCGGGCTTCACGGTGATGCGCTTCACCTGGAACCGCCCGCCGATATCGACGGTGCGGTAGTGGCCCCACGGCCGATGGCACGTGACATGCTGCTGCGATTCGGGCCGGTTCTGGCCGCGCAGCCGCGCGACGATGCCCGAGACTTCGCTGGCAGAATCGGCGTCGGCGACCAGCACGGCGTCGTCGGTCGCGACCACGATCACATTGTCGAGGCCGACTGCCGCGACGAGCTGCCCTTCGCTGCGAATGTAGGAATTGTGCATGCGCTCGACGACGACGTCGCCCTGCAGCACGTTGCCGTCGCCATCGGGTTGGCCGACTCCGCGAAGGGCGCGCCACGAGCCGACGTCGCTCCAGGCCATGTCGACCGGCACGACCGCGGCCCGCGTCGTCTGCTCCATGACGGCGTGGTCGATCGAGAGCTCGGGCGCTTCGCCGAACGCCTTGGCGCACAGGCGGAAGAAGCCGAGGTCTTCCTTGCCGTCCTGCACGGCGCGCTCGCAGGCGCTCAGCATCGCCGGGTTGATGCGCGAGAGCTCGCCGAGATAGGCGCGGGCGCTCAGAAGAAAGATGCCGCTGTTCCAGAAGAAGGTGCCGCTGTCGACGAAGCGTTGCGCCGTTGCGTGGTCAGGCTTCTCGACGAAGCGATCGACCGAATACACGGCTTCCATGCCGTCCACGGGCTCGCCGCTCTGGATGTAGCCGTAGCCGGTGTCGGCCCGGGTTGGTTTGACGCCGAATGTGACCAGCCGGCCGGCCTGCGCCGCGGCGAGCCCGCGCATCACCGCACCATGGAAGTCGGTCAGCGAAGCGATGACGTGGTCCGACGGCTGGACCAGCATCAGCGCGTCGGGGTCGCGCGCCAAAAGCCACACCGCGGCGGCGGTGATCGCCGGCCCGGTGTTGCGGGCGAGCGGCTCGAGCAGGATGGCCTGCGGCTTGATGCCGATTTGCTGCAGCTGGTCATCGACCAGAAACCGGTGATCCTCGTTGCACACCAGCAGCGGTGCGGCGAAGCCGACGTCGTTCAGTCCGCGCGCCGCCGTGTCCTGCAGCATCGTCCGGTCGGACGCGAGCTTGAGGAGCTGCTTGGGATACGACGCGCGCGACAGCGGCCACAGGCGCGTGCCGGCGCCACCGGAAAGGATGACCGGATGGATCTGCGCCGAGCCCTCTTCCTGAAACTTCGCGAGGCTGCCGAGTGTATCCATGGACTGCGAACGCTCCGAACGTGATCCGTTTCGTTCGAAGCTAGTGATCCGGCGACCGGCCGCCTAGTGATCAAGTTGTGGTCCGGCGGACCGATGATTACGCGCCGCTTCGTGGCAATGTAATGGTCACCGAAAGGCCGCCGCCGATGCGATTGGCGGCGCCGACGCGACCGCCGAGCGCCTCGACATTGCGTCGCACGATCCAAAGGCCGAGGCCGGCATGCGCGGAAGCCTGGGCGTCGATGTCCTGGACGTCGCGCGGACGCGACGAGAAGTATCGTTCGAACATGTAGTCGATCTTGGCGGGATCGACACCTGGTCCCTCGTCGTCGATCTGCAGATCCACTGTCTCGCCGCTCGTCGTCAGTGTCATGACGATCGTACCGCCGGGGGGCGAGAAGCTGATGGCATTCTCCAGCACGTTTTGCAGGACAACCTCGAGCATGCCGCGGCCGGCGCGCACGATGGCGCGCTCGTCGAGGCGGCGGATGAGCCGGATGTCCTTGCTGGCGAGAATCTCGCGGAAATGCAGGGCCGCGTCGCCGATGAGCTGCGTGAAATCCGCACGAATGCGGGGCGCCTCGATGAGATCGGCGGTGCTGATGTCGTGACGCTGGGCGGCGATCACCAGGTCGAGCAGGCGGGCCAGCGAGGAATCGACGATTTCGAGGGCGCGCCGGGCACGCGGGTTGTCGCCGGGCACGGCGCGGCGAACCGGTTCCAGCGCCGAACGGATGGCGGCGAGCGGCGTCTTGAAGGAGTGCGCCTTGTCCTCCGCCGACTGGCGGATCTGCTGCGACACGCCGCGCAGGTCGTGCACCAGCTTGTCGAAGTCGCGGGCCACGCTCGAGAGCTCGGGCACGACATTGCGATGGCTAAAGGCGTAGTCGCCGATGCGCCCCTGGCTGATCTCGGCGGCGACCTCGCGAAAGCGGCGCAGGCTCAACCGGATGCTGACTGCCACCAACAGGGCGAGCACCGCCAGCACGAGGTAGATGGCGGCGGCCACGCGGATCTCGCGGGTTTCCCAATAAGGGCGGCCGATCGAGGTGTTGAGGAACTCGGAGGTGGCGTGGGTCGACGTCAGAACCCAGCATCCCGCGGCGGTCCGGATCGGAATGATCGAGGTCAACAGCTCGAAGGTGCCGTCTGCCTGCTTGTAGCGGATCTCGTTGGTGGTATCCCACATGCAGGCGTCGGAAAGGCGCTGCAGTATCCCGCGGTGGCCGAGCTCGTCGAGTTCGGCCGAGACCTCGTCGGCGCGGATTTGCGGCGCCGACGCCACGAAATAGAACCGCCGGGCGGCGCCCGCCGCATCGTGCTCTGCGGCGGCGGGCTGAAACATCAGCTTCAGGATGGTGCCGTCGCTGCTGTATTTGGCGAGGTCGGCGTTCAGCGCCACCTGGCCTTTGTTGGGGTCGATATTCCTGAGCGTCGGCGCCAGCGCATCGGCGATCAGGGCGCTGCGGTCCTGGAGGGCCCGTGTCACGAGATCCCGCATCTGCCGGTCGGCGCTTTCGAACTGCCCGTATAGGACGACGGGCAATGCGGCGAAGATGCCGATCAGGGCAACGAGTTTCAGGGTCAGCGAGGCGGCAAGGCGGTGTAACGCATGCCGCCAGCCGAGCCCTGGCGCGCTAGGTCTTTCCCCAGCGGTAGCCGAAGGACTGGTAGTTATCGATCTCGGCAAAGGTGGGGTCGACGGCGCGGAACTTGTTTCTGATTCGCTTGATGCACGAGCGGACATTCGTTCGGTAGCCATTTTCGCCGCTCCCCGCGATGAAACCGACGTAATGCATACAATCGTAGACCGCCCGATAAGTCACATAGCTGCCGACGTTCGAGGCCAACAAATGCACGATCTTGAACTCTGTAAGGGTCAGATGGATGTCTGCATCGTCCCAGAAAGCGCGGCTTATGCGGGGCTTCAGCAGCAGCCTACCGCAATGGAAATTGTCGACAAGCTCGGGCTCGCTGGGCTTCTTCACCGAATCGGCGATCAGCCGGAGGCGATGCGCCAGGATGGGCACGCCGCGGGCCTTGTCGACGAAATCCAGCGCACCGCGATCGAAGGCGAGCTGCTCGTAGGCCGGCTGCGAGCGGCCCGTCAGGAAGACCACGGGCAAGGCGACGCCGTTGCGACGCAGGCGCGGCAGCAGGTCGATGCCCGATACGCTGGGCAGACTCCAGTCCAGCACGATGATTTCGGCCTCGGCGCCCTCGGCAAAGGAGGCGAGGAGCGCGGCGCCGTCGGAGAAAGTCGTCACGTCAAATCCGTGATCGCCCAACTCGCTGCTCACCGCCTCGCGATAGTCGTCATCGTCTTCGACGAATGCGACCCGGATCTTCCGTTCCACGTCGCTACTAGTTTCGGGCCTGAAGGCGGGATTGGAATTGGGCCAAGCAGAGACGCTTTCCTTCATCTGTGTTGTCATCGCTCTTTACCTCGTACGCAAGAGTTCCGAACTGCTTCGTCTGGACGTCCGGATAGAGCTGGACGTCCAGCGTGCACTGCCCATCTCGATAGCGCCACCGTTTTCCGGGTGGCCGTTCCTCCTCACTTGTCGGTGCGCCGAGCAGCGCCCGGACTTCGTTGTCGCTTTTGCCGGCCAGCGTCACCGTAGGGGCGTCGGATGACGACCGTGCCGGCGAAGCCGATGCACTTTCCGTTGCAGACGCCGAGGTCTCGGGAGAGACGGGCGTCGTGCCGGCAGGACGTGGCCGCGCCGCAGGCTGCGCCTTCTTCTTCGGTTGCACAGGAGGAGACTGCGGTGATGTCAGCCGTGCGAAATCGTTTCCCATGTTCCGCGCCGCCTCACAGCCCGACAAGAGCAACAGCCCGACGCTGACGGTGTGTCTCATCACGACCCTGATCGTCATCCTTGCCCAACACGTCTCGAGAGCCTTTGCGATGCCATGTGGTCTGATTGCGGCACAACCCGTCGCAACCCCCTAAACGGACATTTGGCGACAGCGGTTGCCGACAAATGCGTCCCACTGACAACTCGCCGCAGGCCTCATGGTAACGCCGCTCCTCCCGAAGGAGGATGGCAATGTTCGATGTTGCAACTGCGTACGGCCTTCGCAAGCGCAGCGTAGCACTACGGCGGCCAGTCACAAAATGGCCACTGCTCCACGCAATGATCACAATAGAATTAGGTCCTGATCCGCAACTGACGTTGCGTCACGCCTGCGACTATCGAAGCGGCCCGTGCGACGTCAGACCGTGGCGACCCAGCGACGGTCGTGATGCGGCGCTGCGTCCTTCGGCACGAACAGCAGATCGAGTTGCGCTGTTGCCTTGTCGAGCGGACGGCGGCGTAAGCCGACGATGTCGACCAGCACGAAGCCGTGGTCGCCCAGGAAGCGCACGACGCTTTCGACTTCAGCGCCGTCTTTCACGGTGGCGATCGTGCTCGTCTCGACGACCAGCGCATCGATGTCGGCGAGCCGGCCGCTCATGCCGGCCAGCACCATCAGTTCGGCACCCTGCACGTCGATTTTGCACAGCGCCGGTCGTGCGATCGGGCCGCCGAACAGGCGGTCGAACCGGCGCAGCGGCACGCGATCGACGCGACGCACGCGCCGTGGTCCCACTTCCTCGAGCAGCGTCGATTCCTGGATATCGGCGCGGACTTCGAGTGCCGCCTCGCCGTCATGATCGCCCAGCGCGACGGCGTGAAGCTCGCAACGCAGCCGGCGCGACAGGCGTCGCATGTGGGCAAGCGATTCCCGCGCCGGGTCGATCAAATGATAGAAGGCGTCCGGAAAGGCGCGATAGAGCGGAAAGGTGCCGTAGCCCACCCCGATATCGAAGACGGTGGCCGGGAAAAATCCGTGATGCTTCAGCACGCCCATCGCGCGCGCCCAGGACGGCAGGCCCGACAGCTGGGGAAGCGCCGACGCAAGGGGCCGCAGCCTGTCCTTGAGATGCGCCGCAAGCCGTCTGCCGGTGCGCGCCGGCGCGCTCGCATCGCTGAATACCACCGCCGATCCTCCCATCGAGTATCCGTCGAGGGGCGGCATGGTAGGCAATCGATGGGGCGCGGCGTGTGACCAATAGGTGGCGCGGTTTCTTGCCGGACCGCGGGCCTCCAGGCCCGCTCATGTCATCGTATCGACGATGAAAATGCGGACCTGGAGGTCCGCAGTCCGGCAAGACACCAGATCGCCCCTAGGCGACCATCGGAATGACCGTGAGGACGGCGAAATAGTGGATGGCCGCGGCGACCAGCACGAAGCCGTGCCAAATGGCGTTGTGGAAGGGCAGCCGCCGCCACAGGTGGAAGACGACGCCGAGCGAATAGAGGATGCCGCCGGTCGCCAGCAAGGCGAGCGTCGCGGTGTCGAGCGCCACCATGAAAGGATGCAACGCGACCAGGCCGATCCAGCCCAGCCCCAGGTAGAGGGCCACGGATATGGCTTCGATGCGGCGGGGCTGCCAAAGCTTCAGGGCGATGCCGATGGCGGCGACCGACCAGATCACGATCGTCAGGCCGGTGGACCAGCCACCGCGCAGGCCGAGTATGGTGAACGGCGTATAGGTGCCGGCGATCATGGCGAAGATCGCTGCATGATCGAAGCGTCGCAGCCAGTCGCGCCGCCGGCTCGATCTCAACAGGTTATAGGCAGCCGAGCAGCCCAGCATGGCCACCAGGCCGGCGGCATAAACGAACAGCGGCGCCACCAGGACGGGATTGCCGTCAAGGACGGCAAGACCGACGAGGGCCGAGGCGCCCACGACTCCCAATGCCAGGCCCAGGGCATGGACGACGCCATCGGCCAAAACCTCCCGCGCGGGAAGTTCGCGGCTCAACCCTGATCGAGGAAGCTGCGCAGCATCCTCGAGCGGCTGGGATGCTTCAGCTTGCGCAGCGCCTTGGCCTCGATCTGGCGGATACGCTCGCGGGTCACCGAGAACTGCTGGCCGACCTCTTCCAGCGTGTGGTCGGTGTTCATGCCGATGCCGAAGCGCATGCGCAGCACGCGCTCCTCGCGCGGCGTCAGCGTGGCCAGGACCCGGGTCGTGCTCTCGCGCAGATTGCCCTGGATGGCCGCCTCGAGCGGGATGACCGCGTTCTTGTCCTCGATGAAATCGCCGAGGTGGCTGTCCTCCTCGTCGCCGATCGGCGTCTCGAGGCTGATCGGCTCCTTGGCGATCTTCAGCACCTTGCGCACCTTCTCGAGCGGCATGCCGAGTTTCTCCGCCAGCTCTTCCGGCTGGGGCTCGCGGCCGATCTCGTGCAGCATCTGGCGGCTGGTGCGGACCAGCTTGTTGATGGTCTCGATCATGTGCACCGGGATGCGGATGGTGCGCGCTTGATCGGCGATCGAGCGGGTGATGGCCTGGCGGATCCACCAGGTGGCGTAAGTCGAGAACTTGTAGCCGCGGCGGTACTCGAACTTGTCGACCGCCTTCATCAATCCGATGTTGCCTTCCTGGATCAGGTCGAGGAACTGCAGGCCGCGGTTGGTGTACTTCTTGGCGATCGAGATCACCAGGCGCAGGTTGGCCTCGATCATCTCCTTCTTGGCGCGCATCATCTCGCGCTCGCCGTCCTGCACGGTCTTGCACATGCGGCGGAATTCGAAGATCGGCGCGCCCGAGGCATCGGAGATCGCCTTGATCTCGGCGCGCAGCTTCTCGACGTCGGTCACCTTCTTCTTGGCGAAGTCCTTCCAGCCCCGGCCCGAGAGCTTGCCGACCTTGTCGAGCCAGTTCGGATCGATCTCGTGGGTCAGGTAGTTGTCGAGGAAGTCCTGGCGCGGGATGCGGAAGCCTTCGGCCAGCCTGAGCAGGCGGCCTTCGAGCATCATCAGCTTGCGATTGAGGTCGTAGAGCGCGAGCTTCAGCTGCTCGATGCGGTTGGCGTTGATGTGCACCGTGCGCACCAGCTCGACGATCTTCTTGCGGTGCTTCTCGTAGCTCTTTTCGAACTCGGCGCTGGGCTTCTGGCCGCGGCTCAAGGTCGACAGGCGCCGGTTCTGCACCTTCGACATCTCGATATAGACCTTGGCGATGCGCGTCAGCGTGCGCAGCACCTCGGGCTTGAGCTTCTCTTCGAGCGCCGACAGCGACAGTGCGTTCTCGTCGTCCTCTTCGCCGGCTTCGGTGGCGGCCTCGGCGGGCCCGGCCTCGCCATTGAGCGCCGGCGCGGCCGGCCGGACGAGCTTGGGCATCGCCGGGCGCGGCATCGGCGGGACGGCCGGAACGGCCGGAGCCGCGATGACGCCCTTGCCCTCGCCGGGGGCGCCGCCCTGCGTCGCCTCGAGGTCGATCACGTCACGCAGCAGGATGCGCCCTTCATTGATCGCATCGCGCCAGGCCAGCAGCGCCGTGATGGTCATCGGGCTCTCGCAGATGCCGCCGATCATCTTGTCCTGGCCGGCCTCGATGCGCTTGGCAATCTCGATCTCGCCTTCGCGACTCAGCAGCTCGACGCTGCCCATCTCGCGCAGGTACATGCGCACCGGGTCGTCGGTGCGGCCGAGTTCCTCGTCTTCGCCGGTCGCTTCGGCGGCGACCACGGCGGTCTTGGCGGGCTCGGCCGGGGTGGCGGCGGGCGCCTCTTCCTGCTCCTCGGCCTCGACGACGTTGACGCCGGCTTCCGACAGCATCGCCATGGTGTCCTCGATCTGCTCGGAGGACACTTCGTCGGGCGGCAGGGCGGCATTCAGCTCGTCATAGGTGACGTAGCCGCGCTCCTTGCCCTTTTGGACGAGCTTCTTCAGCTCGGCGCCGAGGGTGTCGAGCAGAGGGGCATCCGGTCCCTCTTCGCGGGCGTCGGTGGCTTCAGGCTGGGCGGCGGGCGCGGTCTTGGTCGCCATTCGTTATCCTTAGGTGCGACAAACAGGTAAAACGGCCGGTTTTGGCCGTCGATTTGGCTGCAAGAAGGGGAAGCGAGGGGCGGGCGACCCCCCACAAAAACTACCCTTCTACTATATGGGGTTTAAGTTCAAGCGGCGATAGGGGTTGCGGCATGGATTTGGCTGCAGGCCAGCTATCCCGTCCCCGACTCGATGCTTTCCCGTCGCATTCGATCCAGAATCGCCTGGAGCCGGCGCAAATTCTCCTCATTCATGTCCTCGGCGAGGGCCTGTTCGGCCCGTTTCAGCTCCTCCGGGTCGGCAATCAGCTGGCTGAGGTGGCGGGCCGCCCGGCGCCATTGGCCGACCCAGCCGTCGGCATCGGCCGGATCGTCGCGGAAGACCTCCCGGGCCTTGGCCTGGGCAGAGGCCGCCACCCGCTGCAGTCCGGACCGCTCCAGATGTTCCTCGATCAGCCGGGCTTCAAGGGAGGTGCTTTCCGCACGCCCCTCGGCCAATGCCTCGTCGGCCGCCGGATCGACGCCTGAGGGGGCGAGCGAAAGCGCATCCAGCAGCCCGCTGCGCAGGCGACCCAGCTCGGCATTGGTGATCGTGAGCGCCGCCAGATCCTCCGCCAGGATGTGCAGCAGCGCCGGCCGCTCGATCAACGCCCCCAGCAGGGCACGCTCCTGGCGGGAGGCATCGAGATCGGTGCTGGAGCGCCGGGCGGCCGCGCCGGCGGCGAAGGGCGCCGGCTCGGGACCGGGACCGCGGAAGAACCGGCGTTCGCCCGGTCGCCAGGCCGGCCCGTCGGGTCGCCTGAGACGGCCCAGGCGGCTGCGCATGTCGGTCCGGTAATAGTCCCGGACGACCGGATCGGCGATCTCGGCCACCCTCTGCTCGACGGCGCGCTGCAGGCTGGCGCGACGCTCCGGCGTGTCGGCGACCTTGCCTTCGGTCTCCATGTCCCACACCACATCCGACAGCGGGCGCGCGAGATCGAGGACGCGGCGGATGGCGTCGGCGCCCCTGACGCGGATCAGGCTGTCGGGATCCTCGCCGGCAGGCAGCACCAGGAAGCGCAGGCTCTTGCCGGCGCGCAGCAGCGGCAGGGCACGCTCGGCGGCGCGCGCTGCCGCGCGCCGGCCGGCATTGTCGCCGTCGAAGCAGAGGTAGGGCTCGTCGGCCAGTTTCCACAGCTCGCCGAGCTGGCCTTCGGTGAGCGCCGTGCCGAGCGGCGCCAGGGCGCCCACGAAGCCCGCACCGTGCAGCGCAATCACGTCCATGTAGCCCTCGGCCACGATCACCGGCTGGTCCTTGGTCGCCGCGACCCTGGCGCGATCGAGGCAGTAGAGGTTGGCGCCCTTGTGGAACAGCGGCGTCTCCGGCGAGTTGAGATATTTCGGCTCGCCCGCGCCCATCACCCGCCCGCCGAAGGCAATGACCCGGCCGCGGCGGTCGCTGATGGGAAACATCACGCGCCCGCGGAAGCGATCGTAGGCCTCGCGATTGTCCTCGGGCTGGATGGCGAGACCCGCCTCGACGATCTTGTCGATCGGCACGCCTTCGCGCTTGAGGGCGGCCAAGAGCCCGTCGCGTGTGTCAGGCGCGAAGCCCAGGCGGAAATCGTCGATGGTCGCTTCTTCGAGGCCGCGGCCGCGCAGATAGTCGAGGCCCTGGCGTCCGACGGGCAGGCGCAACTGCTTCTGGAACCAGCGTGCCGCTTCTTCCACGACCTGCTGCAGGGTCGCCACGCGATCGGCACGCTCGCGCTCGGCCGGCGTGGCCCGCGGCACCGGCAGGCCGACCTCGCGGGCCAGCTTCTCAACGGACTCGGGAAATGAGAGCCCCTCGGTCTTCATGACGAAGCCAACAGCATCGCCATGTGCGCCGCAGCCAAAGCAATGGAAGAAGCCCTTCTTGTCGTTCACCGTGAAGGACGGTGTCTTTTCGTTGTGGAAGGGACACAGGCCTGCGTACTCGGCGCCTGATTTTCGCTTCAGCGAAACCTTGCGGCCGACGACGTCGGACAGGCTGAGGCGCGCGCGCAGTTCGTCGAGGAAGCCCGGGGGGAAGGCCATCCCTTAAGATGGCCGTGTCGACGCGTATAGAGTAGTGCAAAGTAGAACAGGCAGGTGGAGGATAGCGGGGATCATGCGACAGCGAGCCTGGAAGCCCGCGGTCCAAGAGCCTGCAGTATCCACGCCTCCGGCGAAGCCGGGCTGGAATTTTCGGGCGTGATGGCGCCCGAAAATTCGGCCGCAACAACAGCGGACCTAAGTAACACTTGACAATGACTTAATTTACACTAAATTCAGTGTTCGCGCGAACGAGCGCGCGCGGCTGTCGCGTGATCAGTGCAGGTGTCGGACAATGCAAGAAGTGCCAAGGCTAGCCCGTGCAAAACAACTACCGCACTACCGAAAAGTCCCGCTGAGCGGCGTTCCGCTATACGATGCGACACCCCAGCGCGATCAACGAAAAACCCTTAGCGGAAATTGCGGGAAATGCGGAAATTCCCCGACGGACCGATCGGCGCCGATTTCGAAACAGCTATCCCGCCAACGCTTTCTTCACCGCCGCCGACGCCCTGGCGAAGTCCATCTGGCCGGCATACTTGGCCTTCAGCGCCGCCATCACGCCGCCCATGTCCTTCACCGTCTTGGCGCCGGCTGCGGCGACTGCCTCGGCGACGGCGGCCTGGACGGCCGCGTCGTCCATCTGCTTGGGCAGGAAACGCTCGATCACGGCGATCTCGGCCTTTTCCTTGTCGGCCAGATCGGTCCGATTGCCCTTTTCGTAAAGGACGACCGATTCGTTGCGCTGTTTGATCATGCCCTGCAGCATCGACAGGATGCGGTCGTCGGCGACGCCCTCGCGGCTCGCTTCCGTGCGCGCGGCGATGTCGACTTCCTTGAGCTTGGCCAGGATCAGGCGAATGGTGCCGAGCGCCGCGGTGTCGCGGGCGCGCATGGCGGTCTTCATCGCCTCGTTCAGTTGCTCGCGCAGCATGTCTTTGTCCCGATGGATCGAAGGGCGGAAACTAATCGCTCGCCCCGCTGTTGGCAAAGCAAATAAGTTATTGAAAAGGCTTATTAAATGGCGGTCTGCAGCGCCTTGACCCTATGCGACCGCTTGGTTACAAACCCGCGCGGTTCGCGAGGTCGCCTTCCCGGGCGGGGCTGGGCGGATTGCACGAACGGGCAAATTCATCATGACTTCACTGAAGACCGCCGGCGCGATTGACGCCGCGCCGCGTTGGGCCACGGCCGCGCTGGTGCTGGCCGACGGCGCGGTCTTTTGGGGCAAGGGCGTGGGGGCGCCCCGCCACGCGGTGGGTGAGGTCTGCTTCAATACCTCGATGACCGGCTATCAGGAGATCATCACCGATCCCTCCTATGCCGGTCAGATCATCACCTTCACCTTCCCCCACATCGGCAATGTCGGCACCAATCCCGAGGATATCGAGAGCATCAATCCCGCCGCGCGCGGCGTGGTGCTGCGTGGAGACATCACCGAGCCGGCCAACTGGCGGGCGGCCAAGCCGCTCGACGACTGGCTGAAGAGTCACGATCTGCCGGGTGTCTGCGGCGTCGACACGCGGGCGATCACGCGGCGTGTGCGTGACGGCGGTGCGCCCAACGGCGTGGTGGTCCATGCCCCCGACGGTAAGTTCGACATTGCCAAGCTGCGCAAGGTCGCCGAGGACTGGCCCGGCCTCGACGGCATGGATCTCGCCGTCGAGGTGACGACCAAGCAGACCTACAATTGGGACGAGACCAAGTGGGCGCTGGGCAAGGGCTACGGCAAGCTGGCCAAGCCCAAGTATCACGTGGTCGCCGTGGATTACGGCGCCAAGCGCAACATCCTGCGCTGCCTCGCCAACACCGGCTGCAAGGTCACGGTCGTGCCGGCCACCGCCACTGCCGCGGACATCCTGCGCCACAAGCCCGACGGTGTGTTCCTGTCCAACGGCCCGGGCGATCCCGCGGCGACGGCGGACTACAGCGTGCCCGCGGTCCGGGGCGTGCTCGACAAGAAGGTGCCGCTGTTCGGCATTTGCCTCGGCCACCAGATCCTGGCCCTGACGCTGGGCGGCAAGACGCGCAAGATGGAACGCGGCCATCGCGGCGCCAACCAGCCGGTCAAGGACCTGACGACCGGCAAGGTCGAGATCACCTCGCAGAATCACGGCTTCTGCGTCGTGCCCGAATCGCTGCCCGAGAACGTCGAGGTGACGCACGTCTCGCTGTTCGACGGCACCAACGAGGGCCTGCGCTGCACCGACCTGCCGGCCTTCTCGGTGCAGTACCATCCCGAAGCCTCGCCCGGCCCGACCGACAGCCACTATCTCTTCGACCGCTTCGTCGAGATGATCGACAAGAGCAAGGGCAAGGGCAGGTAGCGGTCCATGCCCAAGCGCACCGACATCAAGAGCATTCTGGTCATCGGCGCCGGCCCTATCGTGATCGGCCAGGCCTGCGAGTTCGACTATTCCGGCGTGCAGGCCTGCAAGGCGCTGAAGGACGAGGGCTACCGCGTCATCCTGGTGAACTCCAACCCGGCCACGATCATGACCGATCCCGGTCTGGCCGATGCGACCTATATCGAGCCGATCACGCCCGACATGGTGGCCAAGATCATCGAA
>Ga0210406_10004517_pt1 | contig 14873 bp, 12 predicted proteins | sample IncBWC30MmetaG_FD_155454 | JGI IMG/M metagenome (GOLD analysis project Ga0210406, IMG submission 155454) | Forest soil microbial communities from Barre Woods Harvard Forest LTER site, Petersham, Massachusetts, United States - Inc-BW-C-30-M | ecosystem: Environmental > Terrestrial > Soil >... | reverse complement strand
AGTAGAAGCACTCAAAATGCTTGCCGATGATTTCCGCGGCCTCATACCCTTTGATGCGTCTTGCGCCGGAGTTCCAACTGACGATGTGGCCTGTCGGATCCAACATATAAATGGCATAGTCGGTGACGCTTTCAACCAGGAGCTCGAAGACCCGCTCGCTTTTCCGCAGCCGATCGAGCGCCTCCTGCAACTGATGCGTCCGCCCGATCACCTTTTCTTCCAATTCTGCGTTGAGCTGTCGCAGAGCGTTACCGGAGTTTTTTTGCTCGGTCACATCGCGTGTGAGAGCGAGCTGGCCTACCGTGCCGTCGGTCAGTCGAATCGGCGCAGCATGGGTCTCCATGTGTCGACGAGTACCTTTCAGCCCGATGATGTCGAATTCCCAGTCGAGACTTTCCCCATCACATACGCGTTCGTGATGGGCAAGCCAGGCTGTCCTATGCTCGGGTGCTATCAGGTCGAGGGTGCACGCCAACTCGACGCATTTCCAGGATTCGGCCTCGACCATCCTCAAGCCGGCCGGATTCATCTGCAATAGACGCCCGTCTCTTGCAACCACTTTGATGCATTCGGGGCTCGTATCCGTGACGGCGCGCAGCAGCTCGGTTGTATCCAGCGGCCCGTCAAGACGGGCACGTCGATCCTTGCTGTGGACGGCACCGAGCATTTGGAATTCCCCCCATTCGCTGCTATGCGCGAAAGATGGGAATCTACACGGTTCCGATTCAAATCGCTTCCGGAACCGGCCGGGAAGCTAACGTAGGAATGTCCTTACACCATGCCCCACCCGGCAAGAATCGTAGGAATGCCCTTACACCATGACCTACGCGCGGCAGGAATCGTAGGAATGACCTTACACCCAGACCTACGCGGCAGGAATTGAGTCGTTTGTGTAACCGGCCCAAGGTGGCTTACGGGCAATGATTGAATAAATCAAAAAGGGGAACTGTATGCAAAAACTATTTGTTTCGATGGTCGCTTTTCTCGCCGTGGCGACGGCGTCCGGCTGCAACAATGCCAAGTCACCGGACTCGGTGGCGAACGATGTCGCGTCGGCTCAGGCCAAAAGGGCTTCTGAGGTTGCGGACGCCAAGCAGGATGCCGCAAAGGATGCGAACAAGGCTGAAGCGAAGGTCAATGACAAGACCAATGACCTTGACAACACCAACGCCAAGGGCGCCTATGACGTCGCCATGGCCCAGGCCGACGGAGACCACAAGGTCGCGACTCAAAAGTGCGAGGCGCTGTCCGGAGACGCTCAGAAGGCATGTAAGGATCAGGCGGATGCCAGGTACGATCTCGCAAAGGCAAACGCAAAAGCGATGTTGGCCGCACAGAAACAGTAGCGGTTGGCCGCACAGAAACAGTAGCGGTTGGCCGCGCAGAAACAGTAGCGCCCTAAAACTGATATTGGAAGCGTGCGCGCAGGGTGCGCGGTACGCCGGGATGCACCACATGGTCCGGCAGCGGCGACGCCTCATTCTTCAAACGCGTCACATAGTAGTACTCGATGTCGTTCCATTTCACGTTTGCGATGTTGAAGATATCGAGCGCAGCCAGCCAATGTTTGCCCGCTCTGAAACCGACCTGGGCATCTACCGTCGTATAAGAAGGGGATCGAGCGCTGTTGTCCTCCACCAACGGCGACCCGCCAAAATGCCTGGCGCGCAGCGCGCCGAACCACCCGGAATCGCGCTGCGCCGTCAGACCGGCGTCGATGACATCGGTGGGGCTGTTGGGAACATGGCGGCCAACGATGGCGACCGGCTGCGAGCAGGGGTGAGAAAGTGCGGCGGCTCCGCACCCTAGATCATCCGCGGGCGCATTGCCGTCAAAACGCGCCTGGGTGTAGGCGGCATTGAATTCCGCGGCGAGCCAGCTGTTGACGTGATACGTATTTCCCCACTCGACGCCTCCGCGTGTCGTGGCGCCGCTGGGCGCGGTCGCGCCGGCATCGCCGTCGAAAACCAGTTCGGACCTCAGTTTCAATTGAAAAACATCGAGTCTGGTCTCTAGATTCGGCACGATCCGGGTTGTCACGCCGGCCTCCACACTTCTCGCACGGGTGAGCGGCGTCACCGGAGTTTGACCCGGATTCCCGCCGCCGCGCGTTACGCCGCGCGCATCGTTGCTGTGATAACCGTCTCCGAGATTGAGGAAATAGGTGGTCCTGGCCCAGGGTCCCATCACGACGCCCAGTTTCGGACTGAATATCGACGCGCCCTTCCTGCCCGTGTCGCAGCCCAACGGGTCGCTGCCGACGTTACAGCTTCGATCGCCATTGAGCATCTTGTCCTTCACATCGAAGTCGAACCGATCCTCTCGCAGCCCCACCGTGGTTTGCAAAAAGGAACGCCAGCGAATGCTGCTTTCCGCATAGAGCGCGCCATTTGATTCCAAAACGCGCGCATTCTGCGTCGTTCCTATGACCTGGCGGTCGAAGGTCGGGAAAATTCCAACGTCGCGAATGTCGTCGAGACGGGTTTGCAAGCCAACCACATTCGTCATCGGCAAGCCGAAGAGATCGCCGAACCAGGATTTCGATGCCTTGAGTCCGTACACCACGCGATCATCATGCTGCAGCATCTGGTCGCCGTTCACCGGATCTCTCAGGTAGCCGGTAAAGGTGGACCACAGGTCGAGCTTGTAGCGAATGATATAGCCCGAGAGCTGCAACTGATCGCCACTCGTACGCCTGACGCGATCAAAGGAAAGACTGAAGCGGCTCGATGTGCCTCCGTCGGTGGGATTGAGGCTGCCGAACCGGTCGATCAATCCCTCGTCGATGGCACGCTGCGGGACCTGATCGGTCGAATTCCATTTGCCCGAATAGCCCATCGCAGTGAGCGTGTAATAGTCTTGCACATCGCCCCGATGGTAACGAAGCACACCATTCAGCCGGTTGTAGTCATCGGGGACATCGAACGGCCCATCATTGTGATAGACCTCGCCCGCACCCAGAAGTATGCCGCCGGCAAACGCACTCGATCCCATCAACAAGGTTCGCCGATAGCCATCCTGACCGTACCCTGGCGTTGCGCCCGCGTCGACTTCATTTACCAGCCCGATTCTGGCGGTGCCGGCGGTCGCGAAGTCGCCCTCGTCGGCATAGTAAGGGCCTTTTTTGTAGTGCAAGTCGCCCACCACCTCGGGTATCACAAAATTCAAATCGGAGTAACCCTGACCGTGAGCATGCGAGGGCATGTTGACAGGCATGTCGTCAACCTCCAGGGCCAGATCGGTACCGTGGTCCAAATTGAATGCGCGAAGAAAGTATTGATTCGCCTTTCCCTCACCCGAATGCTGCGTCACGATCAGGCCCGGAATGTTTTCGAGTATTGCCGCGGGCCGCAGCAACGGCTGGGCGGCGATTTCCGGTCGGCTGACATCGCCCGCGGATGCCGCGACCATATTGCTCACACCGCTCGCCACCACGGTAATGGTGTCGAGAGGCAGTTCCGCCGCACCGGTGGTTTCAGCGGAATGGGCCGACAGGGACATGAGAAGAAGCGCAGCCGCCCTCCGTCCGAGATGGTTCATCGTATTTCCCTGAGAGAGAGACACTGGCTTTCAGGCCGGTCCGGTCTGTGTTCCATGGTCTTCGTTCGGGGGCCGTCGGCGGATGCAGGCCCGGTGTCCTTAGCCGCGGAAAATATCTTCGCGGCGATGCATCCGATGCATCGAGAGGCTCGAAGTGACGTGCAGGTTCACTTCATTCACACCTCCAAAGGAGCTTCTCGATGAGCAAGATCAAACACCGACAACTATTGATAGGGGTGCTTGCCGCCTCCGTCGCCGGCGGCGCGTCGGCATCAAGCCATCGGGAGGCGCCGTTCATCAGCACGCGTCCCAGCGTGGATGGCACCGATTTCTACATGTTCAACAGCTACGAGCAAGGCCGGGCGGGATACGTGACGCTGGTGGCCAACTATGTGCCGCTGCAAGATCCTCAGGGTGGTCCGAATTACTTCAATCTCGACGACAACGCCCTCTACGAGATTTCGATCGATAACACCGGTTCGGGTAAGGCGAATCTGACCTTCCAGTTCCGCTTTACTACGACGACGCAGGGCCTGGCGGTTCCGGTGGGCACGAAAATGGTGCCGGTGCCCCTGACCAACATCGGCCCCGTGAGCGCGGGAAACATGGGGGCGCAGAACGTCTCTCAGAGCTACACCGTGACCTTGGTCCGAGGTGATCGGCGCACCGGGACCACCAGTGCCGTCACGAACCTCACCACCGGCAGTGCAACATTCGCCAAACCCCTGGATAACATCGGCAACAAATCCATACCAAATTATGCCGCCTATGCCGCGACCTTCGTCTATCCGGTATTGATTCCCGGGTGTGGGGCCGGCAAGGTCTTCGTCGGTCAACGCCAGGATCCTTTTTTCCTCGATTTGGGCGGCACTTTCGACCTCGTCAACTACCACTATCCGGCCGAACAACTGGTTCCCTCCGGCACGAGCACCCGCAATTTCGGCACCAATTCACTCGCCGGCTTCAACGTCACGGCGCTCGAACTGGAAGTCCCGGCCACGTGCCTCACCAACGGTTCCGATCCGGTGATCGGTGGTTACACGACGGCGAGCTTGCGGCAGGCTTCGGTCCTGAATCCGACGCCGCAGAGTGCGACGAGCGTTGCCAGCGTGGGTGCCGTCGCATCGCCGACCGGCCCTGAGTTGGCAGGCGGATCGTGGAGTCAGGTCTCGCGTCTGGGCATGCCTCTGGTCAACGAACTGGTGATCGGTCTGCCGGACAAGGACCGGTGGAATACGACCACGCCCGTTCAAGACGCCGAGTTTGCCGACTACGTGACCAATCCATCCTTGCCGGTATTGATACAGGCGCTGTTTGGCAGCGCGGGCGTCCGCGCGCCGAATGTGTATCCGAGAACCGACCTCGAAGCGGTATTTCTCACCGGTATTGCCGGATTGAATCAGCCGGCGAAGGTGCAGGCGCCATCGGAAGAGCTGCGCTTGAACACGGGTACACCCGTGACCCCGTATGCCGCGCAGAAGGATCTGGGCGTGCTCGCGGGTGATTTGGCCGGCTACCCCAACGGCCGCCGACCCATCGACGACGTGGTGGATATCACGCTGCGCGTCGCGATGGGCGTGCTGTTGAAGCCGTATGACGGCAGCTCAACGGACCCGGATCCCGCCTCGGATGCGTCGCGGCAATTGGGGTTTACCGACGGCGTGCAGGCCAATCCGGCGAACTTCCTGACGGCCTTCCCGTACTTGAATACGCCGATCCCCGGCTCACCGAACTTTTGAGGTGTAATTCCATGAAAGCGAAATTTGCTTTTTTGTTTGGCGCGGCAATCGTGAGCTGCGGCTTGCTGGCGAGTTGCGGGGGAGACCATCACGGCGCGCCCCCGACCACCATGCCTCCGCCTCCGCCGCCGTCGATGACGAAGGATCTGGACACCGCGGCGGTGCTGGCCATCGTGAAGACGCAGACTTCAGAAACGGCGGATCCATTTGAAGTGGACAATGCGGCAATTGCAGTGACCCCGGCTGGCGATGAGACCAGCGCGCCGGTCAGTGTGGATGCCACATGAGTGAACCGGCACGTGAGTAAACGCAAGGGCCTGTCGCGCGCTTGGCTCGGCAGGCTCTTTGCCTGTCTGGGCGCGCCGCTGCTGAGCATGGCATTCTGCTCTCTCGGAAAGGCGGAACCCTACGTGCCGGGAAGCGAGAACACTGTGCTCGCAGAATTGTCCGCCGGAACCCGCTACGCCGACGTGTCGGCGCGCAGGCTGGCACGCACGCGCGTCGATGTGGCGATTCCCTTGGCTCAATTCTATATTCAGCAATCCCGCATCAGCGGGGATCTGCGCTTTCTCGGTTATGCCGAAGCCGTCCTCGCGCCTTGGGTGAAGAGAGATCCCCCGTTGCCCGATGTCTTGGTGCTGCAAGCCACGTTGCAGCAAAGTCGCCATGAATTCATGCCCTCGCTTGCGACGCTCGATCGTGCATTCGCGGTGCGCCCGAATGATCCGCAGGCGCTGCTGATACGCGCCACGGTACTGCGGGTGCTGGGCCGCTATGCGGAGGCGGGGCTCGCCTGTGAGCAATTTTCCCGCTTGGTCGAATCACGGCTGGGCGCACTGTGCACGCAAAGCCTGCGCGGACTGAGCGGCCAATTGGAATCCGCCTACTCGGCGCTGAGGCAGATCTCGCCGCAGGGCTGGCTCAACTCCGAAAAATCCTGGTTCTATTCCGAGCTTGGAGAAATGGCGGTGCGTCTCGGGCGGGATGAGGATGCCGAGCGATGGTTTCAGCGGGACCTGAATCTGGCCCCTGCGGATTTCTATGTTCGCGCGGCCTTCGCGGATTTATTGCTGCGGCAGCGCCGCCCCGCCGACGCGCTCGCCCTGCTCGAGGGGCAGGAAAGTTTCGAACCTCTGTTGCTGCGGATCGCGATCGCGCAAAAGCAGCTCCACGATCCGCATCTTGAGCTGAGCAGCGCGCGCCTACGGGCGGCATTCGCCGCCGAGACGCAACGCGGCGAGGCCGTGCATCGGCGCGAGCAAGCGAGGTTTCTGCTTGAAGTCGAAGATCAACCGCAAACGAGCTTGGCGGCTGCGTTGGAGAACTGGGCAATGCAGCGCGAGCCGGACGATGTGTTGGTTCTCGTCGCTGCAGCCAAAGCCGCGGGCAACATCGCGGCCGCGCAGCCGGCACTCAGCTTCGCGCGCGCTCAGGCCCAAGACGATGTGCGGGTACGTCGTTGAATAGGCTGCGCCAGGGCTGGTACGTGCTGCTGATGGTCCTTGCCGGTCCCTTGGCCCAGGCGCACATCGCCAGCAATGGTTTCGTCACGCTCAAGGTCGTGGGCGGCGAGGTAACAGGGGCCGTCGAGCTCGCGATCCGCGATGGCGAGCTCGCGGTGGGACTCGATCGCGACGGCGATGGCAGAGTCACCTGGGGAGAGCTGAGATCCAGTCAAACGGCATTGCAGAACTACGTCATGGGACATCTTGGTCTGCAGGGCGACGATGCACCGTGCCGCATGGGGTTCGGTTCCGTTCAAGTCAACGAGCGCGTCGACGGCAGCTACTTGTGGCTGCCGATCAGTGCCGATTGCGGTGCCAGGATAAAACGTCTGTCCGTCGACTACCGGATGCTCGATGCCGAAGATCCTTCACATCGCGGTCTGCTCACGCTCACGAACGGCGCCGTTCAGACCGCCGTGTTGGGGGGCGCCTCGGGGCCGCGGCAATTCGACCTGGATCACGCGTCGCCCGGGTCCGCCTTCATCGACTACCTGCGCGCGGGGATCTGGCACATTTGGAGCGGCATCGATCATCTGCTGTTCCTGTTGTCCCTGTTACTACCTGCAGTTCTGCTGCGCCGGGAGAACCGATGGGATGCCGTGCCCCTTGCGGCGCCGGCTTTCGGCAACATCGTCAAAGTGGTCACCGCATTCACGCTTGCCCACTCGATTACCTTGTCATTGGCGGCATTCGATGTGATACGGCTGCCGAGCCGGCTGACCGAGTCGGTCATTGCGGCTTCCATCATCGTCGCCGCACTCAACAACGTTTTCCCGCGCGTTACGCAAGGACGCTGGCGCATTGCCTTCGCGTTCGGACTGCTGCACGGTTTCGGTTTCGCGTCGGTGTTGGCGGAGATGGGATTGCCGAAAGGCGCGCGGCTGGCATCCCTGGTGGCATTCAATCTGGGCGTCGAAGCGGGACAGCTGGCCGTGGTGCTCGCCGTCATGCCGCTGGCCTACCTGCTGCGATCCACCGCATTTTATCGGCGCGGCATCATGCCGTGGGGTTCCTCGGCCATCGCCTGCCTGGCGCTCGTCTGGTTCGTGCAGCGTGCCGTGCTGTGATACTTTCTCGCGATGCGAATCGTTACCTACAATGTCAACAGCATAAACGCGCGGCTGCCCAATCTGCTGCGCTGGCTTTCAGAATGTTCGCCCGATGTGGTGTGCCTGCAGGAGCTGAAGGCGCCGCAAGACAATTTCCCCGAGGCTGCCATCCGGGCTGCCGGCTACGGCGTTGTCTGGCACGGGCAGAAAAGCTGGAACGGCGTGGCGATCTTGAGCAGAAATGCCGAGCCGCAGGAGATCAGGCGAGTCCTGCCCGGCGATCCTGACGATATCCATAGCCGATATATCGAGGCACAGGTCAGCGGCATCATCGTCGGGTGCCTCTATTTGCCGAACGGCAATCCGGCGCCGGGCCCCAAATTTGAATACAAACTGCGCTGGCTCAATCGTCTGCTGGCCCATGCCGCTGAGCTGCTTCTATCGGGAGCTCCGGTGGTACTCGCCGGCGACTACAACGTCATCCCGACCGAGGCCGATGTCTACAAACCCGAACGCTGGGTCGATGATGCTTTGTTCAGAATCGAGGTGCGCGAGGCGTTTGCGCATCTCATCCAGCACGGTTGGGTGGATTCGGTGCGCACCCTTCACCCGGACGAGCAGATATATACGTTCTGGGATTATTTTCGCAACGCATACTCCCGCGACGCCGGCCTGCGGATCGATCATTTGCTTCTTAGCCCCTCGATTGCCGGCCGCCTGGTCGGTGCAGGCGTGTATCGGGAAGTGCGCGGCTGGGATAAGGCGAGCGATCACGCCCCAACCTGGGTGGAACTGAGAGACGCGACGCCCGCCTGAAGCTGGGACATACCGTTCGCGACCCCCTTTTGCCGCTCGCGCCGTCTAACCTGCGGTCTGGCGCACACCCCACCACGGTCTCAAATCACCCTTTACAGTGCCTCCAGAGTAGATGAATCAGCCGCTTACGCCCGATGGCCCGTGCTACCGCTGATGAGCGTCAGTGATTCATCGCAAGGTTTGTCGAAGCCACTTGGAGACTACCGTGATTAACCGATCAATTTTTCGTTTTGCCTCCGTTGCGATCTTGAGCCTCACCGCCACTTATGCGCTGGCCGGCGATTTTTTCGAGGAAAAAGGCGTTGCGCTGAACAGCTATGACGCACTGTCATACTTTGCGCCCGCGCCGGATCCGATTCCGGGCGTGAAAGATCTGAGCTTCGACTACAAGGGCTCGAAGTTCTACTTCATCACCAGCTCGCATCTACGCACCTTTGCGAGCGATCCTGAACGGTACGCACCGCAGTTCGGCGGCTTTGACGCCTACGGCGTGTCGCAGGGTCGCAAGGTTGGCGGCCACCCACGGGTATTTGCCGTGGTCGATGGAAAGCTCTACATGTTCAGTGATGTCGAATCACGCAAGAACTGGAAGAAGGATGTCGCGGGCAACGTCGCGCGCGCATCGGAGCAATGGTCAGAAGTGTCTAAACTGGTGGCCCAGAACCATTAGACAGCCCAGAAACGGAGAGATGAGCGATCACGTCAGGGCCGGCGTCAACAGTGACGTCGGCTCAGGCAGGCTGTTGGGGTTGCTTGGGCCAAAGGTCTTCGAGCACATCATAGAGTCGAACCTTTTCGTCGTACGCGACCACTGTAGCCATGGCGCCCGTATCAATGACGGCATTCTCGGGCACCGCGCCCGCGAATGCGCGAATTGAATCCAATGATTGCCAACGTGTCAGGACCAAGAACTCGATAAATTCGCCGCTTGGCCGCTGACTCAGGAATCCACCCAAGAAGCCTTGCACCCGCACCAGTTCCGGCATGAGCTCCTTCCGGAAATAATCTGGATACTTCCCTGCTTCGGATTGCCTGGCGCGGCAGCGCCACTCGCGAATTATCATCTACTCCCTACTCCCTTCGCCCGTCACCCGCGCTCTAATGCTGGACGGCGCGAGTGATTCCGTTCGATTTATAAATATTACATATAACCTTGCCCATCAGCACGGGTTTTGGCCGCCCTGCGGTTCGCTCATGGGAACACCTCTTCGCCCAGGTCACGCCAGGCGACCACCTTTTGCTTTTGTTCCCCGAGCTTCTCGATGCCCAAATGCATGACATCGCCGGCCTTGAGAAAGAGCGGAGCCGGTTTGTGACCCAGTCCCACGCCGGGCGGTGTACCGGTGATGAGCAAGTCACCCGGGTACAGGGTCATGAACTGACTCACATAGGCGATCAAATGCCGCACCGGGAAGATCATTCTTTGCGTGTTGCCGGTTTGCATGCGGCGGCCGTTGAGATTCAAGAACAGCTCCAGCTTTTGCACATCGCCGACCTCATCCGCGGTCACCAACCACGGCCCGACCGGTCCGAACGTATCGCATCCCTTGCCCTTGTCCCATTGCGTGCCTCGCTCCATCTGAAAAGCCCGTTCCGAAACGTCGTTGGCCAGTACGTAGCCCGCGACATACTGAAGTGCCTGGTCCTCACTGACGTAACGCGCGGTTCGGCCGATGAAGACGCCGAGCTCGACTTCCCAATCACTTTTCAGCGAACCCTTGGGCAGCATCACATCGTCATTGGGACCGCTCAAGCAACTGATTGCCTTGGTGAACATCGGCGGTTCCGTGGGAATCGGCAGATGGGCTTCCTGGGCATGATCGGCATAGTTCAAGCCGATCGCGATGAACTTGCCGATTCCCTTGACCGGAACGCCAAGCCGCGGGTTACCCGCCACCCGCGGCAGCGCATCGCTATCCAAGGCCGCAATGCGCGCCAAACCCTCAGGCGTCACCGTTTCGGGGGAAATATCCCGGATGTGGGCCGACAAATCGCGGATCACACCCTGGCTGTCCAGGAGACCCGGCCTTTCGCTCTTCGGCGGTCCATAACGCAGTAGTTTCATCGAGATCCTTTTCTCATCAACCGACCCTTCGAAATTGCACGCCATCGAACCACAGCAGCTTGGGCGCCTCGCCGACCCAATCGGAGAATTCGACAACCGCGGGGCTTGAAGGTTTGTCTCCAACCCTGAACAAATGATTGCCGATGGCCGTCAGCGGCTCCGTTCCACCCATCCACAATCGATGCTGGCGCTGCACAACCCGGATCACGCCATTCCAAGGATTCTCCGAATAGTACATCCCCTCGTATGGGGCCAGTTGGGGCGACGGCTCGAGCGGAACCCGAGCTTCGTATCCCGCACGCGCGAACCAATCAGGTCCGCACGACAGGGCGGTGACGGGACGCTTCGCTGCATCGATCGGCTCCGCCCCACCGGAATCCGTAGCGCGCTCGAATACAATGGGAAACAGATCGAATCCCGCGTGATCCGCGATGAAAGAACCATCATCGGACTGCTGCAGCGGAATCGTGCTTCCATCGCTGATGAGCTTCAGACGATCGGATTCATTTTTTATTTCGATCCGCCGGCCGTTGCCGCCGCTATATATGCCGCTGTAGGTCTGTGCCGCCTCGACCTTTGCCGCCGCATCGAACTGCGGCGCCGGCGGGGGTTTGGCATGATCTTTTTCCGCGCGCAGCAACTGAAGTGCGAGCTGCACCACGGGATTGGGCCGATAGCCCAGCTGTGCATTGATGGAGGCGAACGCTCCCAGGCGCGCATCCAAGTCCATGTGGATGGCCGACATGAAGGACACCATTCCGCCCGTATGCCGCAGCCGTACATGCCCGTCGAGCGTATCGACCGCGATTCCGTATCCATAGCCGGCTGCCGGACCGAAGGGCGGCGCGGCGATGTGGCGTGTCGTGAACAGTTTGAAGCTCTCTTCGGAAATGATCCGGCGACCGTGGACCGCGCCGCGATTTAAAATCATCTGCATGTACAGATTCATATCCTGGGGTGTCGATGCAATCGACCCCGCGGCAAACTCGACCGCCAGGTTGCCCGCGTGCACGATGGGCGCATGGCGCGGGTAGGGCCGATCGTCATGCAGGGGCATATAGCTCTGGGCAATGCGCGAACGCACCGCGCTGGTGATGGTCGGCGCCGTGTCGAGCATGCCGATCGGCTTCAAAATGCGCTCGCTCAGCGCTGCGGGCCATGGGCGGCCGTCCACGGTTTCGATCAAATGCCCAAGAACATCGTAGCCCCAATTGCTGTAGTGAAATTCCGCGCCCGGTTTCAGCGCCTGCCGGGGCCGTCGCTGCGGCGAGCTTGGAAACAAGGGAGCGTCGTCGGGCATGCCGCTCGAATGCGTCAGCAAGTGATGGACGAGGATGTCGCCGAAATCGGTTTCCATGGCGAGCCAGGGGAGATAGCCGAGAATCGGCGCCTGCAAGTCCACTTTGCCTTCCTCATGCAGCTGCAGAATGATCAGACCCACGAAGGACTTCGTGATCGACCCAATCTCGAACAGATGCGACGGCGAGACAGGAATCTTCGCGGCAATATCCACGTAGCCGTAGGAGGCGGCCCGTATCGTTCCGTCGGCGCCGGCGAGACCCAGCGTCAATCCCGGAGCATTCATCGCCTCGCAATAGCCCGCGATGAACTGATCCAAGGTGTGCATGGCGTCCGCGCCCGGTGCCGGCGAGGCGCGCGTCATTGGCGATAAAAATGTTCCAGGGAGGGCCGCCAGCAACCCCAGCGCGAGCAGGTCGCGCCGGCTCATCGAGTTCATGGTCTGCATGGGGATGGCCTATCGCGGCGCCGGCAGCGGCGGACTGCCGCTGTAGCGCTGGAACCAGCCCATCATGTACAGCTGCGTCCGCATCCAGTTCGACGGCTTCGATCCGGTGCCGTGGTATTCCTGATCGAAGCGCAGCAAAGCGGCGGGGACACCGCGGTACTTGAGTGCCTGGTAGAACTCCTCGCTCTGGGGGATGGGCGTGCGCCTGTCCAGTTCACCGGTCATGATCAGGGTGGGTGTTTTAACGTTGCCGACATGCATGAGCGAGGATTGCTCCAGCCAATCGGTCGGGTCCTCCCAAAATGGCTTCTTGAAGAAGCGGTAGGTGAAGAACGGGATGTCGGTTTCGCCGGCCATGCTGATCCAATCGATCACCGGGCAGCGCACCGCCGCGGCCGCAAAGCGATTCGTGTGCGTGATCACCCAGCTGGACAATACGCCGCCGCCGCTGCAGCCGGATACATACATGCGAGATTCATCGACGATGCCCTGCTTCACCACTGCATCGACGCCGGCCATCAAGTCATCGTAATCCGGCCCCGGATAATGCTTGGCAATGGCTTTTTCGAACTCGCTTCCATAGCCCGTCGATCCGCGAGGATTGACGAAGATGACCACGTAGCCGTTGGCCGCGAAGTTCTGAAACTGCGGGCTGAATCGCACGTTGTACATGGCATACGGGCCGCCGTGGATCTCGAGCAGCAGCGGATAGTGGCGCTTGGGATCGAAATCCGGCGGCTTGACCACCCAGGCTTGAATGCGCGCACCGCCGCTGGAGTCGTACCAAAGCTCTTCGGCATTGGCGAGGGTGACGCCTCTCAGCAATTCATCATTGAGGTGGGTGAGTTGCTGCACCGTCTGCGGCCGGCGCGAATCGATCAGCACGACGTCTCCCGGCGAACGGAAAGATGAACGAATCGCCGTGATGGCGCCCTTACCGATCGTCGGGTCGGTCAGCACCTCGGGACCACTGGTCAGTTGCCGAACGCCCTTGCCCTTCGACCATTCGTAGAGGTGAATGCTGCCCCGGTCCTCGGCCGTGAAATAAAGTGCGCTGCCATCCGGCGCCCACTTCAGGTTCTGAGGCTCGCGATCGAACCCCGCGGATTGCAGCGAGGCGCCGGTTCCGTCCGCCGACATCGTCCACAGATCCATGACGCGATTCGCATCGGTTTTTTCGAATCCGACATAGGCAATCGTCTTGCCGTCCGGAGCAACCGACGGCTGCACCCACGTGCCGGGCGTTTTCGTGAGACGTGTGGCGGCGCCGGTGCTCAGATCCACGGAGTAGAGATAGCTTTCGCGATCGGTGCGATCAGCGTCTCCTTCCTTGAATCCTTCGACGATGGCGGAGCGGCCGTCGGGCGTGAAGTCCCAGCCAACGGTGGTGGCAACTTCAAAGGAGTTCTCTCCCACACTCCAATCACCGCTGGTCACCTCGCGCGGCGCACCTCCGTCCCTGGCAATCAGAAAAAGATGCCGCCATCCACGCTCCGCAAAACCGGCACCGTCCCGAAACGTATGAAATCTCTCGGTATAGCGCGGCGGGTTTGCCCACTTGGCGCCCTCGGGTGCCGCCGGCAGGTCGACCGACCATTTTTCCGGCGCCGGCACCCGCATGGTGAACCCTATCGACTTACCGTCGGGAGACCAGCGAAGGTTGGCGGGGTCGTCGCTGAGCCGCGTGAGCTGCGTAGGGGGTCCCGAAACTCCGAGTTCCATGACGAAGATCTGCATGCCCTTGGGCTCGCCCTCGGCCAGAAATGCGAAGCTCTTGCCATCACGCGACCACACCGGTCCGCTGCCCTTCGCCAGGAAGCGGTGATGCGAGCCGTCGGCATTCACGATCCAGATCGCGGTCTGATACTTATCCTCCAGCTTGTTGACCAGGGTTCGGGTGTAGAGAATTTGCGACCCGTCGGGCGAGATATGCGGCGCACTTGCGGACTGCAGGTCGAGGTATCGGCCAACGGTAAATCGGCCCGGAGCACCCGGGTCGGCGCCGTAAACACGCAGCGCGAGGCTCATCAATCCGATCAGAACAATCTTCCGGCTCATATACATGCAAGTCCCCCGAATTGGTCCAACAAAAAGGTGTGAGTTCAGCCATCAAGGGTGGCTTTCCAAGTGACCGCGTCCCGGACCCAAGTATGCAGTCTCGGGCCGAGCCCTGCTAGCATGTTGGGGCAACGTACACTTTGAGGATTTCATGACCACGTTATTCGATCCAATCAAAATCGGCCGTCTCATCTGCTCCAACCGGATATGGATGGCTCCGCTGACCCGCGGCCGCGGCACCCGCGATCACGTTCCCACCGAACTCATGGCCACGTACTATTCACAGCGCGCGAGCGCGGGGCTGATCATATCGGAAGCCACCGGCATCAGCGTCGAAGGCAGCGGCTGGCCCTA
>Ga0210406_10004516_pt1 | contig 14874 bp, 13 predicted proteins | sample IncBWC30MmetaG_FD_155454 | JGI IMG/M metagenome (GOLD analysis project Ga0210406, IMG submission 155454) | Forest soil microbial communities from Barre Woods Harvard Forest LTER site, Petersham, Massachusetts, United States - Inc-BW-C-30-M | ecosystem: Environmental > Terrestrial > Soil >... | reverse complement strand
AGATGCGCGCGGTATCCGAGCAGACTGCAACCGTCGATTCGGTGCGGCTGGCGGTGCTGGCGGCGCTGAATATTGCGGATGAATATCATCTGCTGAAGCGGGGAGTGGAAACGCCATCGCCGGATGTGCGGCGACGAGCCATCAAACTTGCAAGCGCGCTCGACGAAGTTTTACAAGATACCCGGCGCACGGGCTGAAATCGGTCGTAACCTGAGCTTCATCTTCTGGAAACTACCCCAACGCAACTGCTAGCAAACTTCCTGCCAACTATTTTGCATTTTCCTCTTGCGAATCTCTTCGCGGTTTCCTAGCATCGAAGCTGAAAGGCCGACCTACAAGGTTGGTGATGGTGGTAACCGATTTTTGAACCAATGCCGAATGAACGGGGACTCGACTCGCAAAAAGATCCGGTGTGCCATGTTCCGTCATGCGGAAAGGCCTAATGGGTCGCGGCGGGTTCCCACCGTCTGAGACGGGTTCATTCTCGGCCCACCACACGGCCCAGTGGGTCGGCTTTTTCATTCAGGTCGCAGGTCTTAGGTGCCAGGTGTCAGAAAAGACCTGAATCCGCCTTCTTATTCTCCATTCTCGAGTGTCGTCTGCACTCGCCCCGTTGTTCGACTTTGATTTTCCTGACACCTGCGACCTGACACTTCCCCCTCTGCTAGACTCTCTATAGAACTCAACCAGCATTTGGAGCATCCAAACTAAAGTGTTCCCCAGACTTTTTCACATCGGCAGTTTCTACCTGCCCACCTATGGTGTCCTGGTCGCCTCGGGCGTGCTGATCGGGCTCTGGATCAGCGTCCGCAATTCCGAGAAGCAGGGCATCAACGGCGACGATGCGTGGAATCTTGGCATCCTCGTTGTCCTCGCCGGAATTATTGGAGCGAAGGTTCTTTACATCATCAATGACTGGAGCGCATACGCCAATAACTGGCGGGAGATTTTCAGCCTCAATACGCTGCAGGCGGGAGGCGTATTTTCCGGCGGACTGATTGCCGCCCTCGTCATGGCCGTCTGGTACATGCGGCGCCATCACATGCCGATATTGCGTACCACCGATGGTTTCGCTCCCGGACTTGCCTTCGGCCACGTCCTCGGACGCTTCGGCTGTTTCTCGGCAGGCTGCTGTTACGGCAAACCGACCAATCACTTCTGGGGCGTGATCTTCACGAACCCCTTGGCGAATGCCGTCAGTGGAACTCCGCTCGGCGTCAGGATTGAACCGACACAACTGATCGAAGCCGCCGCCGAGTTCTTCAACTTCCTGCTGCTGACCTGGCTGCTCGGTCGAAAGAAATTCGATGGGCAGGTGTGGGGCACTTTCATGATCCTGTACGGAATCGAGCGTTACTTCATCGAGTTTCTGCGCGACGATCCGGGACGCGGCGAAGTCTTTGGCGGCCTGATGACGGGAACGCAGCTGATTTCCATCCTGCTGGTCGCCAGCGGTGGATTGATCTGGTGGCTGAAGAGCGGCAGCAGCATTCAGCCGTCAGCACTCAGCACTCAGAAGTCGGGCTCTGCGCTGTAGCCTCTAAACTCCCTAAAAAATTCTCCTTGCACTTGTCGGCTGAGTGCTGAATGCTGAGTGCTGAATGCTTGCTTTCCCCATCACGCTGACCTCATCTCCCGAAGCCGCAGGGCAGCGCCTCGACCAATATCTCGCGACCCAACTTTCAGAGGTCAGTCACGCGGAAGTCAGCCGCGCCCGCGTGCAGCAACTCATCGAGAAGGGTGAGGTTCTCGTGAACGGGACGCCGGCGAAGGCGTCGCTGCGGCTAAAGGGCAACGACAACGAACAGATCACAGTCACCGGGCCGCCGCAAGCTCCGCCGCTGCGCGCTATCCCGGAAGAGATTGCGCTCGACATTGTCTATGAGGACGACGACCTGGCAATCGTCAACAAGCCAGCGGGGATGATGGTGCATGCCGGAGCGGGAGCGACCGAAGATGCGCGCAACCGCGGAACGCTGGTCAATGCGCTGCTCCATCACTTCAAGAAGCTGTCCTCGGTCGGCGGCGAACTGCGTCCCGGGATCGTGCATCGCCTGGACCGGGCGACCAGCGGGCTGATGGTGGTGGCGAAGAACGACGAATCGCACCGCCGGCTGGCGAAGCAGTTCAGCGGGCGCGAGGTGCACAAGACGTACATCGCGCTGGTCCACGGCTGGCCGAAGCAGGATCGTGGCACAATTCAAAGCGCGATCAGCCGCCACTCGCAGCGGCGCACACGCATGACAACGCGGGGCTTCGGTGGCCGCGACGCGGTGACGCATTACGCGGTGCAGCGAAAGATCGATTCGCCTTACGGCACGTTTGCGCTGGTCGAACTCAAGATCGAGACCGGACGCACGCACCAGATTCGCGTGCATATGTCGTCGCTCGGACATCCCGTGGTGGGCGACGCGCTCTATGGCGCGCCCGCCGAATTGCGGTCCCAGTCGAACAAACGCCGGGCGGCAGGCATGCCCGCGACGCTCGCAATGGATCGAAATTTTCTGCATTCCGCAGTGCTCGAGTTGACGCATCCTCGGACGAAGGAGTCACTCCATTTCTCCCGGCCGTTGCCGGAGGATTTGGAGAGCCTGCTGGATAGCCTCGAAAATGCTCCTCAGTAGAGACGCCGCTTGCCGCGTCCCCCCGCGAGCGCTGCCACTGCGAGCGGAGACGTGGAATTTCTCTGTCGGTTCCGCAGCAGCGGCGCGGGGCTATAATGAAGAAATCAAGTTGTGTTCAAACCGTCCTGATGAAATCGCTCATTTTTCTGCTTCTGGTTGCTATTCATATACTGGCTGGATCTCTGATCGGCCAGACGGCACCGCCTGCGTCCGCGCCGGCGGCACCGCCCGCGGGCACGCCAACTTCCTCAACACCGCCTTCCGCCAAATCAACTCCCAAAGCGCAAACGCCGGCAGGGCAGGCTCCGGCGCAGCCGGGAGATCCAGCAAAGCCTGACCCTGCGAAGCCTGATTCTGACGAATCCGTCGCGACCATTGTCCATGTCGTCAACGAAGTTCGCGTCGTGTTCACCGTTACCGACCGTCACGGCCGCTACATCAAGGACCTGAAGAGAGACGACTTCAGAGTGATCGACGATCAAAAACCCGCGGAGCTGCGCAGCTTCCGTAGCGAGACCGATCTGCCTCTGCAGGTGGGTTTGCTGGTGGACGCGAGCAACTCGGTACGCGACCGCTTCAAGTTCGAGCAGGAAGCGGCAATCGAGTTTCTCAATGCCATCATTCGCCCGCGTTATGACAAGGCATTTGTGGTCGGCTTCGACGCCACGCCTGAAGTTACGCAGGATTTCACCGACAACACGGAAGGTCTTTCCGCGGGCGTGCGAATGCTGCGGGCGGGCGGCGGCACCGCGATGTACGACGCGCTCTACTTCGCGTGCCGTGACAAGCTGTTAAAGCAGGAGCAGTCGGGACCGGTGCGCCGAGCCATTATTCTCCTGAGCGATGGCGAGGACAACCTGAGCCACGTGACGCGTGAGGAAGCCATCGATATGGCGGCGCGCGCGGAGGTGATCGTCTACACGATCAGCACGAACATCAGCGGCATGAAGGGCAAGGGCGACAAGGTGCTGGAGCGTATCGCAGATGCAACCGGCGGCCGCGCGTTCTTTCCGTTCCAGATGCGCGACGTGTCGGACGCGTTTCTCTCCATTCAAGAGGAGTTGCGCAGCCAGTACGCCGTGGCTTACAAGCCGGCGGATTTCGCCGCGGATGGACGCTACCGCACGATCGCGATCATGGCGCAGGATAAGGGTATGAAGGTGCGCACCCGCAAGGGATACTACGCTCCGAAGCAGTAGAACAGTTCTCAGTTCTCAGTTCTCAGTTCTCAGGAATCCCGTTTAATTTCTCAGCGCCAACCTCTATGCCTGGTTATTCAGGAACTCCGCTCGCGAAAAAATTGGGCATCAAGGATGATTTTCGCGCTGCCCTGCTGCATGTACCGGGCGACGTGAAGAACGAGCTTCGCGACGCGATCGAGAAGTGCCGGATCCAGCACGGCAGCATGCACACCAGCAGAGATCTCGATTTCATTTTCCTCTTTGCCAAATCGCGCGCGGGGTTGGAGCTCGAACTATTGGCGGCCGCCAAAGCGCTGGCGCCCGCCGGCATGCTGTGGATCTCGTGGCCAAAGAAGAGTTCAGGATTCACCACCGATCTCACGGAAGATGTGGTTCGCCAAAGCGGGCTAGATGCTGGACTGGTCGACGTGAAAGTCTGCGCGGTCACCGACGTCTGGTCGGGACTGAAGTTCGTGATCCCAGTCAAGAATCGGCCGAAAGAGAACCGGCGTTGAGGGCTAGAATCAACGCCTTCGTCTTGACCGCGCAATGGACCCATGTGCGATGGACAAGGTTCGAAGAACGCGCGTCTCGCCCTAATTCGCAGGCGATAGCACAGTGTCCGCATCCACGAATGCGGTGAACGACGCACCCTGCTTGATTTCCGCGTCCTTGCCGTGCACGAAGATGCCCATAGGAACAAACGGGACAAACATGAGGCCCACCGCTTTCCCCACTTTGTCTTGTCCCTCCTTCGCGGCGGTACCGTGCATTTTGATCAGAACGCTGCCGGCTTGGAGCGAGTCCACCTGAAAGAACACTTCGCCCGGCGCGCCCCCCATTCCCGTATTGTCAACTTCGGTCACGGTTGCAACCGCAGGGGTTCCCTTCTTGACTACAACCACGGCCCCGATCTTGAGGTCCTGGGCCAGCGCCAAAGAAATCTTGTCACCTACATCCGCTGTCTTTGAACTCACGTCCGAAGCGAAAACAAGAGGTACTGCTGTGCCCCGAGCCAGCAAGAGTTCTGCAGGCGCGGAGATCTCGGCGGCAGAGTTCAAAGCCGTGACCACCGTCTGCGACACCGGAGCCGTTGGGCGAACTCCATTCAGCGTGTAGACCGCGGTGGCGACACGGCTGCGTCCTCCATAACGCGAGATGGCAATGGCTTGCAATGTGGTCGTCGAGTCAATCGCAATCGGTCCGACATATCGGTGTGAGTCCGCCGTCGGCGTCCAACCGTCCATCGTGTAGTAAATCACTGCTCCGCGGGTCGAGTCTTTCAGGTTCACCGTCACTGCTTTGAAATATGCGCCGGGTTTCACGGAAAATTTGGGTTTGGCCGCGAAACAGCGATAGCACTCCAGCGTGTTCTGCGCTGCCCGCTGAGCATTTTGCATTGCCGTCTGGTTAGCCTGCTGGGCAGCCTGCGTCGCCATCTGTGTTGCCTGCTGGCTCGCCTGCTGCGCGGCCTGCATTCCCGGGTCCTGAGCCACCACGAAAGCAGCGGCCAGTATCAGCGCCAACAATGTGAGATAGATTCGCATGACTGATTCTCCCTTACGACCGCTTAGATGATCCTGTTTAAACCCGAGATGCCACAATCTTGACGGATTGCCATCAACAGTAACAACCAGGAACGCTTGACGGTGTAAAGAATTGTATTGGCGTGTCAGGGCAACTTGGGTCCGGAAGGTGGGTTTGCATGAAGTAGTCGCGGCTCAGGGGTATCACCTGCCGTGAACGAAAGGAGAACGGAATATGAAACGCGTGATAGCTGGGGTGCTATTGCTGATCGGGCTGGGAGCCGGATCAATGTTTGCCGAAGATGGCTACCGGCGGGAGCGCGACATTCGCCGCGATGAGGCGAAGATTGCGCATGACCGCTGGGAACTGCGGCGCGCCCTCTACTACGGGAATTACGCGGCTGCCGAGCACGAGCGGCGAGAGTTGCGGCGCGAATACCGCGACTTGGATCGTGATTACCGAGACTTAAACCGGGAGCGCCGCGACTATTATTGGGACCGGCGATAAGAGCAGTCCTTAACTTCAATACGTCAGTAACATGTCAGTAACTCTGTGACGCTAGTAACTTGCTGAGACGGTGCGGGTCGGGTTCTATTCATTGTGGGAGAAATCACGATGCGAATCAGGACCCGGCTGGCGGCGCTGACGATCGTGGGGATCATGCGTTGTTGGCCGACACACGGCCAGACAGCAACGTTGCGGGCGGAGCGGGAACTGTTCGCCTCGGTCAATCAGGCACGGCAGGCGCAGGGTCTGTGTCCGCTGCGCTGGGATGAATCGCTGGCGACAGCGGCGCGGCGTCACGCGGAGGCGATGGCCGAACACGGATCGGCGCAGCATGGGTTTGCGGGTGAGCCGAGCCTGTCGGCACGGGTCAAGCAGGCGGGCGCTCATTTCAGTTGGCTCTCGGAGAACGTGACGCAGGGGCCATCGCCGATGTTCATCCACACCCAGTTCATGAAGTCGCCGCCACATCGCGCGAACATTCTGGACCGGGACATGGATTCGACAGGAGTGGGTGTGGTGGAGCAGGGCGGGCAACTGTTCGCGGTAGAGGATTTTTCGCAGGCGCGGTGAGCGGGCAGGCAGCACCTGCTGAAAGCGATCACCCGTTTTTGAGTGGACAACCTAAAAGGTCGACCGTTGAGACAGGTACTCTCCTGGATATGCTTTTTCTGAGGGTAGTCCGAGTGGGTGCGGGTGCGCAAGAGCGGGGCGGACTGCAACGCGCTGGCGTAGGACAGTCGAGGACGGTGTTAGTCTTCGTGCCGCGGTGTGGCGTAGTAGCCGCTGCGGGCCTGGATTTTGTAATCCCCCTGCTTGGGCTTGATCTCGACTTTACGGAAAGCGCCGTCGCGTGCAGTGTTCGTGGGCACGTAACCCGCGTTGTACTGGCTGCGGAGTTCCTGTGAAATCTGGTCGAAGGCCTGACGGAGTTTCTCGATCTTATTCCCGACTTCGATAACGCGGCCGCCGGTTTCCTGGGTGAGTTTTTTCATCTCGAAATCGCCGTGAAAACCGCCGAAGCCGTAGAAGCCGCGGTCGGCGATGAGCAGCACGTAGCAGATGGCATCGGCCTTCTGCGCGGCTTCGATCGCGTCCTTGATCTTGAGGCGGCTGCCCTCGTCTTCTCCGTCCGTGAGAAGGATCATCGCCTTGCGTCCGACTTCATGGGCTAATTCGTCATGCGAGGCGAGATAGACGGCGTCATATAGCGCGGTGCCGCGGGCGCCGGTTGAAGGACACGGAATTGGGCCTTGCGGGCCAATCGGCCCCCCGGAGCAGCTAACTCCGCCGCTGTTCATTTTGGCGTCGTTGAGCGCGTGCCGGAGCCGGCTGACTGAACTCGTGAAATCCTGCAGAAGCTCGATGTCGGTGCCGAAGCTGATGACGAAGGCTTCGTCCTTGGGGCGCAGGGTGCTCTCGAGAAACGAACCTCCAACTTCCTTCTCCATATCGAGGACGCGCAACTGGCTGCCGCTCGTATCAAGAAGGATGCCGAGCGTCAGCGGGAGGTCGGATTCGGCCTTGAAATATTTGATGGTCTGAGCCTGGCCGTCCTCAAAGAGGTCGAAGTTGTCCTTGTTCAGGTTGGGAATCAGCGCGCCATGCTTGTCTTTGACGTTGAAGAATAATTGGACGACTTCGACGTTGACTTTCAGCGTCTCGACCGACTGATCTTGCGACTGGTCGTCCGCATTGGAGCGGGTGTGGGGAGCGGAATTGCTATTGGACGTAGGGCCGGTCGAAGAGACGCCGGGGGTCGCCGGAGGTGGTGGAATCGGCGGATTCTGCGCGGCTGCGGGAAGCGACAGGGTCGTCATGGGAGCAAGCGTCATCAGGGCGAACATGATAAGAGCCAAGAAACCCGCCGCCCCGCACAATTTGCAATGTAATTTAGGCATCAGCGTATTTATCCCAAGACTTTGCTAGTCTATCCTGTATGGAGCCTGTAAGGACCTGTGACGGTTAGATGCACCAAAGGGGCGCGGTTAGGCATCTGAATTGATGAAAAAGCAGTCGAGAGAAGAAAGATCGAGGATTCCGGGGATGGCCACGAAAATTAGCGAAGTACTGATTTTGGGGCTGACATTGCTCCTGGCGGGCACTTTGCCGGCGCAGCAAAAGCCTGAGGACATCCCGGACGCTCCCTCGGCGACGCGTCCAATTCCGCCGCCGGAGCCACCCAGCCCACGGCCCGGCGCGGAAGACGAGACCCAGCCAGATGCGCCGCCAGCGGACAATTCCGGTGCGGGGGTTACCACCGGTTCCAAGGAGCTCCCCCGAAGTGCTCCGGATTCGGCAAGCGAGAAGGCGGGTGACAAGACAGATGAAAAACCGGCCCCGCCGCCAATGCCTCCAGTCAGGACGGTCCCCGCAGGCAGTGTCCCGAAGGATTCAGAAACCGGACAAGATCTCTATACGATCACAGTGACCACAAATCTGGTGCTGGTTCCGGTTACGGTAGCGGACAACCAGGGACGGTTGGTCGGCGGCTTGCTGCCCAAAGATTTTTCAGTTCTGGAAAGCGGGCAGAAGCAGACACTGAAGTTTTTCACCAGCGACCCGTTTCCGCTGTCAGCCGCAGTGGTCATCGACACTGGTATGCCCGACGTAGGCCTGAAGAAAGTGCAGGAGACGCTGTCGGCGTTGCAGGGAGCGTTCAGCCAGTTCGATGAAGTCGGTATCTACACCTACAGCAGCACCGTAGGCCGGGTGGCAGACTTCACCGGCGTCGGCAAGCAGTTGACTGCCACTCTGAACCAGGTGAAGGGGTACAGCGGAGCAAATAACGGACCTCCAGTGACGAGCGGGCCGCTCGGTCCGCAGGGTCCGTACATCAATGGCCATCCGATTGACACTCCCGTGCCCCCGGTGATCACGCCCCCGAAGGTCGCGCGCGTAATGAATGACGCAATTCTGCTGGCGGCACGCGATCTTTCGAAGCGCGACCGGGCGCGGCGGAAGATCATCTTCATCATCAGCGACGGAAGGGAGCAGGGCTCGACCGCCAGCTACGCCGACACCCTGAAGGTCCTTCTAACGCAGAACATCACCGTCTACGCGGTGGGAGTCGAAGGCGCGGCCATCCCGATCTACGACAAGCTGCAGCGGGTCCACCTGCCGAAGACGGGGGCAGTCCTGGGCTATAGCAACATCCTGCCGAAATACGTCAACGCAACTGGAGGAGGCACGATGTACGCCGAGTTGGCACAGGCCGACATCGAGCGCGCTTACGCCCGGGCGATCGGGGACGCGCGCAACCAATACACCCTGGGTTATTCGCCAAAGTCGGGCATCGGAGGCTACCGCGAGATCGAAGTACAGGTGCGGCGTCCAGATGTCAAGGTGTACGCGAAGCACGGATATTATCCTCTGCCAACGGCGCGATGACGAGTAAAGCGGCTGAGCATTTGAACTCGTGTTGGTTTAGTAAACGTGGGTAACCAGCGCCAGGACCATCCGGTGTGGTATAAAAACCAGCAGTATCCGATACTGTAGTCAGGTGGATTTTCAGCGAGAGACTGGCGCGTCGAGGGAGTGGTTCGCGAGGGTCGTTTTCGCAGGAGTTTCTGAGGAAACCTTTTGAGTTTCATCAACTTCGCAGCACGAGAGATCAACTGCAAGATCGTCTACTACGGCGCCGGGTTGGGCGGTAAGACGACGAATCTGCAGTTCATCTTCCAGAAAACAGCCGAACAGCAGAAGGGGAAGATGATCTCGCTCGCCACCGAGACCGATCGAACCCTGTTTTTCGATTTCCTGCCGCTGGATCTGGGTTCAGTGCGGGGTTTCAAGACGCGCATTCACCTGTACACGGTTCCGGGCCAAGTCTTTTATGACGCCAGCCGTAAGCTGATTCTGCGCGGAGTGGACGGCATCGTCTTCGTCGCCGATTCCCAGCAGGAGCGCATGGACGCCAACGTCGAAGCGCTCGACAACCTGATGGCCAACCTGAAAGAACATGGCTACGACTTCAACAAGATTCCCTACGTCCTGCAGTTGAACAAGCGCGACCTGCCGAATGTGTTGCCGGTGGACGCCCTCTCCAAAGAACTGCGCAAGAAAAACGAATCGGTAGTGGAGGCTGTAGCCTTCCAGGGCGTCGGCGTGTTCGAGACGCTAAAGGAAATCGCAAAGCAAGTGCTCACCGAGCTGAAGCAAGGCGGGTAGGGCAGCTATCAGCTATCGAAATCTTCTCGTAGAGACGCGGCTTGCTGCGTCTTTTGTTCGTTTGGGGACGGGCGCCTCGCCCGTCCAGGCCGAGCGCACCTCGGCAGCGGCCGGCGGTCAACAGTATTCCCCGGAGGAATGCGCTTAGTGATCATACCTATGATATGATACAAAGTACTATGGCAAACGCTAACCGAGGCATCAAGAAAAGGCGCACGTTTACGCTCTCGCCTGCAAGTCTCGCATATCTGGAGCAGGAAACACGGCGGCGGAGCGCCGATTCGCAGTCGGCGGTTCTGGATGCACTTCTTCAAGAGAAGACGCGAGAGCGACAACTAGCCGCCTTGGAAACCGCCATCGGCGCCTATTACGACGGTCTAAGCGATGCTGAAGTCGAAGAAGACAAAATCTGGGGCCAGTTTGCCGGGATGAACCTCGCATTGAAGGAGAACGAAGGACTTTATGACCAGCCCACAGCGCGGGGAAATCTGGTTCACAAAACTGCCAACCGACCCCCCGGAAAAAGGAAAGCGCCCGGTCGTGATCGTCTCAGTCAACACACGAAACAATCATCCGCGCGCTAACACCGTGCTAGTGGTGCCGCTGAGCACGTCCGTTGACAGGAGCGAAGTTCCGACCCATGTCGTTCTGGAACCAGGGCAGACGGGCTTGAGAGAACGTTCGGTCGCGAAAGCAGAGGATGTTGCGACGATCAGCAAGGTCCTCCTCGACCGGCCGAGAGATCGCCTGCGGCCTCTGAGTTCCATTCAGGTTTGCGACTTGGCGCGGAAGGTCCAGTTAGCGATGGGATGCCTGCCCTGAGTGACCTCCTTCCATACAGGACTAGATGATCACAAATTAGTACTCGACCAGAAATCCCTCTAGCCCGTAGTTTCAAGCGCCCCTGATAGCTCCTCCCAATCATTCATCAGGCTCTGTAGATCGCTCTTCCGACGCGCGAGTTCCTGCGTTTGGCGCTGCGTTTCCTCCGCGCTCTGGAAACTCAGAAGCTCAGTTTCACACACAGCAATCGCCGCTTCGGCGCGCGCTATCTCTTCTTCAATTTCGTGCAGGCGATCTTCCATTTGCTGCCGCTTGATCGGATTCAGTCGCTTGCCTTTGGGTTCAGCTGCTTCGGCCGCGGGCGCGCCGTCTCCATTAACAGGCACAGATGAAGACGTTGGTGAAATGGCGGGCGGCTTCGGCGTTTCGACGGCATCCGAGGCCCTTCCCTGCTTCCGCCAGAGATAGTCTTCGTAATTCCCCGGATAGATTTCCACTCTGCCTTCGCCGATCTCGAACACTCGCGTGGCCAGCTTGTCGATGAAGTAGCGGTCGTGCGAAACAAAGACGACGGTGCCGGTGTATTTCATCAGGGCTTCGAGCAGCACGTCTTTTGCCCGCAGGTCGAGGTGGTTGGTGGGCTCATCGAGCAGCAGGAAGTTGGCGGGGTGCAGCAACATCTTCAGCAGCGCGTAGCGATTCCGCTCGCCTCCGGAAAGGACGCCGATGCGCTTAAACACATCGTCGCCCGAGAAAAGAAAACAGCCGAGCAGGCTGCGCAGTTGGGTTTGCGTGGAGGCGGCCGACAGTTCGCCAAGGTCGTCGAGGATGCGAGCTTCCGGGTCGAGTTCTTTATATTGGTCCTGCGCGAAATAGTCGGGCTCGACGTTGTGGCCCAGCTTATATTCGCCGGCAGTGAGCGGCTCTTGACCGGCCAGCAGTTTAATCAGAGTAGACTTCCCTGCCCCGTTGACCCCGACTAATGCGATCCGCTCGCCGCGCTCGATCATGAAGCTGACTTTCTCGAACACCTTGTGTTCGCCAGCGCCGCGTTCACCGTAACTCTTAGCGACGTTCGCGAACTCAGCGACGATGCGCCCGCTCGACTTCGGCTGCGGGAAGGAGAAATGAACTGTCTTCTCTTCTTCCGGAATTTGGATGCGCTCCATTTTTTCGAGCTCTTTAATGCGACTCTGCACCTGCTTCGCCTTAGTGGCCGTGTAGCGGAAGCGGTTGATAAAAACTTCGAGCTGGTCGATGCGGTCGTGTTGAGTTTTGTAAGCGGATTCGAGCTGCTCCTTGCGCGCCGTTTTGCCTGCGAGATACTGATCGTAGTTGCCGGCGTAGAAGTGGATCTGCTTGTTCCAGATTTCCACGATGCGTTTCACGGTGATGTCAAGAAAATAGCGGTCGTGCGAGATGAGGACGAAAGCGTAGGGATAGGTGGTCAGGTAGTCCTCAAGCCAGTTGCGAGCTTCAAGATCAAGGTGGTTGGTAGGCTCGTCCAGCAGAAGCAGGTTGGGCTTCTGCAGCAAAAGCTTGGCGAGCGCGATGCGCATCTGCCAGCCGCCGGAGAATTCTTCGGTCAGGCGCATCCAGTCGTCGCGGTGGAAGCCGAGGCCCGCGAGAACCTGGCCGACCTGGGCTTCGAGCGTGTAGCCATCGCGCGCGACAAATTCATGTTCAAGCTTCTGGTAACGGTCGGCGACGTTCGAGTACTCGGGGCCCGCGTGGTCGAGTTCCGACATGCTGCGGGTGAGCGCCTCCATTTCTTTTTCGATGGCATCAAGTTCGGCAAATACGGACAAGCACTCAGCAAAAATCGTGCGGCCGGTCATGGTGAGGCCGTCCTGCGGAAGGTATCCGGTGGAGATGCCTTTGGCGCGCGAGATGGTGCCGTAGTCGAGCGACTCGCTCCCGGCCAGGATCTTCATGACGGTGGACTTGCCGGTGCCGTTCGCTCCGACCAGACCGATACGGGATTCCGGCGTGATCAGCCAGTCGGCATTCTCAAACAAGAGCTTGTGGCCATAGCGCTTGCCGGCGCCGGAGAGTTGGATCATGGGTGTCTCTGTTTAAATATAGCGGACGAGGGCGGGCGGCTGCTGTCGTCTCTCGGTTATCAGCTCGATCGATCTCTAGTCTAAGCCGTTTGGCAATGTGCCACGAGTGGTGGCACAATCGTGGCATGCCTAGCATAAATATTCGACAGTTTCGAGACACCAAGCGTCTGAAGGCTTGGCTACGTGCAGGTAAGTCTGTCGAACTCCGGGAGCGCGGCGCACTGATTGCCCGCATCGTTCCGGAGGGATCGTCCTCGCCGCCCGCCGATTGGCCTGACTTCGCGGCCTTGCGTAAGGAAATTTTCGGTGAACGCGTTTTGCCTGGAGCGAACGTAGTGATTGAAGAGCGCGACCGCTATTGACCGTCACTTGACCATCCACTCAGCGAAACTGGCGCTGGCCGTCGGCTTGAAGACCAACTGAGCGTGGACGGGCGAGGACGCCCGTCGCTCCACGTGCGCTAGCGAGCCGCAGCCATCCGCGCAACGCCAATGTGTTCCAGCGCGCGATCAATCACGGTCTGGAGTTCGTGGGCGTATTTCACCTCGCGCCCCTTGGCCAGAATCACGCGCGCTTTTTCCGCATCGAACCACGTGGGATTGCGGAAGTCCTCCTCCGGACGGCGGGTTTGACGGACTTCCATCAAGAAAGCTTTGACCACATATTCCTGCACCCCTCCAGGCTGCCAGAAGACGCCCTTGGAATGCACGTAGATGTGGAAATGGCGAGGCTCGATGGTACCGATGGCGCCCGCTTCTTCTTTCGCTTCACGCTCGGCAGCCTGGCTGTGCGAGAGTCGGGGTTCGGGGGCTCCTTTGGGAAACGTCCACTTATTGCCGCCGTTGGTATTGACCAACAGAAACTCGGCATGCGAATTCACCCGCCGGTAACAGACGGCAGCGACCTGCAGGGGCAGCGCGAAGCGAGGGATCCGAGGCAAGCTCATCGTATGTAGTTTACTGCAAAGATATTTCAGGAATGTTAAATAGCAACGAAAATGGCGCACACTCTTGGTACCCAGTCCTTTGGTGCCGGGACCCCAGTTCCCGGTTCTCAGTTCTCACCGACCGACGTCTTAAGCACGCGCACAATCGCTTCACTGAGAACTGAGAACTATCCTCGGCTGGCTATCAGCACTTGAAAATTCTCTCCCATGCCGCTAGGTGTAACCAGATGTTTGAGCTGGAGAGTCACCTTCATCCGTTCTTGCGGGAGGCGGCAGTCTTCGAAGGCGTCGGCAAACTGATTTCTCTCGCCAATGCCCATCAGAAATTGCGATTGCGTGAGGAGCTTTTCGACCTGCATACCGGCGTGCTCGCACGCAGCCGCGAGCGCGGTGAAATTGACGTGGGCGGTGAGGTCCTGCTCGCCGGGAGCCTGGTAGGGATCGGGGCTTGAGGAGTGATGCCGATACGCCATGAGCGTCCCGCGATGGCGACCTGCCAATTGTTCGTTGCGCGTGTAACCGTAGTCGATAATCAGCAGTGCACCGCGCGAGATTGAGTGGGCGATTTGCTGGATCCAATTTTGAGCGAGGATCGGCACTTCGATGCGCTCGCCGGCTTCAGGATGAACGCCGTAGCGGTCGAGGAATTCCAGTTCTTCGTCAAGCGGCGGAAGCCAGGTCTCGCGCATACGATTGTCTTCGAGCGCGATGTGGAGTTTGCCATCAGTTCCCAGAATTTCCACAGGCAAAGCATCAAAGAATTCGTTGGCGAAGACAATCAGGGGCGCGTCAGATGGGAGGGTACGATGAATCATGGGCTGTTCCTCCGCCGATTGCCCGGAGATTATCGCTTTGCCGCCAGCGAGGTGATTCTCGAGAGTATTTTGCAGTCTTGCGCGCAGCGCGGGCGACGATTCCTGCAAGGTGTAAGTGAGGGCGGCGAAGAAGTCGGGGAATTTTTTGCCGGACCAATCGAGCACATCGCGCGCGAACTGGCCACGCCCGGGGCCGAGTTCAAGGATTTCGATTTCAGGAGGCCTATCGAGCGCTTGCCACATCCCGTCAAACTGTCGCGC
>Ga0210406_10004515_pt1 | contig 14875 bp, 8 predicted proteins | sample IncBWC30MmetaG_FD_155454 | JGI IMG/M metagenome (GOLD analysis project Ga0210406, IMG submission 155454) | Forest soil microbial communities from Barre Woods Harvard Forest LTER site, Petersham, Massachusetts, United States - Inc-BW-C-30-M | ecosystem: Environmental > Terrestrial > Soil >... | reverse complement strand
CACGCTCGATAAAGTCGGCGAGGGCTTCTCCATTACCAAGAGCCACCTCGACCTCGTCGCCACCATCCCCGGCGCGGACAAAGCAAAATTTGACGCCGCCGTGAAAGCCGCCGAGACCGGCTGCCCCGTTTCAAAACTTTTCAAAGCGGAGATCAGCGTGAGCGCGCGTCTCAACTCCTGATCGCGCTGCCGCTCCTCGACCGCACGGCGAAACAGGTACAATGCACCAAATGATTTCAGCTCCAGGCGCCTTCCTCGCGGGCGTCGCGATCTTTCTGATCGTTTTGTGGGACGCCTTTGAAGCCATCATTCTGCCTCGGCGCGTCACGCGCAAGTTCCGCTTGGCGCGCCTCTTCTACAAGAGCACCTGGAAACTGTGGAAATTCGCTGCCAGCCTGGTCTCGTCCCGCAAAGGAAGGGAAGCGTTCCTGGGCTTTTACGGTCCGCTCTCCCTTCTCGTCCTCGTGGGTGTTTGGGCTGTCGGCCTGGTTTTGGGTTTCGGCCTCATGCAATACGGAGCTGGTTCGGCCGTGGTTATGACCGGCGGCCAACCCAGCTTCGCCACTGATATTTATCTGAGTGGCACAACGTTTTTCACACTCGGCCTCGGCGACGTCATTCCTCGATCCGGCTTGGCACGCGCCCTGGTGGTTACCGAAGCCGGATTCGGTTTCGGCTTCCTTGCCGCGGTGATCGGGTACCTGCCTTTTATCTACGGCTCGTTTTCAAAACGCGAAGTGGACATTTCCCTGCTCGACTCCCGCGCGGGAACGCCTCCGACGGCCGGCGAACTACTTCGCCGCCACAGCTATCCCCGCGGACAGGATGCCTTGGGCGAACTCCTGAAAGATTGGGAGCGCTGGTCGGCCGAGCTGATGGAGAGCCACCTCTCTTATCCGGTTCTGGCCTACTTCCGCTCGCAGCATGACAACCAATCCTGGATCGCATCGCTCACCGCCATCCTGGATGCTTCGGCGCTGGTGATGGTGGGCATCGAAGGAGCCTGCGAAAAACAAGCCGAGCTTACGTTCGCGATTGCGCGCCACGCCGTCACCGATCTCTCTCAAGTGTTCGGGACCGCGCCGGCTTCACTACCCGACGACCGCCTCCCCGCTGAACAATTGCGCCACATCCGCGATATCCTCGCCCAGCACGGCTTGAAACTTCGCGATAGCCAGGAAGCCGACCAGCGCCTCAACGAACTCCGCCGCATGTACGAGCCGTACGTTCACGCGCTCGCCGCCTATTTGAAGCAAACGCTACCCCCCTGGATCCCCGAGAAAAAAGGCAAAGACAATTGGCAGACCACTGCCTGGGGCCAGTCGAGCGGCCTCGTCGAAAGAGAAAAGGAAACGTCCCATGCGCACGCGGACGATCATTTTTAGGAGATGCGCGACCGCCAAAGTCATCAACCACCGCTCGGTAGGGCCGCAGCGCTAGACTCTCCGTCCAAACGCGAAGAGAGGAAAGTAGCTCGAGACGAACCGGAGGGCAAAAAATGAAAGCAATCCTAGTTCACGAATTCGGCGGTCCCGAAGTCCTTAGGCTGGAAGAAATCCCCACTCCCAAACCCGCCGCAGGACAAGTCCTCGTGCGCGTGCACGCCGTGGGCGTGAACCCCTACGACACCTACATGCGCAACGGCACCTACGCCGTAAAGCCGCCGTTGCCCTACACGCCCGGGTCCGACGGCGCCGGCACGGTCGAAGCCGTCGGCACCGGCATCGCCAAGGTAAAGCCCGGCGACCGCGTGTACATGGCAAAAACGGTCACCGGCGCCTACGCCGAATACACCATCGCCCTGGAAAGCCAAGTGCACCGGCTTCCCGAACAAGCCAGCTTCGGTCAAGGCGCCGGCGTCTGGGTCCCCTACGGAACTGCCTATCATGCCCTCTATCACTCTGCACAAGCCCACGCCTCGGAAACGGTCCTAATTCACGGCGCGAGCGGCGGTGTAGGCATCGCCGGAGTCCAGCTGGCCCGCGCCATGGGACTTACCGTCTTCGGCACAGCCAGCAGCCAGAAAGGGCTCGAGCTGGCAACGCGCGAAGGCGCGCAGCTGGTCTTCGATCACAGCAAACCCGGCTATCTCGATGAAATCATGAAAGCCAGCGGCGGCCGTGGCGTGGATATCGTTCTCGAAATGCTGGCCAATGTGAATCTCGCAAATGACTCGAAGCTCCTAGCCACCAACGGCCGCATCATCGTCATCGGCAATCGCGGGGAAATCACCATCAACCCTCGTGAACTCATGGGACGCCGCGCCTCCATCCGCGCCTTCACGCTCTGGGCCCTCACCGCTGCCGAAGAAGCCGACGTCCACGCCGGACTGATCGCTGGCCTTGAAAGTGGCACGCTTCGACCCGTCGTCGGCAAAGAACTGCCCCTGGCCGAAGCCGCCCGGGCGCACAAAGAGATTCTCGAGCCTGGTGCCGCCGGAAAAATTGTCCTCATCCCGTGAGCCGAGCCACCTTCGACCAACGGAGTGCCGTGGTCAGGGACCGGTGGGCGGCGCGTCACCCAACTAGAACGAAATCCTCGCGCTCAGTTGTATTTCCCGCCCCGGCGTCATGGCCATGGTGATCGTTCCGAATTGCGGCTCGTTCACATAGCGGTTCGGCGTGCCCAGATTCACCTTGTTCAGCGCGTTAAAGGCCTCCGCGCGGAACTGGAAACTGGCATTCTCGGTCAGGCGAAAGGTGCGTCCCAGAGCAAGATCCAAGGTCTGCAAAGGCGGACCATAGACGGAGTTCCTGCCTACGTCGCCATAGGTGAAAGCGGCTGGCGCGGCGAACGCCGCGGGATTAAACCATTGCGCTGCCGTGCGCGTACCGGGAGCGAATATCGGCTGTCCTGTAGCGTTGGCGCGGATCGGATTCTCGCCGAGAACCGTCCCCGAATTCGCCGTATCGCCGAACACGGAGATGGTAAACGGCATTCCGGATTCAGCCTGATAGATGGTCGAGACATGCCAGTTCTGGGTCACCCATTGTGTCCACGCGCGGCGCCGGTAAGCGGGAATATCGTACACGCTGCTGAGTGCGAAGCGATGCCGGACGTCACACCCTGGCCCCTTTTCCGCATTCAGATTGTTGTTGTTTTGCGGGATGGGGGACTCGTCCATGGGCGAACGGAAGTCCGGCGCGTTGGTTAGATTCTTGGCAAACGTGTAGTTGGCCAGAAGGCTGAGCCCGTGAGAATACCGGCGGCGCACGTTTATGTACCCCGCGTCGTACCAGCTCTGGGAGGAGTTCTCCAGCAGGTTGATGGTGCTGACCGGGAACGTCAGGCTTTGCACTACCGCGTTGGTGCTGCCGGGCGTCAACACGGTGTCGGGCACAAAGCTGAGCGTCTTGAACGGGCGACGCGGCCCAAGAGGGCCCGGCCCGGGCAGAGTATTGTTGATCAAGTGCGCGCGCTGGAGGTGATACCCACGGGATCCCAGGTAGCCCATTTCAACGGAAGTGTTCTGCCCGAAACTTTTCCCCACCGAACCGTTCCACTGCTGAACGTACTGTGCCGGCGAATGAGGATCGAATGCGGTGAAACTCACGGTGGTGGGGGCCAATGGCCCGGTGCCAAGCACCGGCGCGGCGAAATTCAATCCGCTGGCAAAGAGCGCAGACGGAGGAGTGAAGTTATCCGCCTGCTGCGTTTCCGGGAAGACATACGGGACGTTATGGCGCTGGTTGCACCACGTGTTCAGATCCACGGGGGTATAGAAAATTCCGTAGGCCCCGCGAAAGACAATGCCGCGGCGGGGGAGGTTCTTCGCGATTCCGAACCTTGGCGCAAAGTTGTGCTTGTTGGCGTACATCAGCCCCTTCGGGTATCCCAGCTCGCCGCCCACAAATGCGGAGGGTTGCCCGTTCTGAAAAATCAGATTCGAGTTGGTGTTCTCCGTATCATAGAGGGGACTCGAATACTCGTAGCGCAGGCCGAAGTTGAGCGTGGTCGTCGAGCTAACCTGCCAGCTGTCTTCGGCGAAGCCCGCCATTCCCCACGCGCGCAAGTCCATCTGAGGGATTCCCGCCTGCCGTTGCTTCACCGTGGGCAGGCTCAGCAGCATGCTGGCGAGCCCGGACCCCGAGCCATCGTTGAAACCAAACTCGGTGGTGTAGCCGTTGGTGTATTGGTAGTAGCCGCGATTCTGGAAGAAACCCCACATGGGCCAGAAATAACGGTGAATATCCCCGCCAAATTTTAGCCCGTGGCGCCCGCGCTGCCAGGAATAGGTATCCCGGACTTCGGCTGTGGTGTCCCAGGCATGCATGGGTGTCGCGGCAAACGTGTCGCCAATCCCGGTGTACCCTTGTGCCGCAAACCATGGGGCGCCCCAGGCGTTCTTTCCGCCAAAACCGACTCCCTGTATGCCCAACTGGCCGACGATGTCGTTTAGCGCATCATTCTGTGAAGCGCGATCCATCGAGAGACGCGAAACCGCAACCGAGACGGTGTTGACTTTGCTGCCCGAGAAAATGTGATTCCACGAGCCCACGCCCTGCTGGGACAGATTGTCGAAATTCACGCCGAACCCTGGAAGATTTTCCGTCGTGGAGGTCATCCCGCTGCTCGGCGAGAATCCGTTTTCTCCTCCGGCCGAATAGCGCACCAGCAGCGTGTCGCCATTCGAAAAGTTATGATCCACGCGCAGCGTTCCCTGGTTCTCGAAATGCGATTCGTTGCGAACATCGAGATAATTGTTCGAGTCTGGAGCCCCCGGCATCATCATCATGTTCGGTGGCGGCAGGTATTGGAGCAGGAAGGTTTCCAGGAGTGGATTGATTCGGCTGGTCGGAATCTGATTGCCCGAAAACGGGCGGCGCGTGTAGGGGAAGTTGGCCGGGCCGGTCGGCAGGCTCGGATTGTAATTGGGATTCTTAACGGCCGTGGTCGGGTCAAAAATCTTGACGTTGCTCATGCTGAAATCGCCCTGGACTTCGGCCACCGTCGGCACGGTCAAGATCTGCGCGTCTGCTCGAGCGAGCCGCAATCCTTCATAATTGAGAAAGAAAAACGTTTTCTTGCCAAAGAACGGGCCGCCAAAGGAACCTCCGAAATTATTTTGCACCAGATGATTGTTGCCCATGGATTCGAAGGTGCTCGCGTCCATCCCGCCGTTGCGAAGAAATTCGTAAGCGGTGCCGTGGAATTGGCTCGATCCGGAATGCGTGACGATGTTGATCTGGCCGCCGCCGGCGCCTCCCATGTCCGCGGTGTAGCTGCTTGTTTCCACTTGAAATTCTCTTACGGCATCCGGAGCGGGGCTCAAATTCTGGGTGTTGAAGGTAGGATCGGTGTTGGTAGCCCCATCGAGCAGGAAGAAATTCGCGTTCGGTCGGCCGCCCCCTATGACTACCGCCGATCGCTGGCCGGGGCGCCAGTAAAGAGGATTCGTGGATCCCGTTTGTGCGCCAAAACCCACATGGGCGCCGGGAACGGTGAGAACCAGGTCAATCAACATCCGGCCGTTGAGCGGCAGTTCGCGGATCGATTGCGGTTCGACGACTTCGCCGACGCTGGCATCCGTTGTCCGCAAGACCTCGCTGCGGGCCGTGACGTGCACGCCCTCGGCGACACCCGCGACTTTCAGGCTGATTTCAACGGCTATTTTCTGCCCGACCTCCAGCCGCAGCGATTGCTTTTCCGGCGCAAAACCGGATGCCTCGATGCTTACTTCGTAATCATCTGGCAGAAGCGCCGGTACGTCGAACAGGCCGTGTTGGTCCGTCACAGCGCGGCGGATAGCGCCCGTGCTCGCAGCGGTTAGCCGAATGGTCGCTCCGGCAATTACCAGACGCTGTGCATCGGTCACCATGCCGGTAACCGTCCCATAGTTGCTCTGCCCTGACACCGGCAACGCAAGCCCCAGGAAAAGGAATATGGCGAAAAGTTTCTTCACTCGGTTGTCCCTCCTTGAAGAATCCGTTGGGAGCAGATTCCTAGACCTGCGGGATGCGGGGAACCCCTGCTCTGACACCCCTCGGCGAGTCCCCTGTCGAGCGTGGCGGCCACTCTAGTGGGGAAAGACAAGGTCATCAATAATAGGAAAGCACTACGGGCAGGGTGCCGATGCCGGGCTTCCAAAAAACGGGCGGCGCGCTTGACCTTATGGGGACTCCGAGGGACGCCCTTACTGTCTTTGCTTGTCAGTGCTTCCGCCCTTATAATCATCTCGCGACAATAGAGCGGAAGCGCATCATCAGCGAGTGACGGGAATTGTTTCCAACGTGCACACCCTTCTCCCCATCGCAACAGTGCTCACGGCGCAAACCTCGCTCAGCCATTACTGGCACAAGCTGACGGACCGTACTTTCACGAGCGTCTATCACGCCAATGCCTTCGACCTCGCGATGATGATTCCCTACTTCCTCGTCCTTTTCGTCCTGGCTGCCTACGGCTTCCACCGCTACTGGCTGGTCTACGATTATTACGTGTATTCGAAAAACGTCCCTGGCCCGCCGGCCGAAGTCAGCGATTGGCCCCGCGTCACCGTCCAGCTTCCCATCTTCAACGAGCGCTATGTGATCGAACGCCTCGTGGAAGCCGTCTCGCGCTTCGATTATCCGCGCGAACTGCTGGACGTTCAGGTCCTTGACGATTCCACCGACGAAACCTGCGAGGTCGCCAGCGCGTGCGTCGAACGCCACGCCGCGCAAGGCATGCCAATTGTTTATATCCACCGCACCAACCGCGCAGGCTACAAAGCTGGGGCCCTCGAAAACGGTCTCAAGACTTCCGAGGGCGAATACATCGCCATCTTCGACGCCGATTTCATTCCCGAGCCCGATTTTCTCCGGCGCACCATTCCGTATTTCGTGGATCCCGCCCACGGCCCCAAGATCGGCATGGTGCAGACTCGCTGGACCTACCTGAATCGTGATTACTCACTGCTTACGCAGGTCGAAACCATCCTTCTCGACGGCCACTTCGTCGTTGAACATGGCGCGCGTTCCCGCCGCGGCACCTTTTTCAATTTCAACGGCACGGCGGGCGTCTGGCGCCGCAGGGCCATCGAAGAAGCCGGCGGCTGGGAGCATGACACGCTCACGGAAGACACCGATCTTTCCTATCGCGCGCAGCTCAAGGGCTGGAAGTTCCTGTACCTCCCGCAAATTGAATGCGCTTCCGAGTTACCAGTCGATATGAACGGCTTCAAGGCCCAACAAGCCCGCTGGGCCAAGGGCCTGATGCAAACGGCGAAAAAAATCCTCCCCCGCGTTATGAAATCCGACGCCCCCTGGCACGTCAAAGCGGAAGCGTTCTTCCATCTCACCGCCAATATCAGCTACCCGCTCATGGTACTTTTTTCCGCGATGCTTCTGCCCGCCATGATCGTCCGCTTCTATCAAGGCTGGTTCCAGATGCTGGTCATCGACCTGCCTCTTTTCCTAGCCTCCACCTGTTCCATCTCGAGTTTCTACATCGTCGCGCAAAGGGAGCTCCGCCCGAAGAACTGGTGGCGCACGTTGCTCTACATGCCGTTCGTCATGGCCACCGGCATAGGCATTTCCGTCCGCAACGCGCAAGCTGTTCTCGAAGCAATTATCGGCAGGAAAAGCGAGTTCACTCGCACGCCCAAATTCAATATCGCGGGCAAGAAAGGCACCTTCGTCGAAAAGAAATACAAAAACAAAGCTGGCTGGATGCCCTACGCCGAAGTCCTGCTGGGGCTCTATTTCGCCGGAACCGTGGCCTACGCCATCACCAACGAGAATTACGCCACCGTGCCCTTCCTATTCCTCTTCGTCTGGGGCTACCTCTACACCGGCCTGATGTCCCTCGGTCAAACCTACTTCGCCCATCTTCGTTTCGGTGTCAACGCCCCGGAAATGCGCCCCGCCGCCACCGGCGCCCCGGGCTTCTGAATTCCGGCCGTGCGTGGGCCTAGCTACACGGCTGTTCGAGATTCGAGGCGGTAGCCTCTATTGCGCTTCCCAATCCTTTAACCTGATCCCGGGAATCACAAGCGAGCGCGTGAAATGATCCTCCGGCCGGTACACTCGAATGACCACGCGTGATTGCGGAAGCTGCGGCCCGTCGACGGGAAACTTAGCCAGGCCGGAGCTGTCGCGGAACGGAATGTTGGCTCCAAAATGCGCCAGATTGTCACCGAAATACCATCCGGTATAGGGCGAATAATCACCGTGACAGGACGATCGCGCCGGGTTTCGTTGTGCAGTCGCCTTATTTTCAAGAAATAGCATCGCACAGGTCGGTCCCTTGCCCGGCTGCATGCAGCGAAGTTCAACGACCGTTTCCGCCTCATTCATTTTCGTCTCGCACCAACCAAAGCCTGGCATGCGCTCATCACCGCCCAAGGCCGGTAGCGAATAAGATCCCTCGAGAGCGAACAGCGTCAGGGAATAGTCAACTTGCGTCCGAAGCGGCTGTTCCTTAATGTCTCGATAGACCGATGTGGGTATCTGGATCTCCTGGTGGGTTGCGTTGTTCGGCCCTTCGTCGGCGAACTCTAGCCTCTCGCCTATTCCGTGGAAGGCGATCTTTCCGTCCATGCCGATAAAGCGCGCTTCCACTCGGTCGGTCAGCAGAAAAGCGTCCCTGGGGATACCGGCAACCTCGAGAGGCAAGAACACGCTGGAGTGTTCCCCTACGTAGTAGCGCCGACCTTGTTCCGAGGAAGCACGCAATCCGGAGGGCGATCGGAATTTTTCGAGTCTCGGATCAAAGGCCACAACGGCACTGCTCCCAGCGCCGGGTTTCGGCGAGAGTTTCTGCTCGATGGCGAAAGCTGCCTTCCACGGAATAAACTGTGTCAGAAGAAGTACCACGCCGAACAGCAGAACCATGGCGCGCGCGAAAAGAGTCTTCCTCCGGAAATACTGAAGGCCAAGAATGATGATCGCGGCGACCACACTGAGCGCGAACCGCGCTGTTTCTCCCACCCAGCCGACGGCGCTCCACGGGACAGGTTCCAGCGTGCCGTGGGCGCGGCCATTCAGATAGCTCGCGATGGTCTGAAATCCCAGGATAATGAAGGTGCAGCCACACCCCAGAATGAACGCCTGCGTCATATTTCTGGTCACCGACGCGAAACTGAAAAGAGGCAAAGTAAACGCGAAAAGAAGGAACGTGACCTGCCATATGGCAGCCACAAGAGACAAGCGCAAGGAGAATTTGTTGGCAAGCCCTTGTAACAGGACCTCGGCGAAGATTGGACCATTCACCATGAACACGACGAAGAGGAACTTTTCGACGACCAGGTCCCGGCGTGAGATCGGCCGAACCAACCAGTCTTGCCGCACTCCGGGAATCGCGTCGAGATGAACGATCGCGCCAATCAGAAACATGCTCCCGAAAAAAGCCAACATCGGGACAGCATCTGCGAGCATCTCGAGCATGGGATCTTCATCGAACAGCCCGAGTTTGTAGATGATCGCCGAATCTATCCAGTGAACGATGGACACCACCAAGACAAACACCCACGCCAACTTCCAATCCTTCTTGAAAATGTGCCAGACCATTTCCGCCTGCCTTTCGTTTACGTTCGGCCGTCGCGCGCCGCGCGCGCCAGTGTCGTAAAGATGGATCGCAGCACCATGGGCTGCGCGTCGATGGCGCGCACGCCTTCGATTCGCGTACGAATCCGCTCACTCAGACCGTTTTCATCGAACCGCGTGTCGACAAACGTCAGCACGTTTCCGATGGCCCGCATTTCCAGCCACTCCTTGGGCACCTGCGCCGGTCGCGCCGCTTCGATTTCGAGCGTGACCTGCACTTCGCGGAAACGGCCCGTCAGGTCGCTCATCGATTCCTGAAACAGCAGCTGGCCCTCATCGAGGAAGGCCACGTGCGTCGCCACGCCGTCGATTTCGCCCAGTTCGTGCGATGAAATCAGGATGGTCATCTCGCCGGCCTGCTCGAGCAGGCCTTCCATGAATTCGTCACGCACCAGGGGATCGAGACCGCTGAAAGGCTCGTCCAGAACGAGCAGCTTCGGCCGGTACGGCAGCGCGCACATCAGCGCCATCTTCATGCGCATGCCATGCGACAGGTCGCCGATCTTTCGCTCGAGCGGCAGCCGCAGTTGACGCGCGATGGAGGCTTCCAGATCGCGGTCCCAGGTAGGATAGAACGGCCGCAAATAGGCTACATACTCCTCGACCGTCAGCCGCGACGGCATGTCCTGGTTTTCGGAGACGTAGCCGATCTGCCGAAGTTCCCGGGGCGAGATTTTCCGCGAATCGACGCCCAGCAGCGCCGCGCTTCCACGCGTCGGGTCGAGGATGTTCATCAGGATTTTGATCGTCGTGGTCTTCCCCGCTCCGTTAGCGCCGATCAGCGCGAAGGCGCTTGCTTCGGGCACATCGAAACTCAATCCGCGAAGCGCATCGAAGCGCCCGAATTTCTTCCAAAGATGTTCCACGCGGATCATTTGCGGCTTACCTCCTGAGGCATTTCAAGCTTTGCCCATTGGTCCCGAATGGCTTCGATAACTTCGTCGATATCCAGTTCCAAACGCTTGGCCTCGACCACCAGTTGCTCCACCTCGCGCCCCAGGAGGCGCTTCCGGTCACCCGGCCGGGGGTCAGGAATCTCGGCGACCACCGTTCCAATCCCGGGACGCACTTCGAGCCAGCGCTCCTGAATCAGGTGCTGTACCACCTTGTGCGCCGTGTTGGGGTGAATTTTGAACTCCGCCGCGAGCGTCCGGACAGAAGGAAATGCCTGGCCTCTGGCTAGTTCACCGCTGACGAAAGCCTTCTTGGCCGCAAACACCAGCTGGTCGAAGATGGATTCGCCCAGGCGCAGACTCAGACGAAACAGTGTCATATCTGTACTGTGACGCACGTAACTGTAATTGTCAACGCTCGGGTCGTGCCGCCTCCCGGCCCGTTCGACGATGCAGGTCGCGGTTTATCGACCTGCCGGGTCTTGCTTCCTAAGGCCCGGCCACAACCCGCCATTATCGTTTTGGGACCACGCCCTCCCCGTCCCGCCTAACCCCACGCTAAACTATTCAGACTGCATTTCCCGGGGTGTTCATGCGGAGCAAGACTTCCGCCGCCTTTTTCCTGATGATCTTGGCAGTTCTGGTTCTCGGTTCCCTTGCCGTGGAGGCAAAGCCCACCGAGACGCCTGTGCTTTCACTGCCCCGCAGGCCGCACTACGTCTTCCAGCGCGTTGGCGAAAACATCGGCCTCGGGTCTTTGACGCCATCCTCGATCCTGCAAGACCAGAACGGTTTCATCTGGATCGGCACACCCGACGGCCTGCTTCGCTTTGATGGCAATCACATTCTGCGCTTCGGTCTCGAGCAGGGCTTACCCAGCACCCATGTAGGCCAGCTCGTTCTAGCTCCGACCGGCCGAATCTGGGTGGTGACCTCCCGTGGCATCGCCTACATCGAAGGCGGAGTTCTCCGCCAACTCCCACTCGCCAAGGTTTACAATTCCTTTCGCCGCCCCTCCGCACTGGCCCTGGATTCCTGGGGCAAAGTGTATCTCGCCACCGAAGCCGGGCTGCTCCGCGTCGATCCGGAGCGTCCCAACGATCTCCATCTATGGTCCCTTTCCGAAGGCCTGCCCAATCTGGAAGTGGAGTCGGTAAGCATTACCTCAGCGGGCCGCGTGTGGTTCGCTTCCGGGCACCGTGTCGGCTGGCTCGATTCCCAGGAGCATGTGCACATGTTTCCGGCCGAAAGCGGCCTCCCGCACGAACAAGTGATCAGCATCCTCGAGGACTTCGAGCACATCCTCTGGGTTCGCACGGCCGCGCATCTCTACCGCCTCAATCCAGGCGCGACTCACTTCCTACACGAGCTTCCGGATCTACCCCCAGCCAACGACTATGGCTCGCCGGCCCTGGACCGTTCCGGCAATCTCATGATCCCCACAGTCGCGGGACTCTATCGCCGCATCTCTGGCCAGTGGGAAGTGATTGATCAAAGCCGCGGCATGGCTGTCAACGCCACGTTTGCCATCACCGAGGACCGCGAGGGGGCCTATTGGATTGGCCTGGGCGGCGCCGGCATCCAGCGCTGGATCGGCCGCCGAACCTGGTCCAGTTGGACGCAGGTCGAAGGGCTTCCCGACAACGTCGTGTGGTGCGAACTGCGCGATAAAGGCAAGCGCCTCTGGCTCGGCACCAACAATGGCGTCGCCATGTGGGATCCGCAATCGGATCGCTGGCGAATCTGGAAAGCGAAAGACGGCCTCAACGGCTCCCTGGCCCGCGAAATGATTCTCGCGCCCGACGGCGCGGTCTGGGTGCTCTGCTATCCCGGCGGACTCACCCGTTTCGACCCTGGAACTCTCAGCCCCGAAAAAGTTTCGACTCCCGATCCCCTTCCGACCGGCATGCACCTTGCGCCCGACGGCCGCATCTGGATCGCCAACGCGCAGTACCTCAAAGCAACCCGTCCTTCCCAGAGGCCTTTTCCATTCGTGGATGTGCCTTTGCCTCCAGAAATCCACGAGGGCATCGGCCGCTTCGCATCCAGCCCGGACGGCGTTCTCTGGGCCGTTGGCCGCAGCGGTCTCTCGCGCTTCGATGGTAAGCAGTGGCTGCATTTCACGACCGCCAACGGTCTATTACAGGACGAAGTTGTCGAAGCCGCTGCCGTCAGCCGCGATGAAGTTTGGTTTCGCTATTCCGACGCCCTTGGACTGAGTCGCCTGTTGCTCGGGGGTGGAAAACCGCAGATCACTCACTTTGGCTTGGCGGCGGGCCTGCCCTCTCTCAACGTCTCCATGCTCGGAGCCGATCACGAAGGCAACATCTGGGCTGGCGGTGCCCTGGGCCTGACGGAATTCTCCCGCGATGGCCACACTCTTCGTTTCACACAAGCCGATGGCCTCATTTGGAATGACCTCAGCGAGCGCGGCTTCTTCGCCGAAGAAGACGGCACTTTGCTGTTTGGAACCAGCGGCGGCCTGGCGCGCTACAATCCCATCTCCGCGGACGAGCGAGTCGAGCTTCCCCCCCGCGTCGTAATTACCTCCGCACAGCTCGGCTCGCGCGACCGCGTCGGCGAGCGCAATCCCGAAGCGCCGCGCAGCGACAACACGTTCCACGTGGACTTCGCGGCTCTGACCTACCGCGACCCGGAAAGTGTCCGCTGCTCCTATCGCCTGGCCGGCCTTGAAAGTGAAACCAATGAAACCGCGGAGCGCGAAGCGCGCTATGCCGCTCTACCCCCCGGTGACTACCACTTCACCGTCTCTTGCCGCTCCGCACGCGGCACTCTGAGTTTCCCCGCCGAATTCTCGTTCACGGTAATCCCCGCGTGGTGGCAGCGCTGGTATTCGCGCGGTTTCGCCATTCTTCTCGGCATCTTGGCCCTTTATTACCTCATGAACTACCGCACGCGCAAGCTGCAGAGCGAGCACTTCCGTCTCGAACAAGCGGTCGCAGAACGCAGCGAAGCGCTCGCACAAGCCAACAAAGAGCTCGAGGAAATGTCGCTCACCGATCCGCTCACCTCCGCGCGCAACCGCCGCTTCTTCCAAGCCACCATCCAGAGCGATGTGAGCCAGGCCGTTCGCGCGTATTCCTCGCCCGATCCCACGCGCAGCCGCCGCAATCGCGACATCATTTTCTATTTGATAGACGCGGACCATTTCAAGGAAATCAACGACCGCTTCGGCCACGATGCCGGCGATCAAATGCTCATCGACCTCACCACGCGCATCAGCTCCGCCATCCGTTATTCCGACGTCCTGGTCCGCTGGGGCGGCGAAGAATTCCTGGTCGTCTCCCGTTTTTGTGAACGCAAAGAAGCCGCCACTCTCGCGGCCCGCGTCCTCTCCGCCGTAGCCTGCGAACCGTTCAAGGTCAAAGGGGCTGGCCTTTCTCTGCACCGCACCGTCTCGTTGGGCTGGGCCGCCTTCCCTTGGAACGTAGCTTTCCCGGCTGACGTTAGCTATGAAGAAGTCGTGGCCCTCGCCGACCGCTCTCTCTACAAAGCCAAGAACGCCGGCCGCAACCAAGCCATCGGCGCGCTCCTACCAGAATCAGCCGCCGAGTCCCACACCGCTGTGGCCCACGGCGATTCCGAAGCGCGCGTCTCAGAAATCTTAGCCACCGCGACCTTCGTCACGACGTATGGTCTAGAAACCACTTCCATCACCTAGCCGGATTCTAGGTTAGTTTCTTCCACGTAACGTACGCTGCCCCAGCGCCACTGGTTCCAGGGTACACTCTCGACTTGTGACTGCCACTCTCGAACACGTGACCTTTCGCAACGGCGCGTGCCAACTTCACGCCGTCGCCTCCGGCCCACCAAACGGCCCCGTCGTCATCCTCCTCCACGGCTTCCCGGAATTCTGGTATTCCTGGCGGCAGCAAATCGAGCCGCTCGCCGCCGCCGGCTTCCGTGTGGTCGTTCCCGACCAGCGCGGCTATAACCAAAGCAGCAAACCCCGCGGAGCCGCCTGCTATGCGCTCTCGGAACTCACCTCGGACGTGCTGGCCATGGCCGACCAGCTCGGCCAGGAGCGCCTCTTGCTCGCCGGGCACGATTGGGGCGCCGCCGTTGCCTGGAGCGTGGCCCTCCTCCATCCACAACGCATCGCAAAACTCGCCATCCTCAACGTTCCCCACCCCTCCGTCATGCGCCGCTACCTAAACACAGACCGACGCCAGCTTCGCCGCAGTTGGTACATGTTTTTCTTTCAGCTCCCCTGGCTGCCAGAAGCGGCATTCTCGGCATTCGATTTCCGACTCGGAGTCCGCTCTCTAGTGCGCTCCAGCCGCCCCCATACGTTCTCCGCCAAAGATCTCGCCCAATACCGCGCCGCATGGGCCGAGCCCGGCGCACTCACCGCCATGATCAATTGGTACCGCGCCGCTTTTCGCTACCGTTCTAAATTCCCCGACTCCACCGTCCATGTCCCCACCCGTATCCTGTGGG
>Ga0210406_10004514_pt1 | contig 14879 bp, 12 predicted proteins | sample IncBWC30MmetaG_FD_155454 | JGI IMG/M metagenome (GOLD analysis project Ga0210406, IMG submission 155454) | Forest soil microbial communities from Barre Woods Harvard Forest LTER site, Petersham, Massachusetts, United States - Inc-BW-C-30-M | ecosystem: Environmental > Terrestrial > Soil >... | reverse complement strand
TCGCGTCGATGTCATAGATCTGCTCGTCGTTGAGAGAGATGATCTTGTCGCCGCTCTGCAACTTGGCAACGTCGGCCGGGCTATTCTTGATCACCCCGGCAATCACCAGACGGCCGGGCTGCATGTCGATATGAGAGGTCCGTCCATCGCGGACAACCGTCAGAGGAAGTGGTTGCCCGCTATGTTGCTGCGCCCATTCTGATATCTGTTTGATATAATAAATTTTCTGGCCGCCGACCTCGACGACTTGATCGTTCGCTTGCAGCCCAGCCTTGGCAGCTTCCGAATCGGGAGCCACTTTAGCGATGACCGGGGTAAACGCGGGCTGCAACCCGACCTGGCGCAACGACTTACGCTCCCATCCCGTCGTTTCCGGTTTTTCGAACCCGGAATTGATTGTCAGGATCTGATCGCCGCGCAGAACTTTAAATGGAATGACCGCACCCTCGCTGCGGACAACATACCAGCTGATGCTGTCCACCATCCCAGTGAATCGAGAGACTGGGTGGCCGTCGACTTCCACAATCTTGTCACCGGGTTTGAAACCTGCCCTGGCCGCTGGCACATCCGGAGCAACGTAGCCAACCACGGTGGTCGTATCGGCTTCGGCCATCGGCCGGCCGACAATGCAAACGATGGTTGCGAAAACCAGGGCGAGCAAAAAGCTGAAGATCGGTCCTGCTGCCGCGACAATGATTTTGTCTAGCGGCTTGATCGGCGGTAGATCTGAGCCGCTGACCCCTGCTTTGCCCTCAACGGCTTCCATGGTTGCCATTTGAGGGAGCAGTACAAATCCCCCGGCGGGAATCCAACCCAAGCTAAACTCAACGCCTCCTATAGTGCGCTTGAGAATGGGCCGTCCGAACCAGATGCCGAATTTGTCGACATGTAAACCTCGCCAGCGCGCGGCGAGAAAGTGTCCCAGCTCGTGGACAATGATAAGCAGATTAAAGATGAGCAGGACCTCGAAAACGATTAACCCTACCCTTAAGATATTCAGGATCATATTCTATTGCAGCGCCAACACCTGCCGAACCAAATCGCGGGCCTGGCCGTCAGCCTGGATTATATCATCCAGGCTCGGTCTGGCAAAATTGTACGATCGGTTCATGGCTTCCTCGACGAGAGACCAGATGCGCGGGAAAGTGATTCGCCCATCTAGAAACGCTTCGACGGCAATTTCATTGGCGGCATTCAAAACGGCCGGCATGGTCCCCCCGGCTTCGCCCGCTTGCCGCGCCAGTCGCAACGCTGGAAAATCGTTATAGCGCGGCTCTTCAAATTCAAGGCGCCCAAGCTCTGCCAGCCGGAGCGGTTTCAAGGCGTTAGGGACTCTTTCCGGCCAGGTAACGGCGTATTGGATGGGGAAGCACATATCAGAGTGGCTCAGTTGCGCCAGCAATGAACCGTCCACAAACTCGACCATCGAGTGCACGATGCTTTGGGGATGAACCAGAACTTGAACCTGACCCATCGGAATATCGAAGAGCCACCGTGCCTCGATCATCTCGAGACCTTTGTTGAAAAGGGTCGCTGAATCGATGCTGATTTTGCGGCCCATTTTCCAAGTCGGATGATTCAGGGCATCCTCCACTGTCACCGAGGCTAACCGATCGGAGCTTAAAGTCCGAAACGGCCCGCCGGAGGCGGTCAAGATCAAGCTTCTGATTTCCTGCTTCGGTTTACCCTCCAAGCATTGGAAAATCGCATTGTGTTCGCTATCAACAGGTAACACTTTGATACCCTTTTGAGTGGCTCGCTCCATGACCGTCTCGCCGGCCATCACCAGGATCTCCTTGCTAGCGACCGCGAGGTCTTTCCCTGTCTCAATCGCAGCCAGAGCCGGCCTTAGACCCGTCGTACCGACAATCGCGACCAAAACGAGGTCTGCGCCGCCGCTCCGAGCCAGTGTTTCCAGTCCCGATTCGCCGGTGAGGATTTCCGGCGAATACTCCAGTGAGGATCGGAGCTCGTTCACGTGATTCTCGTCGACCAGACAAATTGCCTCCGGTCGCGTACGGTTGGCCGCCTCAGCCAGTAGCCGGGCGTTCCGATTCGCCGCCATTCCGACGATCTGCATCCGATCTGGAATGGATTCGGCTACCTTAATCGCGCTAGACCCAATGGACCCGGTAGCGCCCAGGAGAATGACACGGCGTTTTCTCATCGGGCTAACAACCTAAGATAAAAGTAAAGCAAAGGACCAGTAAACAAGAGGCTATCGATCAGGTCTAGCACACCGCCTATTCCCGGCAAGACCGAACCGGAATCTTTGACGCCGGTGCTTCGTTTTAATATCGATTCGCCGAGATCACCAACTACCGCGGCCAAGCCGATCAGCACCCCCAGGATCAATGCTTGCCACCCGTATAACGGACCCAATGCTGCCGGTAGCACCAGAAGCGCCAGATAACTGCCGAGTATCGCGAACACCAGGGAACCGATGAATCCTTCCCAAGTCTTGGCTGGACTGATGTGCGGCACCATCAAGCGGCGTCCGAGCTTGCTGCCTACCAGATAAGCGCCCATGTCACTGAACTTTGTGACAATAACCAGGTAAAGCACGTAATATTGGCCGATCGGGTGTCCATCTGCTCCTCGCGGTAATACATAAATGATTTTCGTGAGAAAGTTGAATAACCAAGCGACATAGAGCAACCCGAACAAGGTATAAGCCATGGTTTCGAGGGGCGCTTGCTTCGTCGTAGGTCGAAACATTTGCCGGGCAAAAACCCCGAACAAGAAAACCAAGGGCACTAAAGTCTCAAAATTATAGTCGGCGTCAGATCTATTCGAACGAAAGAACAGGAAGCTGCCGACGAAATAGGCCGCGCCGCAGCACATGCCGAACGCTTTAAAGCAACGCATCCCAGATTTCTCGATCATCTGGAAGTATTCCCAGAGACCCGCCAGGCCCAATGCGGCGATCAATAGGAAGAAAACAACTTCGTTTCCGGTAAAAACAACCGCGAGGGCGATTGCCCACATGGCAACGGCGCTAACCAGTCTTCGCAAAAAGCGGCTCATGAAGGAACGTTGCGGCGGAGCCTGCCATATTGGACCCCTCGCGTCTAGAGCGAGTGGGCGAATGGGCGAACGGGCGAAACGGCGAGTGCCGCGAAGTGGCATAACACAACAACCCAGGGCCGAAAGCTTTCGGCCCTGGGTTGGGTTCTAGAAGATCCGCCCTGAAGGGGCGACCGAACAAGATTCCGGGTGTGCCCATTGCCTCCGCGCCAATCCAGGACGCCGCGTAACACAGGCCAGGTCCGTACCGGTTGAACGCGGTACACCCTCCAAATCGCGTAGCATCCACTTCGTCCACCTTCCTACCGTCCAGTGGACAACTTCAACTCCACCAAGGAACGCTCGATTTCATCCACGCGCTCTTTCAATGGCACGATGCGTTGCGCTTCAGCTTGGCAGAAGCTGTCCAGTGGGTCGAACGTGGTCGCAACCTCATGGTAGAAAGCGGTGATGGCGTTCCTCAACTGGGTCTGGACCGCATCGGAGAGCTCGGTGCGTTTCTCATTCATCCGTAGGCGGTATTCCCTCAAAATGTGGCGTCGCCTGAGAACGGCGTACAATGTCCCGGCCGCCGCGGCCACGCCTGCTACCGTCCCGGTCACATCCAGAATCGCTGCATGTGCCAGTGCGGCGATGACTGTAAAGATTCCGCCGGCGGCAGCGACTCCGGCCGGCACCCGAAGCCAGCGGGCCGTCTCGCCAAACCAGTTCTGGAGCTGTTCTTTGATTTTCGCATCGGATGTCTGTTCCAACAGAGTAAGTTGCAGCCTTTGCAGAATGATTCCGCGCTGGCTCAGGAACCCGGGCAGCGCCGGCCGCACCTGCCTTTTAGTGTCGCTATCGAATTGAACTTGGACGCGTTCCTGTAAATCTTGCCAGATGCCGCGGAGATCCGATTCGAGCAGACCCAGAGCGTGTTCGATCTGTTCCTGTACCTTCGTTCTGACATCTCGTTCTACCTGATCCTGAAAATCTTTTTCCCAACGCCCGCCGGAGAAAATCATTTTGAGCGTTTGCGTGAGGCTGAGCCGTTCCTCGAGCAATTTTTCACCGCGCTCCCGGCAGTTGTCGTAGGCCATTTCCATCTCTCGGATAAAGCCACCTATCTGACGAAGAGTTTGAGCTTTTCTCGCCTCTAAAGACCGGCGAATTGTGTTCAATTTTTCCTGGTCCGATTTCAACAGGTCCAAGGAACTCTGCAGGCGAACTTGAATAGAATTCGCGACCACTTGTGCGGTTTGAGCCGTCGAACGCAACTTGCCTGCTCGTTCTTCACTCTGTGTAACTGTCTCGGAGATCCAATTTTCTAAAGCAGCAAAGTTGCTTTCTCGCCAAAGTGTTTCCTCTGGCGGATCCGAGGCGAGTTTCGCCTGCAGGGCCTTCTTAGCGGACACGGCAAAGATCGGACGGCTTGAGCCAAGATGCTGAAGAATAACTTGTTCAAGATGCTTGATAATGTCCTGGCCCTGTTCGGGAGAACGCAGATCCGCTTGTTGTAAAACAAACACGATGTTCTTCTTCCATCGATTTCCGAGCAGCTTAAGAAAATCCCAGGCTGAGGCGCCCCAAGGATTCACGACGGACGAAACGAATACGACTAGATCGGCCAGCGGGATATAGCCGGTCGTGATTTCATGGTGGGTGGCGACGATCGTGTTGGTTCCCGGCGTGTCGACGATGTTAAAATTCTTCAGAAACGGGATGGGCTGGTAACGCTCGGTTAGGTGTTCTGATATGGGCACATCATGCTCGGCTTGGCCGTATTTGAAGACGTAGATCTTGTCGGTGGCGGGCAGCACATCGACTTTGCAAAACTCCTGTCCGAACACAGCGTTCAACAAAGACGATTTACCGGCCTTGACTTCACCGACCACCACAAAAAGCAAAGGGTCAGCCAGGCTACGCGAAAGAGTCTGTAAGGTTTCGACTATTTCCGCGCTCTCATCGGTTTCCCTGGCGAGAGAAACCAAGTTTCCCACAACGCCACCGAGCCGTGCCCGAGCCTCGAGATATGCCTCAACTACCATGGACACGATCGTAATACTGCTTGAGGGAACTTTGGGTCAATGCTGGCTATGGTAGCAGAATCGTAAGGCTTCGCTAGCGGCCGTAGGGACGAGCGCCCGACTTCGCCCGCTGCCGCGGGACTACGTCAACATAAGGAACTAATCTTTGTCCCGGAGGGACCGAATGATCGTAGCCAGGCAATTTATTGCCTGGAACAGGTCCTATCGAAAATCCGTCCCGTAGGGCAGTCTGATGCTTACCCACGGTTGGTTAGTCGTCCTGATCGTGGCACTGCTATCGGACCCAATCACACCGTCCCTACGGGACGGATTCCTTTTTGAACGGATACCAGGCAATAAATTGCCTGGCAACCATCATCTGGTCCCTCCGGGACAAACACACCTGCGTCCTTATGTTGACGCGCATGCGCGGATTTGCTCTCGGCGGCTGGCCTCCACCAAAACGAGATCAAGCTCCAGCAGCCAATCTCGCCCGTTTCTTAGTCGGACTTGGACGTGGCGAGGCCGAAGGATGTGATTGCGGGCCAGGAGTCGGGCTGCTCTTAGGTTTGTTCATCGCAATCAATTGACTGACAGTCACGAATTTGAATCCCTTGGCTGCGAGCGCGTCGAGGGTGGCGGGCATCGCATCGACAGTTTGCTTATGGATATCGTGGGAGAGAACAATCGCGCCGGGCCGGGCACCGGCTAGGATCCGTTCTTCAATGACAGATGCGCCTGGCCGCTTCCAATCGAAAGGGTCTACCGACCATATGATGACGTTGAGGCCGAATTGTTTCTCAATCCAATCCTTCTGCCGGGCAGTGATCGCGCCGTAGGGCGGTCTCATCAACACCGGCGTGTAACCGGACGCGTCTTTGATCGCGTTTTGGGTCTTGTTGATCTCTTCCGTGACTCGATCGTCGGACAATTTCGAAAGCTGTGGATGAGTCCAAGAGTGGTTCCCGATCTCGTGGCCCTCGGCGAGAATTCGTTTCACAATCGCTGGATTGCGCTCGGCGTTCTGACCGATCATGAAGAAGGTCGCTTTGATGTTTCGCTGCTTGAGAATATCGAGGAGCCGGGGCGTGGTTTCCGGACTGGGGCCGTCATCGAAGGTCATGGCGATGTAGGGGCCATCGACGTTGACGCTGAACCAGGTCGCCGGTTTCGACGCTCCGGTTGAAGCTTCTGGTGACGACGCCGGGGTAGGTGAAGGACTCGGGCTTGCTCCTGGCGTGTCTTCGGCCATCGCCAGAGAAATCATCCCGAAAAAGAAGAGAAATGGACCCAAAAAATAACGCATGTTCACAAAAATCGGTTCAACAGGACTTCTAACTTCTTAACCGTCGCCGGCGGCCAAAGTTTCCGATCAGTAATCAATGCCGAATCCAATGCCCGGTGTTCCGGCCAATTCGGTTCTTCTGGGATCTGCGCGATTACTCTTGGGATGATCTGCCGAGCAGCTTCGGCGTTGGCGAGAAGATGTTCGATTACTGTATTGGCGGTAACCGGCTCGTCATCGACCTTCCAACAATCGTAGTCTGTTACCAAACTGATGGCCACAAAAGCGATTTCCGCCTCGCGGGCAAGTTTTGCTTCCGGCATGTTGGTCATGCCAATCACATCGAACCCCATTTTTCGATGAAACTCGGACTCGGCTCGAGTTGAGAAAGCCGGGCCGTCCATGTTGACGTAGGTCCCACCATCATGAACCCGGCAACCGACGGCTCGAGCTGCCTCCACCGTAATAGCCTTCAACTTGGCGCTAACCGGATCCGCTAAGGAAACATGGGCGACGATTCCCTCCCCAAAAAAAGTCCAGGAAGCTCTTTGGCTGGTTCGATCAAAGAATTGCGATGGCAACACGATATCTCGAGGAGCGTATTCCTCTTGGAGGCTGCCAACTGCGCCAACACTGATGAGCCAGCGAACATTAAGGGAACGCAAGGCAAAGATGTTTGCTCGATGGTTCAATTCGGTAGGTAAGATCCGATGGCCTCGACCGTGCCGGGGCAAAAAAAAGACCGGCCGGCCGCCTAAGAGCCCGGTCATGATCGAATCGGACGGCTTGCCGAAGGGCGTGTCGACTTCGATCTCTCGAGCTGATTCCAAGCCGCCGATTTGGTAAAGGCCGCTCCCTCCAATGACCCCGATAGCAGCAGGCAGCTCACTCATCTTGAAGTGGCTCTATTCTGCTACCAGACGCTCTACCGTGGAAGCCAATTGCGTGACATCGGCTGACGTAGTCTCAACGATTCCCTTTTTGTTGATAATCCACATCTCCGGAATCTCGTGTACCGAGTACTTCGTGACCAGATCGTTCTTCCAACCTTTACCATCAAAATACTGAGGCCAGGGTATCAAGTGTTTGGCGATAAAATTGTCCATCGCCCGCCGGTCCTTATCCAAAGAGATCCCGAGGATGGTTAGTCCCTTGGACTCAAAGGTCTGGTAAACCTGTTGCACCTGCGGCATTTCCCTAACGCAATCCGGGCACCAAGATGCCCAGAAATCGATCAGCACGACCTTGCCGGAGAGTTGGTTCAGATCGACCGGCTGCCCTTGAGAATCCACAAATGAAAGGTCGAGCTTCGCGCCCACCAACCGTGCTTTTGACAGGGCCGCTTTCGCGGCCTCAACCAGTTCAGGGTTCGAGTCTTTACTGAGTTGCTCCAGAAAAGCGATGCCTTTGCTCTGATCTGCTTTCAGCAGCAAGCTCGACTGCACGATTTGAAGTTTCACCCTGTTCTCTGCTTGGGGGTAGCCGGCTAAAAACTGACCGATCTTTGTGGCTAAATCTCCAGCTTGCTGTGGGGTGTGAATCAAATCGTCGTTGTCTAAATAGCAGGAGAGCAACGTTTCTCGAATTTCCGTTTCGCTGGCTTTGGGCTGCGCATGGTCCTTCAGAAAGGCATCCGTCTCGGAGGAGAGATTGGCCAAGAGGCTCGTTCTTTGTTCGGCCGGTCCGGAAAAATCCGCGTTATCGATCTTCCACAGCAATGCGCTGGCCGCATTTGCATCATCGGGATGTTTCGCTAGAAAATCTGCCGCGGCGTCATAAAGCGCTTTCTTACGTCCCGCGTAAAATTCTACCGCGTTCTCTCCGGTTGGCGGTTTTTCTTGGCGCTGCTTTTCGAGTTCCGCCACTTTCGACCAATCAGAACTGTTTTGGCCAAAGCAGTTGAGCGCGAAACCGCTTAAGGCAAGAAGAAGATAATGCCGCCGCATGGATGCAGTTTGGATTCGGCTAGACCGCCCTGTCAAGTCGCGTGATGACGAGTAGCCGCTTAGGCAGGTCCCCAGCGATCTGACGAGTCCGTCGCCACACTTGTGCGGCCGAAGCATGTGTTAATCAGGCGGCTGCCGAGAACGACCCAGGGCGAGGTTAGCGCTAACGTTTCCACTGCCTAGTTCGTCACGTCACCGACGTGCGTTGTCGTGGGTGCCGGTGTCTCTCCGGCATGAGCGACCGGAGTATGACCCCAGATTTGCATCACCAGGTTCGCAGCCAGAATCAAGCCGCCGCCGATGAGCAGGTTGGTCGAGAGTTGCTCGTTCTCGTAATTAATACCGACCAACCGGGATAACCCAAGCGGCAAGAACGTTGCGAAGAACGAGGTGGAGACCGGTTCCAACGTGTAGATCAGAGCGGCTTCGCTGGCTGGAATGTATTTCTGACAACGATTCATCAGGTTGAACGCGAGTAATGTGCAGAACACCACGAGAATGGCGATGAGATAAAACTGTTCGCCGATCCCGGCGGCGATCTTGTAACTGTCGATCGAGTGATTTGATAGAATCGCAACCAGGGCGAAGACCGCGCCCACGCTGAAGAACATGACGGTGGAAACCATCTTGGTGCGGTTCTGAAAAAAGCCAGGAGCGTCTAGGACCATGATCTGCCCGGTGAAAAAGACGGTGCTCAGCAAGGTTTCGCATTCACCTCGGCCCATACGAAACTGGGTCCAATCGATCTTACTGAGAATGGCGATTCCCGCGAGGACGCCTGCCGTGGCCAAAAGCTGAACGAGGCGAGGGAACCGTCTTCCGACGATGGCATGGTACAGCGGCACCAGAATACAGTAGGTCTGAGTCAGAAATGAAGAGGTCGAAGCAGGTGTGTACGCTAATCCGTCCACTTGAAAGACCATCCCGACTCCTCCGAATAGGCCAAGCCAAAGACCCTGTCTGATCTCGCGTGCCCGCAATGACGGAAGATCTCGCCAGCTCAAAAGAACCATAATAGTCGCCGCGATACCGAAGCGGAGAATCCCTTGTAATCCGACTACGAACCAGCTCGACTCGCCCGGAATATGGTTCAGATAAAGCAGCGTCAGCGCCTTGCTAGCGGGAAAGCTTAACCCCCAGAAAAGGCAGGCAAGCGTCAACCCGATCGTTGCCGAAATGTGACGTGATGGCCTGACCTTGTCATGCATAGGGCGGAGCCGTGAGCTACGCATGCTGGAGCAACCCAGTCAACGAGCGGGAACGAGCGGGAACGGCGGCGATGCTGAAATGGCCCCTGATGTGGTGGTGCCACGACCCAGTTGGGCCCATGATTCGGTGGGCCGATGACCTGGTGGGGCGAAGAACTCGGCGCGCCGAGGACGTGAATTGGCCGGCGGACTGATTCGCGCCGGTTTTGTGCCGCTCCGTGCACGTGGCCTCGCTGCTGGTTGTGATAGTCGCGAAAATCGTATCAGCGGGGGTTAGGATGTCGATCGGTGAAGCCACCTCCACGGCACGGCTCAAAACCGGCGCGGACTCGTCTAATCGATAACCAATGTCCTCGGCGCGCCGAGTTCTTCGCCCCACCGGGTCATCGGCCCTACCGCATCAGGGGCCGTTCCAGCTGCTCTTTCCCCACCATGTCTACAGATCTAATCCCAACTGATTGGGTTCGATACGGCGGAACGCTTTCGTGCTTAGCTCAACATGTTTCGGCTTTAATCCAGCTCGCCGACAACCGACTTCGAAAATTTTGCGGATCTGTTCAGCGTGAATTCCTTGGCCCTGCATCCTTAGCCCGAACGCGGATTCATTCAGCTTGCCGCCTCGTAGCGATTGGATACGGCCAAGAACCAGGTTTTTCCTGTCTGGGAAATGGGTCTCCAACCAATTGGTAAAGACCGTAGCTACCGCCAACGGGAGCCGCACAATGGTGTAATAAGCGAATTGAGCGCCGGCTTCAGCCGCTGCTGCAAGAATGCTTGGTATTTCGTGATCGTTCAGTCCGGGAATAATCGGGGCAACGTTGACACCGACCGGAACGTTAGCATTTGATAACTCACGCACGGCGGCGAGGCGAGACCGAGGGTTGGACGCTCGCGGCTCCAGCTTTTGAGCGAGACTGGCATCCAACGTGGTGATGGAGATCGTCACTCCCGCTGCGTTGTGGGCGGCTAAACTTGCCAGCAGGTCGGCGTCCCTGGTCACCAGGTGGTTCTTGGTAACGATGAAAGTCGGGTTCCGAAAGTCCGCCAGTACCTGGAGACAAGCACGCGTGATCTTCAGCTTGCGTTCGATGGGCTGGTAACAGTCGGTGACTCCACTCATGGTGACAGTCTGGGGCCGCCAGCTCGGCCGATTTAGTTCGGCTGCCAGGAGCGTAGCCGCATTCATTTTCACGAGGATCTTTGATTCGAAATCGATCCCGGCAGAGAACCCGAGGTATTCATGGGTGGGCCGGGCATAGCAATAGGCGCAACCGTGTTCGCAACCTCGATACGGGTTGACGCTGGTCTCAAAACCAACATCCGGACTTTGGTTACGAGCAATGATGCTTTGAGTGTCGTCGTGAAAAAGCTGGGTACGGATATGCGTCTCTGACGCAGGATCGCACCATTCATCGACGTCGTAGCGCAATGGTTCAAACCGGTTGACAGGATTGATGCTGGAACCGCGTCCAACGATTTTCTCACCCCAACCGGACAGATTTGGAGCTGTGGACGGACGCATGTCGCTAACATGCATCGGGCGGATATATGTTCAAGTGAACATTAATGACTTAAGGTTTTTGCCAATCGTGCTCGAAATTTGGTGGGGCGAGGTTCCCGAATAACGCAATGTGGGTGCGGAGAAAATAGGTGCGGAACAACCGACCGTTCTCTTACGCCGAAGCGCGTGCCGAGCCGGGGAGGACGCGTTACCAAAGGCTCGGCGGGCGTCCCAGTCTACTCAAACTAATCATTCACGCACACTCAGCCCTCTTGCGGGAATCGGGAGCTCATCGGGAGCCTCGCCCCACCAGATGACAACTGATCAACGGAAATAGTCCGGCGCGTTCCCGGGTTTCCATTTGATGTTGCAACCGATACTAGCTCGTTGTTCGGACGCGACAGGTTGACCGGATAAGACCGCCTCCACCGCTGCTCGCAAATCTCTACCGGTGAGTGGCCGACTGTTTCCGGGGCGGCTATCGTCGAGTTGACCGCGGTAAACGAGTCTACGCTTTTCGTCGAATACAAAAAAGTCCGGGGTACAAGCGGCCCGATATGCCTTGGCGACAGCTTGGCTTTCGTCGTAAAGGACCGGGAAGCCGAAGTCCCGGCTGAGTTCAGCAAGCTTATCCGGTGCGTCATCGGGATAATTCTGGGCATCATTAGAGCTGATGCCGACGATGCCGGCATTCTTACCGGCGTAGTCTCGGCCTAGCCGCACAAGCTCGGCTTTCACGTGCAGTACGTAAGGACAATGCCGGCAGATGAACATCACCAGCAGAACGCGATTTGATGCAAAATCAGAGAGACTGACCATCTTCCCATCCGCTACATCCGGTAGATGGAAATCGGGAGCTTCTCGCCCTAGCTCTACCATCGTAGAAGGTGTCGCCGCCATGGAGAAAGTATGGCGCAAAAGGGGGTATTTAGCGAGCGCCGGGCGGATGCAAAGTAATCCGTAGTAGGAGCCAGGAGCCAGAACCCAGGAGTCAGGAGGTGCTGAGTCGGAAGTACGCTGGATAGCAATCCAGAATTGTCCAGGACGGTCGTTGCCAGAACTCCGGAATCGGAGGGTTCTGGATTTTCAGAAGCTGACTACTGACTAGTCACTGCTCTTGAAACCAGGTGCTTTCCTGCACCCGGCGCGTAGCTGGGCCCAGCACCTCCTGGCTCCTGGATTCTGGCTCCTGACTCCTACTGACTGCCCGCAGCGCCGACCGATATGGTCTTGTCACTGCGCTGAAGCAACGGGTGCGCTCTCGGTGGGCGAGACATCTACCGGCCGCACTACCATGATCCCGGCGAACTTGTGATATCGATAGACGTATTGATGCAGCGCGACATCGATCATCACTTGACGCTCATCTTTCGAGGCGTGCATAAAATGCAGCACACCGACCCCGTCGCGGTAGGCGATTCCGACATGTTCAGTAAATCCTTCTGGCCCGCGGCCGGTGATGCAGATGATATCACCGCTGCGGATCTTTGGTTCGATGGCCGCAACGCGTTCCCGGGGGATATGATAGACCGTTCGTGAGGCCACGGTTTCCTCCATATACCGAATGGCGGGCACCAGGCTAGGATTATGCCGCAAGTAGCGCGAGCTTCTCCAATACCGGCTCATCTCGTTAAGGTACCGGCCGCGCATAGGTACTCCGCCTAGGCTGACTGTAAGATTTTTTACCAGACCGCGTCTTTCGTTGTCGTAGATCCAGTCCTCCAGAAAATGCAAACGCGACGTATACAAACCGTTGCAGTGCCCTCCGCGGTAACGATCCATCTCAATCATAGCCAACAGGTCACGAGGCGTGTACCCGCTCGATTTCAATTCGAGCATGCGAGAGAATCCGAGAGCGATCTCGTAGAAAGTCCAACAATCCATGGCGAACAAGTCGACCGAAGGCGCCTCGATACGATCATCGATCTCAAGAGTAAAACTGCGGTAAGGAGTTCCGAGCAAAGCTTTCCCCACTAGAACCATCCGTTCGCCTAGAGGTCGCGAGCGCCAGCCTTCTTGCTCCGCTTTTGCAACCAACATTTCAAAAGTTGGTTCTCCCCTGAAGACAATGCTCAAAGGAAGCGAAGCCGCGGCCGGAAGCGCTTGCAGCAACCAAAAACCCAGTACACCGATGGCGACATACGAACGCATGCCGCCATAATGCCTGATTTTTGGTGTCTCAGCCAGGGGAAACGAGCGAGAGCGAGCGGGAACGAGCGCGAACGGTGACTAGGAAACGAGTCGGTGGATACAACGATTGGTTTTCGGCGTTCCCGCTCGCTCTCGCTCGTTTCCTTGCTAGGTTTCTCTATGACGATCCAAGACCAGATCGAGGCTGATCTCAAAGACGCGATGAGGGCGAAACAGGCTGAGCGTCTTTCTGTTTTGCGCATGGCGAAGTCAGCATTGATGAATGCGACCATTGAGAAATATGGAGCTGGGGGAAAACTCTCGGATCCGGAAGCCGTGGTCGTTATCCGGAAGCAGGTCAAGCAGAGAGAGGATTCGATCGCAGGTTTTGAAAAGGGCGGCCGGCCCGAATTAGCGGACAAAGAGCGGCGAGAGATGGAGATGCTCGGCCAATATCTGCCCAAACCACTATCGGAAGCAGAGATAAAAGCTTTGGTTCAGGAAGCGATCAAGGAAGCCAATGCCACGTCAAAGGCGCAGCTTGGTCAGGTCATGAAGATTGCCACTGAACGAGCGGCCGGCCGAGTCGATGGGAAGACACTCAGTCAGCATGTCCGTGATGCGCTTCCTTGAGCGGGGAACCGAAGGGTGGTCCGGATTTGCGAGCAGAGTTTCGCCGGGAGGTGAAATAATGCATATGGGAAGGTCGTGTGACCGCTCACGCCTTTGCGCTTGTCATTTTGGAGCGGATCGGCTTCTATACCCGATTGGCCTCGGTTAAGTGCGACTCTGGCCCTTTTTTTAATGAGAGCAGCGATTGTAGTGGCCGCGGGCAATAGTCAGCGAATGGGGTTCGACAAGCTCACTGCGGACCTGGGCGGTAGGCCCCTATTTATCCGCACCTTGGAACGGTTCGAGAACTGCTCAGAAGTGGATGAGATCGTTTTAGTTGCGAACGAAGAACGCATCAAACATTTCGGCAATCTGGTTGAAGAATACCGTCTGCGAAAAGTGGCTACGGTCGTGGCCGGCGGTGCTGATCGGCATCTTTCGGTTTGGAAAGGCTTAGGTGCGTTAAGTGAAAACGTTGAAATCGTCGCCGTGCATGATGGCGCCAGACCACTAGTGTCGAGTGGAACGATTTCCAGCGCGATGACGCTCGCAAATAAATGCGGAGCGGTTGCATTGGCGGCTCCAGTCGTAGAAACGTTGAAAAAAGTGGATAGTGATGGTTTGGTAGTGGGCAGTATTGACCGCTCGGGTCTGTGGACGATGCAAACGCCACAAATCTTCAGGCGAGACTGGTTGGTGGCTGCGTACGAGTTGGTGCTTGCGCGCGGTGTTAGGGTCACGGATGAGACCTCGGCGGCGGAAATGGCCGGTTTTCCCGTACGCCTAATGCAGAGTGGTGACTGGAATGTAAAGGTGACTTACCCAAGTGATTTGGAATTGGTTCGCAGTTTATTCAGCCTGGAGACGAGTACAGCAGCGACTGGAACATGATGCGGCGCGAAATTTTGCGTCTGATTATCTGAAGAGCTGACAAATGGTATACCAGACAACAAAGCTGAGGAATGGGATTCGCGTCGCCACGTGTGAGATGCCTCAGATGAAGAGCGTCAGCGTAGGCATCTGGGTCTCTATAGGTGGTCGTCATGAGCCGGAAGAACATTGTGGGATCTCTCATTTTCTTGAGCACCTTTTGTTTAAGGGAACGAAGACCCGGAGCGCCCAGCGTTTAACGGAAGAGGTGGAAGGTGTGGGCGGATTTATCAA
>Ga0210406_10004513_pt1 | contig 14879 bp, 14 predicted proteins | sample IncBWC30MmetaG_FD_155454 | JGI IMG/M metagenome (GOLD analysis project Ga0210406, IMG submission 155454) | Forest soil microbial communities from Barre Woods Harvard Forest LTER site, Petersham, Massachusetts, United States - Inc-BW-C-30-M | ecosystem: Environmental > Terrestrial > Soil >... | reverse complement strand
GCCATAGGTCGACGCGAGCCCGGGCACGCCTGACTGCAGACGGACGGCCGTGTAGCCGAGACCCACGTAGCGCCGCGCCTCGGCAATCGTCTCCTCCACCGTCTCGCCGTTGGCGTGGCCATACACACGCACCGCGCTGCGGCAGGCGCCGCCGAGCAGCTGGTAGAGCGGCATGCCGGCCGCTTTGGCCTTGAGGTCCCACAGCGCGGTATCGACCGCCGCAATCGCGGTCATGGTTATCGGGCCGCGCCGCCAATAGGCGCCGCGGTAAAGGAACTGCCAGATATCTTCGATCTGGTGCGCGTCGCGGCCGATCAGGCACGGCAACACGTGATCGGATAGATAGCTCGCGACGGCCAGTTCGCGGCCGTTCAACGTGGCGTCCCCGAGGCCGAAGCTGCCGTCCGCTGTCTCGATCCTGAGCGTGACGAAATTACGGCCTGGGCAGGTGACGATCACCCGTGCATTGGTGATTTGCATCGCCGCTGACTTTGACATCGTATCGGAGCTTCCGAGCCTTTGGTAAGGCCACTTCAGCGCATTGTCCAACCTCGCGTCAAGGCCCGCGGCCAACTATATTGAAATACTGGCCTGGCCAGTGTACGTTAGCGCCCAGCTCAAATCGCCAACCGCCGCGTGTATTCATGACGTTTGCTGACGGCTTTCTTGCGCGCACTATCCACCGCATCGGTCTCGGTCGCGGCGAGCAGCCCGTCGATGACGCGGGCCAGATGATCCCGCATGGCATTGCGTGCGGCTTGGCTGTCGTGCTTGCGCAATGCCGCGAGGATGCGCCGATGTTCGCTGATGCGCGGCTGCACACCGACGCTGCGCGCCCGCTCCAGCATATGCGCGCAAAGCGGTGATTTATAACGTATATCCCAAAGATTTTCGATGACCGCGGTGATCGCCGAGTTGCGCGTGGCTTGCGCAATCGCGACGTGAAAGCGGCGGTCCGCCATCTCTCCTTTCTGCTTGCGCGCATTCTCCTTGATCATATCTTCGAGGATCTCTTCGATCCCCCGGAGCTGCTCCTCGGTGATGATGGTCGCCGCCAACGCCGCCGCCTCGGCTTCGAACAGACGCCGCGCCTCGGTCAGCTCGAACGCGCCGATGTCGAGGTCATCCGCGCCGATCTGCGCCGGCGGGTGATCGGTGATATAGATTCCCGAACCTTGCCGCGCCTCCACCAGGCCGCGGATCTCGAGAGCGATCATCGCTTCGCGGATGGTGGGCCGGCTGACTTTGAACGAGGCGGCAAGGTCCCGCTCCGAGGGCAGCCTCGAGCCGGGCTTGTAGTCGCCCGATTTGATTGACGCCATGATGGTGTCGGCGACCTGACGATAGAGTTTGCGAGTATCGATCGGAGTACTCATGGCCCGAATCTTGACCGCTTCATCCACGGATGGCAATGTTGTCAGACCACTTCATGGGCCAACCATGGGCCGACCATTTCACCTGCATCCTCAGAGATTCTTTCCCGCGGACCCGCAGGTCCGCTCGATCGCGGCGCGCCTGCATGCAGCGGTCGAAGGGCTGCCCATCGTCAGCCCGCACGGCCATACGGATCCCCGCTGGTTCTCCGGCAATAGGCCCTTCGAGGACGCCGTCAGTCTGCTGCTTTGGCCTGACCATTACTTGCTGCGCATGTTGATGAGCCAAGGCGTGCCGCTGGAGCGCTTAGGGTTCCGTTCCGCGGACGCTGCGCCCGCTGCGACCGATCGGCGGCCGATCTGGCGCCTGTTTGCCGAGCACTACGGGGCCCTTCGCGCAACCCCTTCGCGGCTGTGGCTCGATCATGTCTTTGCGACCGTGTTCGGATTCGAGGTCCGCCTCAGCCCGGAAACAGCCGACCACTATTTCGATACCATCAATGCCGCCTTGGCCACGCCTGAATTTCTGCCGCGGGCTCTGTACGAGCGCTTCGGGATCGAAGTGCTGGCAACCACCGAAGGCGCGCTGGATGCGCTCGATCATCATGCGGCGCTCGCCAAGTCCGGCTGGAAGGGCCGGATCATCACGACTTTTCGGCCGGATGACGTCGTCGATCCGGATCGGGCGGACTTCATCGCCAATGTAGTGCGGCTGGGCGAGTTGGCGCGCGAGGACACGACCAGCTGGCGGGGCTACCTGGCAGCCCTGGCGAACCGGCGCGCCTTCTTTCGCGCGCTTGGCGCCACTGCCACCGACCATGGTCATCCGACCGCACGCACCGCGAATCTCTCACCGCCCAAAGCACGGGAACTCTTCGGCCGCGTTCTCGCGTCTAGGCAGCAGCCGGGCGACGCGGAGGTATTTCGCGCGCAGATGCTCACCGAAATGGCGCAGATGTCCTGCGACGACGGCATGGTGATGCAGCTACACGCCGGCGCGTGGCGCAATCACAACGAGGCTCTGTTCAAGCGCTTCGGCCGCGACAAGGGCGGAGATTTTCCCACCCGGACCGACTTCACGGCGGCGCTCAAGCCTTTGCTGGATCGCTTCGGCTCGAGCCGAGACTTTCTGCTGATTCTGTTTACGCTCGACGAGAGCACCTACTCTCGGGAACTCGCGCCGCTGGCCGGCCACTATCCCTGCATCAAGCTGGGCCCGCCGTGGTGGTTCCACGATGCTCCCGAGGCCATGCTGCGGTTCCGGCGTCAGGTTACCGAGTCGGCCGGCTTCTACAACACGGTCGGATTCAACGATGACACCCGTGCATTTTTTTCGATTCCCGCGCGCCATGATCTGGCGCGGCGGATCGATTGCGCCTACCTCGCGGAATTGGTCGCGACTCATCGCCTGGATGAGGACGAAGCCGGCGAAGTGGCGGTCGATCTAGCGTATCGCTTGGCTAAATCCGCCTACCGGTTGTGAGACACCGGCTCAACCGAGGGACATTGCCGCGGTTGCCGGCCAATGTGCGGCGTCCCGACTATGATTTCCAGAACGTCAGTGTCGGCATCGTGCATTTGGGAATGGGCGCATTTCATCGCGCGCATCAGGCTGTTTTCACGGAAGACGCGCTGAGCGGCGGCGGCGATTGGGGGATACTCGGCGTCTCACTGCGGCATGCCGCCGCGCCGGAGGCATTGGCCGCGCAGGATCAGCTGTACACGGTTGAAACGCTTGCAAGCGGCATGGACTACCGTGTGGTGGCCGCAATCCGCGCCTCCGTGTGCGCCCCGAAGCATCGCAGCCAACTGCAGGACGCGCTCGCCTCGCCGCAGACTCACATCGTGACGCTGACGGTAACCGAAAAAGGGTACTGCCTCGGAGCAGACGGGCAGCTGGATCTCACTCGCCCTGAGATCTCACACGATCTCCAGCATCCCCGCGAGCCGATTTCCGCGATCGGGTGGATCGTACACGGGCTGGCTGCGCGCGCGACGCGGGACCGCCGGCCGATCACCGTCATCAGCTGCGACAACCTGCGGGAAAACGGCACCCGGCTGCGCGGCGCCGTGACGGCGTTTACCGAGCGCAGCCGGCCCGACCTCTTGCCCTGGCTGGAAGACAACGTGGAGTTTCCGCGTACGGTGGTGGATTGCATCGTGCCGGCGGCGACCGACACCGCGCGTTCGCGCGTCGCCGAAGCGTTGGGCTTCGAAGATAGGGCCTGCGTGCAGCGCGAGGCGTTCAGCCAATGGGTGATCGAGAACCGCTTCGCGGGCCCGCGTCCCGACTGGGATCGGGTCGGCGTACAAATCGTGGATGATGTCGATGCACACGGCCGCCTCAAGCTTCACGTGCTCAATGCATGCCATAGCGCCCTCGCCTACCTCGGGCTGCCGCGCGGCTACACCTTCGTTCGCGAGGCCATCGCGGACGCGGAGCTTGCCCGATTCCTGAACAAGCTGGTGTCGATCGAGATTGCGCCCGCGCTCGCGCCGCTGCCGGTCCTCGACTACTGGCGCACGGTCCGTTCGCGATTCGCCAATCCGCGAATAGACTATCGGCTGTCACAAATCGCCGAAGACGGCTCGTTGAAGATCGCCGAGCGGATATTCCCGCTCATGATTGCCAACGTCGGGACCGGCACTCCGGTTCGCTCGCTCTCGCGGATCGTGCGCGGTTGGCTCGAGTCGGAGTACGGGGAAATGCGAGTGCAGGGTGCGCTTGACGATCCGACGCTGTTTCCGCCGCCGATCCGCGAAAATGCCTCGCTGCGCGCCGCCATCCTGGAGGCCGCCGCTTGAGGCGCGCGATCTGCATCGGCGAGTGCATGGTGGAGCTGCGCGCTGCCGGCGCCGACGTCTTCGCCAGAGCCTACGCCGGGGACGCCTACAATACGGCCGTTTATCTGAAACGTTCAATGCCGGATGCCCAAGTGCAATTTCTCACCGCCACCGGCGACGACGCGCTGAGTCGCGCCATGCGTGAGGTTTGGCGTGCGGAGGGAATCGACGGCTCCCTCGGCTTTACCGTCAGCGGCGGCTCGCCGGGCTTGTATCTCATTGAAAACGATGAGCGGGGTGAGCGGCGCTTCCACTATTGGCGCAGCAATTCCGCGGCGCGTCGCTGGTTCGAGCTCTTGGAGGATCAGGACGAAACAGTCCTATGGGGCGCGGATGTCATTTATCTGTCGGGAATCTCGCTTGCCATCTTGAGTCCGGCGGAGCGCGCCCGCGCAATCGAGTTGCTGCGGCGTGCGCGCCCGCACACCGGACGCATTGCATTCGACCCGAATGTTCGCCTCGCCTTGTGGGAAACGGCGCAAGCCGCCGTGGCAACGATCGAGAATGCGCTGGCAATCGCCGACGTCGCCTTGCCGAGCAGGGAAGACGCCCGGCTGCTGTTCGGCGTCGATGATCCAATGGAACAAACCGATCGATTGCAGGGAATCGGCGTACGCGAAATAGCTCTCACTCTGGGCGCCGACGGTTGCCTCATCGCCGATGGCGGCGTCCGCGCACGATTGCCGGCTCCCCACGTTGCGTCGATCACGGACACATCCGGCGCCGGCGACGCCTTCAACGGCGCCTATTTGGCAACCCGGTTGCGGGGCGGTTCTGCGGCGGATGCGGCGCGATCCGGGCTGGCCGTGGGCTCGCGCGTGGTAGCGCACGCAGGCGCGGTCGTGCCGAAATCGGTTTCACATCCGTAAAATCGCGGCAGGCTCACGAACCGTCGGCCCACGTTCGAGCCATGAATCGCCCGGGTGCGCCGGAGAGCACGTGGAGGGCTCCGGTGAGGTTCCGGGCCCTAGCCGCGGCAGAACTGAGGCGTGAGAAGTAGCGGAGGATTTCTTTCTTGCGGCTTGGGGCCAATGCCAGCCAGTTCCTTTTTGCTTGCGGATTCGCGGCGAGCCCCCGTCTAAACCAGATGGGCATCGGATGCTGAGGACCATTTCTATAGCTCGCGTCGAAGTGGATCTCGACTCGGACCTGATCGCCCACGGAGGTGTGGGACGCTCTGCGAATATCACCTTGCAGGTAGAGATAGAAGTCGCCATTGCCAACGGGCATCATGTTGATGCGCCATTGGCGGCGGGGTTTGCCATTGACGCGTACGAGGACCGGAATCGGCTTGCGCCAGCCTGGCTTGATGGAGTTGGCTCTGGCCTCACTGACCAGGATGTACGGATTGCTATTGCGAACCTTTATTACTGCGGTGAATACGGTTTTCATGCTTTGCATACACTTTACGGCTGAACTTTGAAACAATGCCAGCTATGCATACGGGAATGTTGAGCGGCGGCCTTGACTGAACGATCACCCGCGGGGCCTGCCGCCGGACCCGGGCAGGTTCGGGCCCCCCGCCTCGACGTGCGCCTCGACACCAGTCTCGAAATGCTCCTGGAGCGCGCACCCGCCGCCCAGGTTTCCCGCGTTCTCGCGACCGTGGTGGCGACGGCCGGCTCGACGTACCGCAAGCCGGGCGCGCGCATGCTCATCATGGCCGATGGGAGCTACTTGGGGCTGCTCAGCGGCGGCTGCCTGGAAGCGGATCTCAAGCTTCACGCCCAGGAAGTGTTGGACAGCGGCATACCGCGCGCCATCGAGTACGACATGCGCGGCCCCGACGATATCCTTTTCGGCATCGGTGCGGGTTGCGAAGGTGCGATGCGCGTGCTGCTGGAGCCCGCAGGTCCCGGAAGTCCCGCAGCCGCCGCGCTCGCGGCTGCCGGGCGCGCGACTCAAGCGGGCCGGCCGACCTCGCTGGTTTCGGTTCACGAATCCGCAGACGTTCCGCTCGGCACCTATGATGCCGCGCCATCGCTGCCCTCCGTGTTGAGCCACGCCGCTGCGCGATCCCTCGACGAAGGCGCATCGCGCGCCATGAACTGGGAAGAAGGCGGCCGGCGGACGCGGGCATTTGTACAATTCCTCGCACCGCCCCCCCATGTATTGATTTGCGGAGCGGGCCCGGATGCGCAGCCGGTGGTGAGCGCCGCGCGCGCCCTGGGCTGGCGAGTGTCGGTCGTCGACCATCGTCCCGCATACGCGGTGGCGGCGAACTTCCCCGGCGCCGAAGTGAAGCTGTGCGATCCGCGCTCGTTGCGCTCCGTCGTCGCCGTCGAGCGCTGCCATGCCGCCGTGGTGATGAGCCATCACCTGCCCTCCGATGCATCGTACTTGCGCGAGCTGGCGCACGCCGGCGTCCCGGCCTACGTCGGATTGCTGGGTCCCGAGGCGCGGCGCAGCCGGCTCGCGCAGGAATTGGGACCCGTGGCGGAAGAGCTTAGATTCAGAATGCGCGGTCCGGTAGGCATCGACATCGGAGCGGTGACGCCGGAAGGCATCGCGCTCGCCATCGTCAGTCAAATCCATGCGTGGCTGGCCGGACGCGGCGTCGAACGGTCGACGCTCACTCAGCCGTCGATGCTCTGAGGAGCGCGAGCGCGTACAGACATCGCGCTCCATCGTCAAGAGGATGCGTGTCGCCGTCGGTTTGGCGTAGACTTCATTGCATCGCGTCCTGGTATTTACCATAAGAATAACGACGACCCAGACGCCGGGGATATCGAATTAAATTTGCATAGCGGATGCAGGGAGACAGGAATGTTCAAGTTATTGACGCCTTTGAGTGTGGCTCTGGGCGCTGCACTGCTGTGCGCGTGTGGATCGAGCAGCCAGACCTCGGCGGTATCGCCTTCCACTGCGCACGGCACACTGGCGGTGAATCCACCGTTTCGAATTGCCTCGCTGAACGCCGCAACCTTCCAGGCGGAACTGGGCGCAACCAGCACCGGCGCACAACTGTTGAAAATCGCCGGCACCCCGGCGTGCGGCGTGGATTTCTACTATGTCAAATTCTGGACCGTCGGCGGCGCGGGTGAGGCCACCGAGTCGTCCGGTGCATTGATGGTGCCCACGGGTGCGGTGCCGACCTGTTCCGGGCCGCGTCCCATCGTGCTGTATGCGCACGGCACGAATACCGACAAGACTCTCAACATCGCCGACATCACCATCGCATCGAATACCGAGGGCGTGCTGATCGCCGCCATGTTCGCCGCGCAGGGTTACATCGTGGTGGCCCCGAACTATGCCGGCTACGACATCTCGACGCTGGGCTATCACCCCTTTCTCAATGCCGAGCAGCAGTCGGGAGAAATGATCGACATTTTGGCGGCGGCGCGCACGGCTCTGCCCAAGACCCTGAGTGCTGCGACCAGCGACAGCGGCAAGCTGTTCATCACCGGCTACTCCGAAGGCGGACACGTGGCGATGGCCACTCAACGCGCGCTCGAGGCGAGCGGCGCGGTCATCACGGGGGCCGCGCCCATGTCCGGACCCTACGCATTGGAAGCGTTCGGCGACGCCATTTTCTTCGGCAGCGTCAACCTCGGGTCGACCGTATTCTCGCCGCTGCTCAGCACTAGCTACCAAAAAACCTATGGGAATATCTATGCCACGCCCGGAGATCTGTACTCCGCGACCTACGTGAGCGGCATCGAAACCTTGCTGCCGAGCGCGACCCCGCTCAACACGCTTTTCGCCAACGGTTTGCTGCCTCAGACCGCGGAGTTCGACAGCACGACGCCGATAGTGACCGTGCCCAACGATCCCGCGCTGTCACTGCAATTGACGGCGCTGCTGTCGGTGCCCGGCAGTCCTAACTATCCGATACCGTCGACTCCGTTGACCCCGCTGTTCGCGGCCGGGTTCGGTTCCCCTTACTTGATCAACAACTCATATCGTGTGAGCTATGCGCTCGACGCGGCGTCGAATCCGGACGGCGCCAACCCCCTTGCACCCCGCGCTGGTGCGCCGCTCGCCGCAACCCCACCCACTCAGCCGCTGCGCCTGGCCTTTTACAAGAACGATCTGCGCAACGGCGGCTGGGCGCCCAATTCGCCGACCCTTCTGTGCGGCGGACTAGCGGACCCGACGGTGCTCTTTCCGGTAAACACTGGGATCATGAAGACCTTCTGGAGTCCGCTGGTGCAAGCCGGGCTAATCACGGTGCTGGATGTGAACGACACGCCTGCCGGTCCGTTCGCCGCCTTGCAGACCGGATTTCGGACCAGCCTAGCGATGCAACTGACCGCCTACGAAGCCGGCGGCCTGTCGCCGGCTGCGGCACAGCAACTCGTCTTGGAGGGTTATCACGGGTCCGTGGCGCCCTTCTGCACGGCTGCCGCGCGCGCCTTCTTCAGTCAACTTTAAGGGACCGGCCATGACCACTTTCTCTGTTCGCACACTGTCCGCCGTTCTCGCCACGGCGGCCATGAGTCTGTGCTGTTCCGCTCCGGCGCTGGCGGACGATGTTCCCAGCAACAGCGCGCGCATCGGCCTTTACTCCGTGTTCTTTCACGTGAAGGCCGACGATCTTTCAGGGCCCTACGTGCCTCCCGGCGCCAACATCGACGCCCAGAACGTGAATACCCTGTATCTGGGATACGTGAGGCGCCTGTCCTCGCACTTCGATGTGGAACTGGCAATCGGCTACCCGCCGCTGCAGAAGACCGAGGGCAAGGGGCCCGCCGCTCTGGGTTCGGTGCCTTACAATGGACAGGTCATCGCGACGGCCCGTTGGTTGGCGCCGACCGTGCTGTTCGAATACAAGTTCTTCGACGAGAATTCCAAGTTGCGTCCCTACATCGGCGCCGGCGTCAATTACACGGCTTTCTACGATCGGAATTCGACCGCGCAGGGCAACGCGGTGAGCGGAGGCCCCACCAAGCTTTCGCTGACCTCGTCGGTGGGACCGGCCGGCACGGCGGGCCTCGCGTATAATCTCCGGGGCCATTGGAATTTGTACGCTTCCTATTCGATCTCCCAGGTGAAAACCAAGCTCAATGCCGATACCGCGGGCGTCATCCGTACCACTCACATCAGTTTCGGGCCACAGGTGTTCATCGCCTCAGTGGGTTATTCCTTCTAGCCGCGTGCATTTCCATGTCTGAACCCGGAGCGCCGCCAACGTATCGGTCCGGTACGGAGTCCGTTCCTGCCAGCGGCGCTGCGTCGACGCCGCAGGAAAGGGCGGCGGCGCTCGAGTTTCTGCAAAAATTGGCGTCGGAGGTCTCCGCAGGTTCGATTGATTTGCCGTGCTTTCCCGAAGTAGTGGTCCGCATCAGCACTGCATTGGCCGATCCGAAAACCACCTCCGATCGTGTGGTCACCATCGTCGGCGCCGAACCGCGCCTCGCCGCGCGCATTCTGCAGACCGCGAATTCGGCGGCGTTCAACACATCGGGCAAGCCCTTGACGGATTTGCGGTCCGCCGTCACGCGCCTCGGCCATCAGATGGTGCACGGAACCGCCATGTCCTATGCGATGCACCAGATGAAGAATGAAGCGTCGCTGCGTTCGATCGTGCAGCCCATGACCTTGTTGTGGAGCAAGAGCATCGCGGTCGCCTCCATCTGCCGGATCGTCGCCCGGCGCACCAAAGTGAATGCGGACGAGGCCTTCCTCACCGGCCTCCTGCACGGAATCGGCAGCCTCTACATCATGGCTCGCGCCGCCACCCGCGCGACGGGACTTGGGAGTTCCTGGCTGGACCTACTGTCCGGCTGGCAGGCAGCCATCGGCAAAGCCGTGCTGGAAAGCTGGGGCTTCGCGGAAGAGATGTGCGACGCCGTGGGCGAGCAAGCGGACCATGAACGCCGGTGGAAGCACGAAGCAGCGCTCTCCGATGTGCTGATCGCGAGCCTGGTGCTCGCCGACGCTTTGAAAACGCCCGAACCGCATGTGGTGGCGACCGGCGGCATCAATGCGTTTCAAACCGTTGGAGTCAAGGCAGAGGATGGCCCCGCCATTCTCACTGAAGCGGAAAAGCAAATCCGCTTGGTCCACGACGCGCTGGCTATCTGACCGCGGCGGTCGCGCTTTGATCGATCGCCGCGGATCGCCGCGATCAATACACGCCGTCGGCCGCAGCGCCGCGGGACGCTCCTGTGAACTCCGTGGCCAATTCCTTGGCAGCCTTGACCAACACCGATGTGTCGACCCCCACTGCGACGAACAAGGCACCGCGCTCCAAGTACTCGTGTGCGAGCTGCCGGTCCGAGGTGAGCGTGCCCGCCGCCTTACCCGCCTCTCTTACCGTCGCGATTCCCTGAAGTATGGCAGCCCGCACCGCCGGATCGGAGGGCTTGCCGAGCAAGCCCATCGACGCCGCCAAATCCGCGGGACCGAAGAAGACCCCGTCGACGCCATCCACCGCGGCAATGCGCTCGAGACGGGTCAACGCATCGACGGACTCCACTTGGACGAATACGCACATTTCGTCGTCGCTGCGGCGTAGATAATCGTCGACCTGGTTCCATCGCGAGGCGCGCGCCAGGGCGCTGCCGACCCCGCGCACGCCGCGCGTCGGATAGCGGGTGGCCGCCACCACCTGCCGCGCCTGCTCCGGCGTTTCGACCATGGGAATGATGAGTGTCTGCGCGCCGATATCCAGGTATTGCTTGATCAACTCCGCCGTGGCGTGCACGGGACGCACGATGGGATGAACCGGATACGGCGCCATCGCCTGCAATTGCGGCAGCACGCTGCGCGGATCGTTGGGCGCATGCTCGGCATCGATTATCAGACAATCGAAGCCGACGGTGGCCAACAGCTCAGCGGCGTAGGAATCGGCCAAGCCCACCCACAGCCCGATTTGCGGCTTTCCCTCACGCAACGCTCGCTTGAATCCATTGGTCGGTATTTCCATCACGAGCCTCTCCAAAGGATCAGACAAAACCTGGGATCAGACAAAACGCATCGATATGCCGCCGAGGGCGCCATAGTCGGCGTGCAGCACATCGCCGCGCGCGACGTTGGTCGGCCTCGTGAACGAGCCGCCGAGGATGATGTCTCCGGCTCTCAAGGTTTCACCGTATGGCGCGATCTTGTTGGCCAGCCACGCGACGCCCGCGGCGGGATGATTCAGGACGGCCGCAGCGAGGCCGGTCTCCTCGATCACCGCATTCTTGTAGAGCAGCGCCCCGACCCAGCGCAGATCCACCGCATCGGGCTTGACGGGCTGACCGCCGACGACGATGCCCGCGTTGGCGGCGAAATCCGCGATGGTGTCGAACACCTTGCGCGGCGCCCGGGTGTCGCGGTCGAATTGCTCGATGCGCGCATCGATGATCTCGAGCGCCGGAGTCACATAGTCGGTGGCTCTCAGAACGTCGAAGAGGGTCACGCCGGGTCCCGTCAACGGCGAGCGCAATACGAACGCCAGTTCCACTTCCACGCGCGGCGCGATGAAGCGTTCGAAGGGTATGTCGCTGCCCGTCGCAAAGAACATATCGTCCATCAGCGGCGCGTAATCCGGCTCCGTGATCTGCGATGCCTGCTGCATGGCGCGCGACGTGAGGCCGATCTTGCGGCCCTTGATACTGCGGCCGTCGGCCATTTCCAGCCTGACCCATTCGCTTTGAATGGCGTATCCGTCTTCGATGGTCATGCCGCGATGCTCCAACGAAAACTGGCGCAGCTGGCTCCGGCTCTTGCGCGCGTCGTACAGACGCCGAGCGAGCAGTCGAATGGTTTCGGTGGGCAACATGTTGAATTCTCTCCCGCGCCCGGGCTCCTTGTCGTCAGGGTTTCTTGAATCGCGCGTGCAGATTGTTGTGCTTGAGGGTACCGGCTTCGCTGAATTCGTTGAGCTCGAGCGACAGCGCCAGACCCTGCTTCGCAAATTGTTCCGCGAAATGCGCCTTCATGATGTCGAACAGGCCGGTGCAGACCGCTTGCTTGGCGGCGTCGCCGCGGCCCGCGCCGATCTTCAGGACGGCATGCACGAATCCCGCATCGCCGGCCGTCCCGTCGGCTATGCAGTACTCCTCGCACGCAATCGCGCGCACGCGCACGCCGCCGGGCGGAAACACGGCCGCCCCGTCGACGCGCAGCCCCGTCATGAATTGCGCGAGCTTGCCGCAAAGCTCGACGAAGCGGCCCGCGTCGCGAAGATTGGCGCTGTATTCCAAGGTCATATGCGACATAGCTCAAGTACCAATGGACATGGTGGCGACGGTGCAGCCGACCGCGAAAATCGGAATGGCGCGGTAATATCGGAGGGATCCTAAGCCTTGCGCCGCCGCCGCGATGCTGATGAAGGTGCGAATCTCGAATCCCCCCTGGCCTGCGTCGCGATAGGTGGCCTCGTCCGTGTACGACAACATCGCCTGCTTGTCGTTGCTTTGCCAACGCCGCAGAAATTCCCGGTCCCACGATTCGTTGATCTTTCCGGAGTCCGGCGTCGCCGGCCAGTGCGAAATGCCCCCGGTCCCGACCAGGGCGATGCGTTCCGTCGCAAGGTCCGCGGCGCGGCGCAAGGCTTCGCCGAGCGCCCACGCACGATGCAACGGCGCGAGCGGCGGTCCCTGGCAATTGATGTTCACGGGGATGACCGGCAGATCGTAGCGGGGAGTGAGAAAACTCAAGGGCACCATGACCCCATGGTCGAACTTCCACTCCTCCGCATACGCGAGATCCACGGTCTGCATCATTTCGCCGATCAGGCGCCGCGACAGCGGCGCGTTGCCGGGAATGGCGGTACGGGCAATGCCCAGCCACTCCGGATCTTCGATCGGTCCTTCGTAGCTCTCCGCTAGCCCCATCGCGAATGCCGGCATGTTGTTCATGAAGAAATTGGCGAAATGCTCGGCGGCGACGATGATCAAGGCATCCGGTTTGGCGGCGGCGAGCTCGGCGGCCATGCCACGGTAGGCGCCGTAGAACTCGTCGACGATGGCGCGATCGGCCATGTGCGCCCGTCCGGTGATGCCGGGAGCATGGCTGCAGATGCCAGCGAACACGAGGCTCATAGATCGGCCATTTTCTCGTCCAACCGGGTCGTCATGGCATAGACGCCCGCGCGAACCGGGCCGTGACGGGTGACGCCGGCGCGCATCGCGGCGATGTAGTCGGCCCACGGCATGCCGAGAAAAGCCGCATAGTGCATGAGCAGTTGTCCATTCGCGCCCAAGACGTAGATCAATCCGATATCGCCCGCCTCGAGCGCACCGCGCTCCTCGCCGCTGAGATCGTAGCGATCGAGGACTCCCGGCAGATCGGCGCGGCACTGCCGCTGCAGATCGCGGTCGCGATTGATGTCGAACAAGAATTTCTGCAATTGATATAGGCTCATGGTGAAGTTCAGGCTGCGTCATCGCCCCAGTGCGGAATGTGGTGCGCGCCCAAGCTCACACAGACGTTCTTGGGCTCGAGGAACACCTCGTAGCTCCAGGTGCCGCCTTCACGGCCGACACCGGAGGCCTTCGTGCCGCCAAACGGCTGCCGCAGGTCGCGGACGTTCTGGCTGTTCACGAAACACATGCCGGCTTCGATGGCGGCGGCCACGCGGTGTGCCCGCCCGATATTTTCGCTCCAGACGTAGCTGCTCAGTCCATAGGCGATGTCATTCGCCTTGGCGATCGCATCGGCCTCGTCCGCAAAAGGAATCAGGCAGGCCACCGGCCCGAAAATCTCGTCCTGCGCAATACGCATGCGGTTGTCGACGTCGGCGAACACGGTGGCCTTGACGAAATTTCCCTGTTTGAGCGGCCCGGCCAAGTCGGGCGCCTCGACGCCGCCGCACATCAATGTCGCCCCCTCCTTGGGGCCCATCTCGATATAGCGCCGGACTTTTTCCAGGTGATTCGCGCTGATCATGGGCCCGATGACGGTCTTTTCGTCGAGCGGATCGCCGACCGCGATGCGCCGCGCACGCTCCGTGAACTTCCCGACGAACTCGGCGTAAATGGATTTCTGCACCAGGATGCGCGAACCCGCGGTGCAGCGTTCGCCGTTGTTGGAGAAAATCATGAATACGGCGGCGTCCAGCGCGCGCGGCAGGTTCGCATCCTCGAACACCACGAACGGACTCTTGCCCCCCAATTCCATGGAGAATTTCTTCAGGCCCGAAGCTTTCACGATGCGATTTCCCGTGGCCGTCGAACCAGTGAAGGAAATCGCCCGCACATCGGGATGCCGGCACAGGGGCTCGCCGGCTTCGGCGCCAAAGCCGTGCACGATGTTGAGCACCCCGGCGGGAATTCCGGCCTCCAGGGCCAGTTCGCCCAAGCGCGCCGCCGACAGCGGCGACAGCTCGCTCATCTTGAGGACGGCGGTATTGCCGAACGCGAGCGCCGGCGCGACCTTCCAGGTCGACGTCATGAACGGCACATTCCAGGGCGAGATCAACGCGCAGACGCCCACCGGGTGGAACAGCGTGTAGTTGAGGTGCGTCGCGGTGGGATAGGTGTGACCGTCCACCCGCACGCACATTTCCGCGAAGTAGTAGAAATTATCGGCCGAGCGCGGCACCAATTGCTTGGCGGTTTGCGCGATCACCTGGCCGGTGTCCCGCGTTTCCGTCCCGGCGATGTCCGGCACATGTTTCGCGATCAGGTCGCCGAGCTTGCGCAGCAGCGCCGCCCGCTCATGGGAGGGCCTGCCGGCCCATGCGGGGAAAGCTGCCTTGGCGGCCGCGACAGCGGCGTCGACCTCCCG
>Ga0210406_10004512_pt1 | contig 14882 bp, 16 predicted proteins | sample IncBWC30MmetaG_FD_155454 | JGI IMG/M metagenome (GOLD analysis project Ga0210406, IMG submission 155454) | Forest soil microbial communities from Barre Woods Harvard Forest LTER site, Petersham, Massachusetts, United States - Inc-BW-C-30-M | ecosystem: Environmental > Terrestrial > Soil >... | reverse complement strand
GTTCATCGAGCAGCGCTACCGACTGATGCCCTATCTGTACGCGCTCGCCGACGAAAATTCGCGCACCGGCGCGCCGCTCATGCGGCCGCTCTTTTATGATTTCCCGGACGCCCTCGATGCCCCGTGCCAGCAGCCGACTGCATTTCTCTTGGGCGACCGGTTGCTGATTGCGCCGCCCCCGGACTTGGAATCGCCGCAAGCCTACGAGATCTGCCTGCCGGCCGGGCGCTGGTACGACTATTGGAGCGGTGAGCCCGTGACCGCGAGCGCCGCGACATCTGCCTCCAGTGCACAGACGATCAGCGTGACGCCCGCGCTCGAGCGCCTGCCGGTGTTCGTGCGCGCCGGTGCGATACTGCCCGGTCAGCCTTTGATTCAAAGTACCTCCCAGACGCCTCAAGGACCTTTGTCATTGGATGTCTATCCGGGTGACGGCTGCCACGGCACGATTTATCTCGACGATGGGCACAGCATGGCGTACGCGCAGCAGGGCTATCTTCGTCAACAAGTGCGCTGTGTGCAGACAGACGCGGGAATGGATCTGCAATTCGATGCGCGCGAAGGTCGATACCCGCCCTGGTGGCATCATGTGATCGTGCTGGTGCATCACTGGACGGGCGGGGCGCAAGCGTTCCTCGACGGCAAACGCATCGCGGATCCGGTGGCTCGATCAGGCGTATTGCGCGTGACCATCGAGGATCCAAAGGAAGCTTCGCGACTTTCGCTCAAGGCCACGTCCGGACGATAGTGAATCTGGGCACGCGAGATGCCAGTGGCGGTTTGCATAGGTAAAATGGGACTGACTGGAGCCGCCCTGAACCTGCGGCGCATGCATGTGACTCATGCGTAATCTGCGCTTGAGCAACGCCATAGCCATGGGTTCCAATGCACATACCACAGGTCATTGCCATGACGAAGCCGGCCATAGATGCAGCCACCCTCGAGCTTTGGTTCGAATTGGGCAGCAACTACAGCTATCTGACCGTGATGCGTATAGAGGAATTGGCACGACGGCATGGCGTGAAGATCATATGGAAACCGTTCTTGTTGGGTCCCATCTTCAAATCATTCGGCTGGGACAGCTCGCCATTCGTGCTGCAAAAGGAAAAGGGCGCGTACACATGGCGCGACATGGCGCGTCAGTGCGAAAAGTACCACTTGCCATGGACCCGGCCGAGCAAGTTTCCGCGGCGGACAGTGTTGCCGGCGCGAGTCGCCTTGCTCGGCGCCGATGAGCCCTGGATTGGAGCCTATAGCAAGCGATTGATGCAGATCAACTTCGTGGAGGATCGCGATATCGACACGCCGGAGGTGGTGAGCGAGGTTCTAGATGGACTGGGTCTGCCCGCATCAGATCTTCTGGGTGAGGCGCAGTCGGACGAAAACAAGCTGCGCTTGCGAAAACAGACAGACGAAGCGCGTCGACGCGGAGTTTTTGGCGCGCCAACTTTTTTTGTAAGGGCGGAAATGTTTTGGGGCAACGACCGATTGGAAGATGCACTGCGCTTGGCCGCTCGTATAGATCCGAAGGCAGACGAATCATAAAGTCAGGACGCGCGCACCGAGCGAGTGCGCGAAACCTTGCATCGCCTCGTTTTCATAAAGTACGTCGCCGCACAGGCATCGCACGCCCGCGACACGCGCATGTCGCACCAAGGTTAGTGCGAGCGAGGTTCCGAGACCGATCCTGCGCCACCCCTCGGCGACCACGAGAGCGAACTCGGCTGATTCAGACCTTGGGTATCGAACGTAGCGCGCTTCCCCGACGATTGTCGGAGGTTGCTCCACAGCGGTATCGCGCGCCTCCGCGACGAAAGCGACATGATCGCGATGATCGATCGCGGTAAATTCATGCAGAATGCATTCCGACAGCTCCTGGACGGAGCAATGAAATCTTAGCCTACGCGTTGCGCGTGACAGCACTGCAAAGAAAGTCCGCAGTTCATCGAGGTCCGACGCAAGGATCGGCCGGATCGTAACCTTCCTCGCATCATTAAGTCGTACGCGCTCGTTTTCGGTCGCAAACTTCAGCGACCGCGCGTTTGTGCTGGCGGCTTCCCGCGAATAGGTTCGGATGGAGATCGTCGACATGGCAATGCAGAGACTTCAGCAGGAAGGACATCGAACGACAATCGATGTTTCCTCATGACCCCCATGAGATTTTTGAATGCGACGGCTTTACGCTCCTGAGTTAGAGATCGTGCCCCGAAGCGATTGCCGCGGCCTTGGATTTAATCCAGTGTGCCGTCGTCAGGACATCTTGCCGGGGTTTGGATTTGGCCTTGATCAGCCAGTACGCATGCGAAGTGGTAAGACCGGCCCGTGGCGCAGTGAGTACCTTTAGCCGTCCATCAGACAACATGGGGCCGAGTAGTTTCAGGCGCCCGAGAGCGATTCCCTGGCCGGCCACGGCCGCGGAAATGGCCTGGTCATATTGATTGAATCGCAACGTGCCCCTGGGTTTGATCTCGCTCCAGCCTTGACTCGTCAGCCACTCCCGCCACTGGAGCCACGGGAAATTTACGACGCCGTCGTACTCGAGAAGGAAATGCTCTTCGAGGGTGCGCGGTGAAGCAAGTGAGTCAAGACCAAGTGTAGGATGTGCTACAGGCGCTATCATTTCTCCAAATAGCCGTTCCGCTCCTTCGGCGGCGGACTGCTCCGCGCAGTAGCGGATGGCGAGATCAATTTCTTCCGCACGCAGGTCCTCCACTCTATCGCTGGCCGCAATTCGCACATCAATACCGGGGTGATCTTGTTGGAAGCCGCGAAGCCGGGGCAGGAGCCAGAGACCGGCAATGCCGATCGTGCAGGTTATGGTGACTGGCTGGCGTATACCATTGGCGCGGACAGTGCCGATCGCGTCCTGCAGCTGCTGAACGGCGCTGTTTGCGCGGCGAAAGAGTCGCTCTCCTTCGGAAGTGAAGGCGATCGACCGATGTCCGCGGGTCAACAACCTGACTCCGAGCATATTCTCCAGCGCTCGGACTTGGCGGCTGACCGCCGATTGCGTGACGCAAAGATCCTGTGCCGCCAAGGTAATGCTCATGCGACGCCCAACGGCGACGAAACCACGAATCAGGTCAAGGGACGGCAGCCGGACAATAGGAATTGGCATTGAACTACCTCATGCCAGTCCCGCACCAACAAGGCGGAAAAGACCTGCAGAGGCAGGAAGTCTAATGGGCCTGCAGCGATTGATGCAATGGAAACGCTCGATTGACCGCCGGGAATGCGTTCGGATGTCCAAGGACCGGACGGCAGCCTATTGGGACGTCCTGCCACCGGCGGCGTCACAATGGGTAAGACAATACCCAAAACGTTGAGACCCTCATCAATTGGCGACATGCCCTTCCCCCTTCAATGCCTTGTTCAGTGTCACAAGTAGCCGATCCATGTCTTGTTTTGTATTCAGAAGATGCGGGGCAATTCGAATTCGCCCTTCACGCAATGCAACCACGAATCTCTCGCTTCGCAACTCTTGGTACAACGCCTCCGTCTCTTCGCGATTGCCGACATCGATGCAGCCGAACACTCCGCGCCGATTCGCCTCCAGTGGGCTCGCTACCCGGCAACCATCGGGGAGTCGTTCGAAGAGGTGACCAATTAGCGCCTGGTTGTGATCACAGATCAACGCGGCACCGGCATTCAAAACAAACCTCACAGAAGCTTCCATGACGGTGAGATTGAAGTTGTACAAGGAAGACGCCTCCGCACTGTCCCACCGGCTCATGCCCGGCGACGGGCCTGGGTCGACGTAGTTCAGCCGCGCAAAGGTCTCCACGCCCTGACTTAACCAGTTATAGGGCCCCGGTCGCAGCTGTTCCAGATGCGATCTCTTTGTCCAAAGGAAGCCGGTGCCCCAAGGACCGAGCAAATACTTGTAGCCGGCACACACCAGGAAATCCGCGCCGATATGGCGAACATCGATGGGTACAGCACCGCAGGACTGGCTTACATCAAGGACCAACAACGTCCCATTACTTTTGCAGGCCGCGGCGAGGTGCGGCACATCCAGCATAGATCCGTCGTCGAAGCGGACATGGCTCACCGAAATGACGCGTGTTCGTGGAGTCATCGCTTCGATCAGGTCATTCGCTCCGATAAACCGGTCCCGAGGAGAAACGATGTTTAGCTTGATGCCCTCGCGATCCTCCATGGGTTTCCACGTGGCGTAGTGGGTCGGAAACTCACCGCGCGCGATCAGGACCTCATCACCCGGAGACCATTTCAAAGCATAGGCAACGACACTGAGGCCCGACCCAGCCCCGTTTGTCAATGCAATCTCATCTGGGCTCGCCTGTATCAGCGTCGCCAATGACCGGCGCAGACTCGCGGCGGGCGAGAAGAAAGCTGCGTCATCGACGATGTGCGGTTGTATTTTAGCCGCGATCGATCCCTGCAGAGCGTCGATGGCAATGCGAGGAATGGCCGCGTGCGCCGCAAAATTCAAGTAGGTTACATCGCCAAGCGGAAACCACTCCGTGGTCCAATCTCTCGGATGATTTAGCGTCATTTTTGAATTTGGGTTCATCAATTATGCGAGTGAATTTGCCGCGCCGAAAAGACCCATCGCCGTGACTACGTGAGGTGCGGCTCTCGTCCATACGCATTTGCTCGCTCCACCGCACGAAGCAATAGCAGCAGCAACACCCCGACGACCATCACCCCCGCCGCCAGATACAGACCAGCCTGATATCCCCCCAGGCGGAGCCCCATCGAGCCGGTCACGGCAGGCCCGATCACCTGCGCAATGCCGTACGACAGCGTCATCTTTCCCATCATCTTCGCCGGCCGCGTCGGGTAGTAGCGCCCCGCTATGGTCAGTACCATGCTCACCATGCCAACAACGGATGCGCCAAAAAGAACGGCGCCGCACAGCGCTGTGAGAAGCCCGTTCCCCAGCACCGGGAGGAGTATTCCGGCGATTTGCAGCATAGCCGCGAGGAGGAGCGCATTGAGTTCGCCCGTGCGCCGGGCGACAAAGTCCCAGACCGCGCTGGCGGGTGCGGCGCCCAGACCGAGAAAAAGAAATACCAGAGTTCCTTGCCCACCGAAGCCGGGTAGGCGATCGACGATGGCGACGATGAACGTAGCGCTCACCACATAGCCCACGCCGGCGCAAAAGTACGCGGCCATGAAAATGCGCAGGAACACCGGGCTCGGCGCAGCGTCCCGCATCACTCGCCCGGAATGGGTTACCGAGCTGCGATCGGGCGCCGGCAACCAGCCCAATGCCGGCATCAGCAGAACACACCCGCAAGCGGCAAAAGCGTACCATTGCGCGCGCCAGTCGAGTTGCCATCGGTTCATGAGCATCACTGCGGCGGCGCTGCCCGCGATACCCAGACCGACGCCGGAAAAATGGATTCCGAGCTCACTGCGATAATCGTGGCGGATGAGCCAGTTGAGAATCAGACCCGTGCCGAACAGCATGCCGGCGGCAGTGCTCAGCCCGGCAAGATAACGCGAGACGGCCCAAACCATCAGGTTCGTAGTGATCCCCATCATCGCGGTGGTGAGCACCGCCACCATCATCCCCAGCCGATAGAGTCGATCCTTGAGCACCACATCACCGATCAAGGAAGCGAGCACAGCTCCGCTCAAATACCCGAGATAGTTGATCGCCGCCAGCCAGCCGGCTTCCGCGACACCGAGTCCTGCCTGTTGCTCCATCAGCGGCAGCAGCGGCGTGTACGAGAACCGGGCGACGCCCATCACGAGGACGAGGCTGAAGATTCCTGCACTTAGGACTTTATAGCGAGCGGGTATCAAGGTATTTGTGAAAAGCACACGCGAATGGACGTCATCGTTGCACTCCGACGCTCAACGCGTGAGGTCTGCCGATAGAATCTGTCGTGGCGGTCGATTAGGCTCCGCTGCATACGCTCGTTCAAGCGACATTTGAGCCAGCTACGCATGACGAAAGCGCATGTGTGGAGCACGAAGCATGGCCCAAACCGGCTCCTTCGCGCCGCGGCTGTGAGCAAATCGATCCGCGCGGCGATGACGTCGAACGATGTTCGCGTTTGCGCATTCACTTCACTCCGTCTGCGGGGCATTCGCATTCCCGGTGCGTATGCGAAGCGAGAGAATTGCTCGTTTGAGCCGTGGCTGGGATTGGCCTGTAATGACCTTCACCCGACGATGAAAGGAAATTGGAATGCCTAGCTATATCGTGACGTGCGAGGAAGGCCGACTGACCGGATCGCAGAAGAGCCAGATCGCCGAAGCGGTGACCCGAGCTCACGGGGACTCGACCGGCGCGCCCTACTACTTCGTCCGGCTCACGTTCAACGAAGTGAAACCCGGCAACTACTTCTTGGGCGGAACTCAGCTCGATGGCGACCAGATATTCGTGCACGGCACGATCCGCGAAGGTCGACCTAAGGATATGAAGGACGCGTTGATGGCCCGTTTGGCGGCCGACATCGCGATCGCCTCCCAGATGCAGCCGAATAGCGTCTGGGTCTATCTGTCGGAGCTGCCGCCGAACCAGATGATCGAATTCGGTCGCGTTCTTCCGTTGCACGGAAAGGAAGCGGTATGGTCGGCGGCGCTCCCGGAAGCCGAGAAGGTGCGCCTGGAGAATATTGGCCTTTGCAAGGAAGTGGCCGCCTAGGCGCCGCCGTCGACAAATCCGGACAGAATCCGGATCAAATGGATTGCCACTGTCGCCTCGGCTCGAAGATGTCGGAGTTGTTATACTCATGCTTCGACCAGGGCTGATTTGAGGCCATATCCAAGCCGATAATATATGCGCATCCAATCCACCGTTGCGTTCACCCGGCGACAGCTCTATCGGCGTGTTTGGTCGAAGCCGCTGAGCGTCGTTGCCAAAGAAGTCGGCGTCAGCGGCAATGCATTGGCGAGAATTTGCAGTCGTATGCTGGTGCCATACCCGTCACGCGGTCACTGGGCCAAGGTCAGCGGCGGCAAAGCGCCTGCCCGGCCGTCATTGCCCGCGGCGCCGGAAGTCAATATGCGCCGGATCACGATTTCACCGAAACGCGCCGCATCGCGCCGAATCAGAACGCGAATGAAGCCGTCCGAGCGGCGTAGGCAACTGATTGACGTCGCAAAGGAAATCATACTCAAGGAAGGCATGCACGCTGCGACGATGAAACGAATCGCGGCGCAAGCGGGCGTCAGTGAAACCCAGGCCTACAACTATTTCGGAAGCCAAGAGAAATTGTTCCTGGCGCTGGCGGTCGTCGAAACGGCCAAGATACGGGCGGCGCAGATAGCTGACGTTTCGCAATTCAAAGACCACTATGCGCAAGTGATCGCATCGACGCGGACCTATCTGCGGCAGATCGACCGTCGCGGCGACTTGTTGCAAATGCTGCTGAGAATTCCGCAAGTTCGCGCGGGGCTCAGGGAGGAGAACCGCAAGCAGGGTACCACCGACCGAAACGTGCATGCTCAACACTTGGTTGAACTGTATGGCATACCGTGGAAGATCGCGGTCGGCTGCACGGTGATCTTGTCGCGATTATGCGGACGCGCCGCAAAACTCATCGCCGATAAGAGAATGGCGCTTGAACCGGCGGAACGCCTGTGCCTTGCGATCGTGCTGCGCGGATCACGCGGCGTGATCGGGGCTTATCGTGACGCGTCCAGGCGTTCGCAGAGCCCGCACGCTGCTTAACATCAAAGAATGGCAGAGCCCTCGAGCGGTCGCCGAATCCAATTCCTCGTGATAGGCGAGACTCCCGGCCTCCTCCGGTATCGCCGCGATCATTTCGATTGCGGCCAGGATCTGCTTCTCAGGCAGCTTGAGCGTATTGCGCGCCAACCGGACGAGTCGTCGCAGAACCGCCCGGCCAACCCGGGTTGCTTCCGGATCGACATGTTCCGCCATGTACAAGTCGGTCAGCAGAATGTGAAGCAAGGGACCGCGTTGCGCCACGTACTCGAAATAGAGCATCCCGCATAAAACTGCAGCGGGTTCCAATTCGTTCACCTGCACGGCGGTCTCGACTCCCGCCGTGGCGAGAGCCGAGATTTCGCGCTGCAGCAGCGCGTTGAAGAGATCATATTGTGTCGCGAAGTACGTATAGATGAGCGCCTTGCTGGAGCTCGCGGCCTGTGCAAGTGCTTCCATGGAAAGGGGGAGATATCCTTGTCTGACAATCAGTTCCACGGCGGCGTCCATAATCTGTTCGCGGCGCACTTGCGGGCTGAGTCGCTTTCTTTGCTTTGCAACGCCTGCAAGCTTTTTCCCCGCGCGACCAACGTCGCCTGAACGATGTTTTGCCATGGTTGGGTTATGGCTTGGCAGACTATTTTCGCGGGGGCGGCAAGGACGCAAGATAAGCGATAATATCCGCACGATCTTTCTCGTCCGGAACGGTTTTGTACATCAGGGTGCCGGGCACAAAGTCTTTTGGGGACTTTAGAAACAAGTTTAAATTCGCTGCGGTCCAGATAAGGGACTTCTTGGCCTTCAGCGCGTCGCTGTAGCCATCAAAGGATTCGATGCTTGCGGCGGGTCGGCCGATAATGCCGCGCAGCGTGGGCGCGGTCGCGGCAGCCCCGTGGCATTCTTCACAGACTGAATCGAAGAGTTCCGCGCCGGCATTGGCATCTCCGGAAATGGCGGTTGCCGTCGTGCTTGCCGCGCCGGCAGGAGTTTGGGCGCGTGAGCTCCACGCCGGAATGGCGCCCGCGGCGACCAAGGCAGCGGCGAACAAGTAAACGGCGTGATGCGGCTTCTTGACAGTAAACATTCGATTCGTCCCCGTAATCGCCAAGCCATCGATTTGCGATCAAGTTTACGCACAGACTGACGATCGCTCCAATAACGAATTCTCGCGCGATCCAATTGATCCGCAAAGACTTCCGCGGCTGTTCTGCGGCGCCGCAGCAACGCATTGCGCGGCTCCGATTGACTTTCGATCGCTATTGACTAGGGCCCCAATAGTGGGCTACGGTCGCTCCGAATCGAGCGACGCAGGGCTTACACTGTGACATATCAACGTCTTAAGACGGCAGGCGTGCTCTGCGCAACCTTCATCGCCGCGGCGCCTGCGGGAACGCTTGCCACCGCGGCCCCATCCTCTGTCCAAGAGCAAACGTCGGCGGAACGCAAGCCGATCAAGGTCGCATTTCGTCGAATCACTGAAAGCCAGTACCGGCACACGATTGCCGACGTTTTCGGCGCCGAAATCCAAATCAACTCGCGTTTTGAGCCGGAAAAGCGCGACGAGGGACTGCTGGCGATCGGCACCCCGCAGCTTTCACTGACCTCTTCCGGCTTCGAGCAATACTTTGCGCTGGCAAGCTCAATCTCGGATCAGGCCCTGAGCGAAAACAGACGGGATGCGGTCGTCGGCTGCAGGCCCGCCGACGCGGCGAAAGGCGACGAGGCTTGTGCGCGGAAATTCGTGGCAACGTACGGCGAACGGCTGTTTCGTCGTCCGCTGACCGACATCGAAGTTGCAACCCGCGTGAAAACGGCTTCGCTGGGCGCACAACAATCCAGCGATTTCTATGCCGGACTGAAACTGGCGCTTACCAGTCTCTTGGTCGCCCCGGAGTTTCTCTTCAGAGTGGAGACCGCTGAACCCGATCCGGCCAATGCGCAGCTATATCGACTGGACGCCTACAGCAAAGCCTCGCGAATATCGTTTCTGCTGTGGGACACGTCGCCCGACGCGGAGCTTCTCGCCGCCGCGCGCAGCGGCGTCATCCACACCGAGGCCGGGCTAAAGGAACAACTCACTCGGTTGATTTCGTCTCCTCGCTATGAACAGGGTGCTCGCGCCTTTTTCACGGACATGCTGCAGCTCGACGGCTTCGAGAATGTCGTGAAGGATCCGGCGATCTATCCCAAGTTCAACCAATCGATCGCCGACGGTGCGATGGAGCAGACCCTAAGGACCACCATCGGTCTCTTGATCACCAACAAACGGGATTACCGCGATCTTTTTACATCGAACGAGACGTTCATCAATCGTCCTTTGGCCTCGGTGTATAACGTGCCGTTTCTGTCAACCGGCGATTGGACGCCGTACACATTCCAGCAATCGTCGGAACGCTTTGGAATTCTCACGCAAGTCAGCTTTCTCGCGCTTTTCTCCCATCCCGGAACTTCCTCGCCGACCAAGCGAGGTATAAAAGTCAATGAGATATTCAAGTGCGAGCCGACGCCGAATCCGCCGGCGGACGTGGATTTTTCCAAGGTGAAAGACAGCACCAAGGGCACGATTCGCGGGCGATTGCTCGATCACATGGAAAACACAGGATGCACGGTCTGCCATCGCCGCAGCGATCCGCCCGGACTCGCACTCGAACACTTCGACGGACTGGGTCAACTGCGGATCAGCGAGAACGGCGTGCCGATTGATGTAAGCGCCGATCTCAATGGCGTGAAACTGCTCGGCGCGGAAGGGCTTGCAAAGTATTTGCACGATGATCCGAAAGTTCCCGCCTGCCTGGTCCGCAATGTCTACGCGTATGGGGTGGGGCGAAAGACCGGCATTCGAGAAGAGGATTATCTTGCGGACCAAACGAAAATCTTCGCAAGCAATGGCTATCGCGTGCCGGACTTGATGGTGCAGATCGCCTCGAGTCCGGAATTCTTCAAAGTGGCGGCTCCTAGCGCTGCGCGAACGGCGGCTTTGGCGCCAGCGGCCGCAATCACCCAAGTTAAGCAGGCTGCCAGGAACGAGCGAGGAGTCCAGCCATGAGCTTTCGTTTTGATCGCCGCTCCGTCTTGCGCGGCATGTTGGGCGGCGCCGCCGTCTACATAGGCCTTCCCGTTCTCGATATCTTCCTCAACTCCAACGGTACGGCGTACGCCGGCGGTGCCAAAATGCCGGTGAGATTCGGCACTTACTTTTGGGGCCTCGGGCTCACCGATACGCCGACGGGCGGCACGCGTTGGGTGCCGACGAAGACGGGTCCCGGTTACGAAATCATGCCTGAACTCGAGTCATTGTCGGTGGTGAAGGACAAGGTCTCGGTCTTTTCGGGCTTTCGCGCAATCGCCGATGCCAAGGCCAATCAGGTTCACTGGAGCGGCCACGCGTCCATCTTGAGCGGCATTGCGCCGGCGACGGCGACCCGTTTCGACGGGCCGACATTCGATACAAAGATTGCCGATGCGATCGGAGCATCGACCCGCTACAAAATGATCGACGTCGACGCGTCCCTATCGCGCCACCCGGTAAGTTATTCCACCCGCACAGGAACCACGTTTGCCTCGCCGGAGACGACCGCGCTCGGTCTATACACCCGATTGTTCGGGCCCGGCTTCCAGGATCCGAACAGCGACAACTGGAAACCGGACCCCGCCATCATGTTGCGTCAGAGCGTTCTCTCTGCGGTGAAAGATCAGCGCGAAGCGCTGATGGCGGGTGTCGGCAAGGCTGATCAAATCAAACTGGATCAGTATTTCAATTCGGTGCGTGAGATGGAGAATCAACTCGCGGTCCAATTGCAGAAGCCCGACAAATGCGAAGCCTGTGTCATTCCCGCGGCGCCGAAGGAGGGGCCGCGCTCGGCCTCGGTGGACGTGGTGAACGCCAACACCAAGACGATGGCCAGGCTCTTGGCCATGGGCCTCGTGTGCAATCAAACGCGGGTGTTCACGTTCGTTCACACCGCGGGGTCTTCGGAGACCTACGTGGCGGGCCAAAGCAAGATCTATCACCAGATCACGCACGACGAGCCGACGGATGCGCAACTGGGTTATCAGCCCGAGACGAGCAAAATTGCGGGCATGGTCATGCAAGCCTTCGGCGATTTTCTGGTCGAAATGAACTCGATCAAGGAAGGCGACGGCACGTTGCTCGATCACATGTTGGTCATGGGCTTCAGCGATACCGGCTACGCGAAGATTCACTCGATCGAAAACATTCCGATGTTTCTCGCGGGCGGAGCCGGCGGCAAGCACAAGGCGGGTCAGCACATTCACACCGCGGGCGAATCGGTTACGCGTGTCTCGCTCACGGCGATGCAACTGGTGGGCGCACCCGTGGGCGAGTTTGGGACGGGCACCATGAAAACTTCCCGGCCGATCACGGAAGTGATGGCATGAGGACGGGGCGTCAATTCACGGCTGTCCTATCCGCCATCACGCTAGCCACGGCTTTTTCGGGTCCCGCGCTGGCGGCATGGACCAAGACCTACGTGGTCGAGTGGAACGAACCGGCGATGTACTACGGCGCCAAGGGCGGCGTTGTCGATCCCGGAACCGACTGTCCAAAAGGGACGAATCCGGAAATCGACTGGATCAAGGTGCTCATGGATGCGGGCTACACGCGGGAAGAAGCGCAGTGGCTGCGCAATCCGGCGAATCCGACACGCAGTCCGATTCACGGCCAAAATCAAATGGCGTTTCGCGGCAAGGATCGCGCGAACGTCTACACAACTCCAACTTCGACGCCTGATCCGGGGCTCGTCGGCGTATCCGGCACGATCGCCGAAGGTCTCAATCTAGACGATGATGTGAAGACCGGCTTTACGAGTCCGACCGGCGAGAAAGGCATCGATAACAACTTCTACAAGGCTCTCGGATGCTGGAAGACCTATCGCGGACCGCCGCGGCTTTCAAGCGGCGCTCTGACATTCAACGACTCGATGCGCAACGGCTCGTGGACCACGCTCATCGTGGTATCCGGAAAGGGCGCCGATCCGATGAACGACGGGAAGATCAAAGTCGGCTTTTATCTGAGCGACGATAAGACGGTGAAGGACGGCAACGGCAACATTGCCCGCGATTACTCCTTCCGCATCAAACCGCACGCGAAGTACGAAGGTATCGTGCCCGCTCGCTCCGTCAACGGCAGAATCATTTCAACCCGACCCGCCGATATCATGTTGCGCAATCCGGCGTACGACCGAGATTTGGAGTTGTTGCGCGCGCGCATTGATCTGACGATTCAAGCCGATGGGACTCTCAAGGGCTATGTCGGCGGTTATCGCCCCTGGGAACCGATCTATCGGGGTTGGGTCAACGCACGCGGGCCTGTAATCGAAGCGCTGACCTGGGTGCAGTTGCCCGCGGTTTACTACGCCCTGCAGCGCAACGCCGACTACAGCCCAAAGGGATCGAAGGGAGAAAAGACGCATATCTCCTACGCTTTGCGCGTGAGTGCGATTCCTGCCTACGTCTTGACGCCCGACGCCGCCCGGGTTGCAAGTTCGGTCGAATCTTACAAGGCGATCGCGCCGCAGGAACCCGAACGCGTGTCCGGCCTGTTTGCCCTGGTCGTCGATGGGATCGTCCCCGATCGGAATGCGAAGATTCAGGCCGGGCCGAATGCCGTGATTCTGCCCCCGGCGTCTGCCGCCAATACCGCTGAAACTGCCAAGCAATAGATAGTTAGGAGTAGAGCCCTTTGAACTCTCGCAGGATTCTCGCCGGAATTGCCGGCACCGGCCTTTTTGCATCTCTCGCGCTGGCGCAGACGGTCCCTCCGTTGGCGGACGATGTAAAACCCATTCGAGTCTCGGGATTGGGGATCAAGGTGAGCGACCTCGAGCGTTCGAAGAAATTCTACACAGAGGTCCTCGGCTTGAAGATCGGCGCAAGAGTGCCGGCGCAAGGCGAAGCCGTCGAGTATCTACTTGGGATGACGGGCGATATCCGCGCGGACACGCTGATCGTCATTCGCAAAGGCGAAGTCAAACCCGGCGCAACGGACTTCGGCACCATTACCGTCGTCGTGCCCAGCGGCCGCAAGATGGCCGAACGTGCCGTCGCTGCCGGATACGCCACGGCTCGACCAATCGTCGATGGCACGAACTTCGTGAAGGACCCCGACGGATATACCATCGAGCTTTATCAGAGGCCGCCTGCACGCACGCCTCCCTAGGATAGGGTGTGGTCGCCGCGGCACTCACGGATCCATTCTGGGGAAAGTGAGCGTGACGATCAAACCGGGAGCGTTGTCGTCGAAAAGCAAGCGCGCACGATGCACCGTGGCAATCGCCGCAACCATGTTGAGGCCCAGTCCGTGCCCGGGAGTCGATCGGCTGGACTCGAGACGGGTGAATCGCCTGATGACGCGCTCCCGATCCTCGGCGGGCACGCCCGGACCGTTGTCCCTGACCGCGAGTTGCGCACCGGCGTCGTCGCCGGTCAGGTCCACGTGAATCGCAGCGTCCACGGGCGTATGGACATGGGCATTGTTGACCAGGTTGATAAAGGCCTGCGAAATGAGTTCTCGATCGCCGTCAATGGCGATATTCGGTTGCACGGTCCAGCTGAAACGTCTGCCGCCCTCGTCGCCGGCCGGCGTGTACATCTCGCACAATTCGGTGACCAGCGAGGTCAAATCCACACGGGCGAAAGATTGTCGGACCCCTCCGCCTTCGATTTCCGAGATGCGCAGAATCGCGGTAAACAAGGCGAGTACCTCGTCGGTCCGTTCAATGGCGGACCGCAGCGCCTCGCGCTGCGCAGACGGATCATCAGGGCCGACGACGGCACGTTCGAGGTGGTTGCGAAGCCGGGTGAGCGGCGTGCGTAAATCGTGTGCAATATCGCCGGACACTTGGCGCAGGTTGCCGAGCAGGGAGGCAATTTTATCGAGCATGCGGTTGAGCGTGTGAGACAGTTGATCGAATTCGTCATGGCGGGGACCGATGGTCATGCGCTTGAGCAAGTCGCCCGAAATGATGGCCTCGGCGGTCATTGCAATACGTCCGACTTTTTGATGCAGAAATCCGCCAAGGTAGAGTCCGCCTCCGACGCCCATCGCGGCGACGACGCAAAATGCCAGGATGAATATCTTTAATATCGTTCCATCGATTTGCTCGAGCGCGTCGCTGTCCGCCGCCACGAGAAGTCGGGTTCCGTCGGACAGGTCGACCGCAAACGCCCGGGCTCTATCCGCGCCGTCGATCGGATCGATGAAATTGATGTGCTG
>Ga0210406_10004511_pt1 | contig 14886 bp, 18 predicted proteins | sample IncBWC30MmetaG_FD_155454 | JGI IMG/M metagenome (GOLD analysis project Ga0210406, IMG submission 155454) | Forest soil microbial communities from Barre Woods Harvard Forest LTER site, Petersham, Massachusetts, United States - Inc-BW-C-30-M | ecosystem: Environmental > Terrestrial > Soil >... | reverse complement strand
TGGCTCGCAGCTCCAAAGGCGGCCGGTACCGCAAATCGGCCAAGATCGACGCCTTGAGATAATGCAAGGAAGAGATTCTGGAAGCGCACCGGTAGGCCGCTAGCGCGGCCGTGAGAAGTGATTGGTGAGAAGTGATTCGTGATTGGTAATTCGATCGAAGCCAAATAAGCGAAGCAGCACCCTCTCCGCCAGAGATATAACAACTGAGTTTCATAAAGTTAGGACGTATTTCCTAACCCATTTTGGTTTTTGATTTTTGTGAGCGAGGAACGAGCGAGCCAAATAATCGAAAGCAAAATACAGTCACTCTTTCAGCGCGGAGCGGAGGCGAGCTCAAGCTCAAAACGGAATAAATGGGGGTACCCGTAGGGGGGCCCTGGTTTATGCCGGATTTGAGCTTGAACTCGGTGGAGCCGAACGCTTGCGCGAGAGGGGAGGGAGGAAATCGACGAGCCTTTTCATTAACACGACTGTCGAGGGCGGCTAATCTCGTCAATGCAGAGCATAAAGAACTACGAATTCGACTCCGGGCTGTGCCCCTTGAGTCTGGTCGCCAACATTGTTTTGATCGGCGTCGATCGGTCTTTGGCGAGCCAGGATCAGTCGAATTTTTTCCCGAACGGTCAGTATTTCCTCATCGAGCAAGTCAGGGCAATATCCACCGTTCCGAAATTCGGTCTCGAGAGATTCTATGCTGGTATAGAGAGCCCCCAGTTTCAGCTTCTTCGCGTTCCACTCTACTTCGGTTTGGATTGAGACCTGTGCTTCCGCGGTTTCAAACTGATTTTTCACCTGACGCAGTTTGTAGGCCAACACCCCCGGGGAAAACTCTCCCTCGTCGAGCCACTGGCTTAATGCGGTTGAGTGTAGGGCTAAGCTGAAGCAGGCAACTGCCAAAAGATTGCGATACTGTTTCACGCCAAAGCTAGATCGATGGACATCTCAAAATCGGTCCTGCCAAAGTGCGGCAAAAAAGGCATTGAACGAAAGAACTCAAACAAAACCAGGCAAACTGGACTTGTCCGAGATGACTCGGTGAACCTTGAGCTGGTAAAAGCGACGGCTAACTGCCGCTTATCTGGTCCAAGTGGCGCGCAGCTCGAAAGGCGGCCGATATCGCAAATCGGCGAAGATAGATGCCTTAAAAGCATCTCCAACCGCGCGTTCGCGGGTGCAATTCGGATGGAGGGCAATACTCCAACACTCCATCACTCCGCATGCCAGGATTCGAGGACGAGGACTGCCTGCCCGCCGTAGCCTTGCGCGAAGGCTGGGACCACGAGAACGATAGATTATCTTGGCGCCGGCGCGATCGACTGTAGGGCGTTTTAAGAAGCCCCAAACCGAGCGGGAAAAAACCGGGGGCTCAAGATGTGCGCACCCGCGCACTCTGAGCGCCCCGGCAAATGCACGAAAAATAGGCATCAAGGATAAGTCGATTGTCGAGCGCTTGCTAGCCGCGTTTCCGGCTTATTTCCCTTTCGCGAAGAATCCGAAATAATTCGCCCCTTTCGATCGGGTCTTGGCTGAGCACAGCCGCTTCCCGCTGCTGTGCCGCCTCCAAATCTTGCGGGTTCGCACCTACTTCAATGTAATCTCGCGTAACAATTTCGTTCCATAGATCTCTCGCATCTCCACGCGCTTCACCGCCAGATCTTTCGAGGCCTGCTCGAAATTTGAACCAAAGACCTTTTGCAGGGCTGCATCTTCCTTTGCGCGGAAATCGTCTAATGCCGCCATATTTTTTAGTTCATTCATCAGGATCAGTTGAAAATCCTGCGGGTTAGCAGCCTCACCATAAAGGATCTTCGAAGAGAGGATGTAACCCTCTTTCTTGCCCTCGTCGACCAGAGCCTGCCAAGAGGTCTTGAGAGTCTTGAGATAATCGTCTTCCTGACCTGGCTTTATTTTAATGAACGAGACATACCACACCGATCCCTCCGTGTAAGGTGCAGAGTCTTGAGCCTTGCTTGGTTGCAAAACGCTGGCGAACAAACAAACGGCAAGCGCCAGGCGAGCTGATAATTGTCTGGTCTTTTTCATGGGTGGGCTTTTCCTCCAGATGATGAAACAGGAGAGGGAGCTAACGTAAATCCTAACAGTTCGTTAGCGTCACAGCAATGCGGGAAATTGCGTCTTCTAGGCGCTCTACCCGCCTCTCTAAGTCGTCTACTTGGTGTAAAAGCTCGCCTGCCATATGTCATTTACGAGCAATTATTGGCATTCCAGCTTTTTTGTTGCTTAACTGGCTCGTGCAAAGATCGTAGCGAACCGCCCCGTTCAATTTTAGGATGAGTAAAAGTTATCTACCTGGTGGTTCCCCATCGGCTCTGTAAAGGCTTGGCGGACGTTTCAAGTCCAACATTTGTTTCGGTGCAATGGTAAACTATCCTGAGGACCCAGTCTGTCGATTGCGAAGCAGTCTTTCCAGGTACTGAATCGGGAGCAACGCCGGGATTTAGTATCAGATCACTATAATATTTGATCCTGATCCTAAGCTCCTTTTTCTTGGACGGGTGAGTCTCATAACGGGTTCCACAAGCTCCGCCCTTATATGACGGCTCACCCGGTCCAGTCCTTTAATTTTGACCCCGCGTTACGGCACTGATCGTGCAAAACGCGGACGTAAAAAAAACAGCTCGAATTGAAGTAGAGCAAGCTGGCCAGGCAAATTGCCAGACCAGAAAAGAACAACACAACAACGCCAAATGAGCCAAGACACACAAAAACAACTCCTAAAGATGTTGGGCTCGATTGACTATCACTCTCGACGGACTGACTTACCGTCTGAGAGTTGGCCAGTCGCACTAAGCACATCAATAAAAACCCAAAAAGTTCGTCGAACATCAGGCAGCGACGCCGCAAGCTGCCGCTGTTGCGGCCTAGCCTTCTTCTTGACCCGGAGCCTGTTAGAATGGGATGTTCCACCGGTTGCACAATTACTAACCGACACAGCGATGAGCATTAAGATCATAACCGAGAACGGAAGATCTCGTCCGTCATTTACGTGCGACAAATGCGGGAAGCCGATACCACTAAGCGAAGGGACGATACTTTGGGATTCAGAACCTGAGAAGTCTTTGAAGGACGGCTCGCAGGACGGGATTGTAGCCTGCCATCATTGCAGGCCGAGCTTCAAAAAAGTATTCAGCCAATCGCTTGATCAAGGGCTGATCTTTCTATTGGCTAAGGCTGGTTGGCTGGACGCAGCCTTTAAACCGTCAAACAAGTTGGAAGAAGCTGCTAAGGCGGCCTATAGACTGGGTCAATTCTAATGAGCCAGTTAGCTTGGAAACGCCGCCTGTAAGAGATTTTTAAAGGGTGTGCAACGATTCGCCGGTCTTCATCGGCGGCCAGGATTTGGCCTGGGCAGCGATCCCGGCGACAGCCAGAGGGTCAGCACAACTGATTTTGAAAAAGTTTGGATATGTTTGCCAACCCATTTTGCCTTTTTGAGCGCGAGGAACGAGCGAACAAGAATCAAAAGCAAAATACGGTCACCTTTCAGCGCGGAGCGGAGGCGAGCTCAAGCTCAAAACGGAATAAAAGTGGGGTAGCCCGTCGGGAGTCCTGATTTATGCCGGATTTGAGCTTGAACTTGGTGAAGCGGAGCGATAGAGGGCGAGGACGAAAGAGATGTTTGCTGAGAAGTGACTGGTGATGCTTCTGAGCCTACCGGAAATCGGAGTGCGCAGATTTTCAGGGAACAGAACGTCGGTATTTCCACCCAGCATTTAACGCGAGCGATACGGCTGTTTATCGCGGAAGGGGAGGGGACTGCCGGCAGATCTTCTACCGCTCAAGAGCGGCATCAGGGAACGGCTTTGCCTAGCGAAGTGAAGAAAACTTCGGTCACCTATCAGCCATCTGATCAGTCTTCCCCCCTTAGTCTTCAGACATCCTACTACTTCGCCATCCCCGCTGATCGTGATGAAGGAGCCGGTAGAACTCCTGACCTCTGCGGACTGCCTTGGAATATAAATATTCCTTGCAAGCCTTCCTCGCGAACTCAAACGGTATTTAGATTCTCCAAACCATTGTATTCGCGTCGTGTAGAAAGGATCCCCCTATGCCCCTTTACGAATATTTTTGCAAAAAGTGCGACAAGAGTTTCACAATCACCATGAGCATTGCGGAGCACGAGAAGAAGAAGGTCAAATGTCCGGAATGCAAGGGAACCAAGGTCGCCCCGCAATTCGGGTCGTTTTACGCGAAGACGTCTCGAAAGAGCTGAGCTTCTTAACCGTCCGAGGAGATAGACCCTCCGTACCGCTTGCGGCCGGTAAGTTTTGGTTCGCAGTTGTTACTAGTAAGTAATATCGCCCGCTAGCTGTGATACGTGCCATGTCAGCGCTTGATGGGGCGCCGCAGAACTGAGCGAGCGGCGTAAAGCCACAGTTGCTGGACTTCTTATGAACGCTTGTTGGTGGCGCATCCACCTTTGCCTTTGCAAGAATTCTTGCCCTTGCACCCGTTATCGCCGGTCTTGCATCCACCTTGGCCTTTACACGAATTTTGTCCCTTGCAGGAATGCTTTCCTTTTTGATCATCAGCGAGGGTACGCACGGAAGTGCCGGCTTTGTTCTGGATGCTACTCGCGTAGGCTTGCACCGCGAGGGATCCGCCTAGCAGACCGGCAATAGCTGCGCCGGCAATCACCGCTTTCGATGGCTTCATATTGTATCGTTTTTCTACTCTGAGACGTTGCGTTGTATTTGCTCTTTGCTTCCAAGGAGCTGAGTTCCGAGGAAAATCTCACTCCAACTGCGTGCAGACGATCGAAATACACCTGGGCTTCACGGCAGCTGGCATGTTTCTGGAATGGTGACTACAGTTATATGCGTCAGGTTCCCGCTAAAGGATGCATCTTTTAAAAAAATCGCGATAGGCGCGTTACAGATCTGGCGCAGACCAGCACTTATTTCCGATTGGGTTTGGACAGAAAAAGGTTTGTTACCTAGGAAGAGGGAGCAGAGCGCCGCTTCCCTTCCAGAAACCGTCAGTCCGGCGAGCCATTCGCTTTTCGCTCCGCAAATTTTCAAAGGTTAGATAACAGCCTTTGATTTCTGGTTTCCAGCCTGAAGGCAGAGTAGAAACCGGCGACTGTCGTTCGATGACACCCAGATTGTGAGACCAGTTCAAGGGGCTCTCAGGGCATCCCCGGAGAGGCTTCATCTGTTTCCGGTCGAGTATCGTGTGGAACGGCGCTTATCTAATAGCAAATAGAATTCGCATGATTCTCGGATCGCTCAAACGGCAGAAGGGCTATCGCGAATTCATAGACCTGCGACTCTAGTCTTCCCAAGGAACGATCGTATAACTCCACCGACCGATCCTTGTTTCTCGTAAACCCGTTAGCCGAGAGGAGCCGTCTGGGCCATCGTCTAGATTCAGTTTCAGTAGTATCTCAAAGGAACCCGGGAGAGCAAAGACTGGGAAGCCATGTTCTGAAAAATCGAGGCGGCGCTCCCGGCGGCAATAACCATCAGATTCTAACATACTTTTTTACCTAGATGCGAACAGCTCGCGCCTTTGGATGCGTTAGTGAAAATCTATGCACGTTACTGGCACTCATGACCCCTCTTGATTAACTTCGTCAACCGTGGCTCAATGTACTTCTGAAGAAGTACGGCAGCGATCGTTCATTGTTTTCAAGGCTATTTAGTTCCGATGCAATTGACGCGCCTGGCCACCGGTCGTCGAAATCATATCTTGTGCTCGGCGGACTTGGGTTTGGCACCCAACCAGACGTGATTGAGTCTCCGGAAGCGACAATTCTAAACGGCTCCGCATAGCAAGAACCGCCCAAGACTAACAATGCGAGGGGGAGGAACACGCTTTTCATATCGAGATGAGGGCGCCCAACACAGCTTCTTTTCAGATCAAGATTTGCTTCTGGTTTTACGTCCGCTCGAACCTCGGCACCTCGCCCAAGCGAAGTTCTCCAGCCCGTGCAGAGACGACGGCACGTCATCGCCTTGTTCAGTCTTTTCTGACTACCTGGCCGCGGCGCGCCAGCCGCAGTTGCTTCGCAAATTCCTCCTCCTGGACTAAGGCGGAGGGTTGTTCAGCAACCTGGTACGTGACCGGGGCCTTTGGCTTCGGGAGGCTCGCCGCCATCGCGGACGCTGGAGCCGGTTCGCCAGCCAAGGACGCCTAAGAGAGAGCGATCTGTTGCAAAGACGGGGGTTAAGACCAAAGCGGGAACGGTTGCCAAGAAGCCCCGCGAGGAAGAATTGGCGAAAGAAAGGCGGCGTGCGGGACGGGCCGGGTCATACGCTGCCGGCATCCGGTCCAAGCCGAAGGGAGAAGCGGCGACCTTCGCCCGGTCGTTAGATTAATTAAAAGCTGGTCCATAAATAACCGCGACTTCGACCGGGCTACAGAAGCTGGAAAGGGAAGTAGTAAGCTCGAAGGAGAAGGGGAAGACCGACTCCCGCAAATGGCGAGCGACATCTAAAGCCCAATCCCCCGCGGGATCGGCTTCCGGATACGCAAAGGGACTCAATAGAGTCCCTTTTGTAGTGGCTCCTCGACAACGCCGCTAAAATCGTTCCCCAAGGTTTATGCCTTGGGAACCCGTGCACCGGCCGATACTACTTTCTCACGCTGCCTCTAATTGCGATTGTTGCAGCTGCAACCGCCAAGAGCGCCGAGATGATCAGCGCGGCGCGCAGTCCGGACAAGTCCTGGGCCGCCCCAGCCTTTCCGTGGTTACCGGCGCCGCGAGGGCAGCTGGTGTTACTTAACAGCTTCTGTAACCAGGCCGCGGGTCAATGAATGTCCGGTGACAACAGAAGCGCGCGTTCCTCCGGGGCTCGTCCGGTCGCGACGAGCCAGCAACCCGTCAGCGCGCCGGCCTTCGGCTCGAGAATGGGGAGGCCTGTCTTTTTGGAAAGCAACGCGCGTAGAGGCGAGACGAGACCACCCGCCGCGAAAAGTGGCACATCCGGACCCGCAATGACGGCAATCAAAGCCGCAAGATGCTCGACCGCGCGATCCCGTATGCGTCGAGCAGCCTCATCGCCCGCGACAGCCTGTTCGAGCACCAACGGCGCGAGTGCGGCCAGGCGGTCCGGACCGAGGTCGCGCATCCATCCCTCGCGCAGCTTCTCGACGCCGCCGATCGCGCGAAGAGTCTCGCGGCTGAGCGCGTCTTTCGGCACAACGCCGTCGAGTGCGGCGAAGCAATGTCGCAACGCCTTCCGGCCGATCCAACTCCCCCCTCCCCGATCCCCGCCGATCCATCCCCATGCACCGCGCTGAATCGAGCGGCCATTGGCATACAACCGATGTCCAGCGACGCCGGTGCCGATGATCAACAGACTGCAAGGCGCCCCGAAGTCCGCTCCGATGAGCGCCGCATACCCATCGCTCATCAAGCAAGACCGCGCAAAGGGCGGACAAGCGGCCAAAAAGTCCTTGCCGACATCGATGTAGGTGCCCGCTGCGCCAACCGCAAAGACGACCCCTTCAAACTGGTTGTTGGGCCGGCCGATCACAAAGCAGCAGTGGCTCCAAAGATCGACGATGCTCGCAACCGCCCTCTCCAGATTCGTCGATGGATTGCATGGACCTCCCTTCGCCTCGGCGAACACTGTTCCCTCGATGTCGACGAACCGTCCTCGGCTTCGGGAGCCGCCACCGTCCACGCAGAAGTAGAGTTCGCCTTTCCTAGCTTCGATCATGCGCAAAAATCAGCGTCTTCAAGTGCGCCGGACGGGCCACGGGTCTGGCGAACCGACTCGAGCATGTCAAGCAGGGTGAGAATGCTGTTCATCGCGGTTAGGATCAACGCACCGATGACGGTGCCCCAATATCCGCCGCGAACGGCGAAGATCGAGGTTCCACCGATGTCCGCAACGCGCTTCATCGAAGGTCTAAAGACAGCGGTCGACTCTTCGATGGTCGACTGTATTCCCATGTGAGCCCTCATTAAGGAGAATCGTTGTAACGTGTATCAAATTCGAATGCGACGAAGACGCCCTTCGATCCCGGAAGCAGGCTACCAACACCGGCAGGATAGCGGGCCTAGAAATTATTTTCAAGACTTGCCAACGATATGAAAAAACTTGATGAGCCGCTTCCTGCTGCCTATGGTCCGCGCGTTCGCGTCATTTTGCGCGAGGCATCAATCACCAGGGAGAAATTAAGATGGCAGTGCGTCGAACCGGGGTTTCCGTGGTGTTAGCGGTTGGACTTTGCGGACTGAAGCTCGCGATTTCGGCACCACCTCTCGCCCAGGGCAAGAAGGAGGCGCAAGGACTCGAGGCTGGCTACGAGAAACCGGTCGGCCCAACTGCTCCGGGCAGCATCCTGCCAAAAAGGGAGTCAACCTGATGGCCGTCTCGCCCGCAGAGTATCGGGCCCTCATGTCAGAGCTCGAGCATCTGATCTCCGAGGAGCGAAATCCGAATACTATGGAAATCGACCTGCTACCCACCGCAGAGCTTCTGCGCGCCATTAATCGCGAGGACAGATCGGTGCCGGATGCCGTCGGAAAAGTGATCGCCGAAATTACTCGCGCCGTTGACCGCATTGTTGATGCCTTAGGCAAGGGCGGGCGGCTCATATATATGGGAGCGGGCACTAGCGGACGGTTGGGCGTTCTAGATGCTGCTGAATGTCCCCCGACCTTCAGCGTTCCCAGTGACATGGTAATAGGTTTGATTGCCGGCGGCGCGGATGCTCTTGCGAGAGCAACAGAAGGCGCCGAGGACGATGCCGAAGAGGGCGTGGCGGCGCTAAAGGGCATCGGCCTAACCCAAAAGGACGTTGTCGTCGGCATTGCCGTCAGCGGCCGAACGCCTTATGTGGTGGGCGGGCTGACCTATGCCAAAGCCCTTGGCGCGACGACGGTCGCCCTGTCTTGCAATCAAGACTCCGCCATCGCGCACATCGCCGACATCGCTATCTTGCCTGTGGTCGGGCCCGAGGTTCTGGCTGGCTCGACCCGTTTGAAATCGGGTACGGCGCAAAAGCTTGTGCTCAATATGCTTACGACTGCGAGCATGATTCGCCTGGGAAAGTGCTACCAGAACCTGATGGTTGACCTTAATCCGACCAACATGAAGCTCACTGCCCGGTCGGCGCGCATCGTCATGCTGGCAACGGGTTGCGCAGCGGAACAGGCCCAAGAGGCGCTCAAGCGGACAAACAACGATGTCAAGCTCGCGATCCTGATGACGGTTACTGGTATGCCTATCGAAGAGGCTAAGTTGGCTTTACATAGCGCAGGCGGCTTCCTTCGTAAGGCGATTGCTGACTCGATCTAACAACAATGAGGATCAACGGACCATGGAAAGTCCAGGGGGCTTTCCCCGAAATCACAAATCGGCTGCCGCTTATCTTCTTCAGGTCGCGCGCAGCTCTGAAGGCCGCCGTTATCGGAAGCAGCCGAAGATCGACGCGTTAAGAGCACCTCCAACCCCGCGTCGCGGGGTGCAAATCAGACAAAGCGCAGTACTCCGACACTCCAGTACTCCAATACTCCGCCCAGCCGGATTCGAGGACGAGGACGACGACGAGGACGAGGACGAAGCGACTCACGAGAATGCAAGGAGGAGATCCTGGAAGCGCACCGCTGGGCCGCTAGCGCGGCCGTGAGACGTGATTGGTGAGAAGTTGATTTGTGATTGGTAATCCGATCACTCCTCCAACTGAGTTCATCGCGGGTCTCCCTTTTTATCCAAATTCGAATATGATCAGGCGAATTCTTTGGTCACAGGACCCTTGCAAAAACCGGGTCGTAGAGATTTGGTTGGCGGCGTCGTAGAGAGGAAAAAGAAAAAGCTGGCTCGATCAGAGGGGGAACAGGTTCTGGGGACCAATCGAGCCAGCAAAATCACCGTATAAAAATTCGATTTCTAATCAACAACTTTTTGCAGCCCGGATTGTGTTCACAACTTTTCCGTCCCATTCGGGCTAGGCAGGAAAACACGCGGTGACTCGCATTGACTGACCCTGTGGGCCGCTAGCGCGGCTGTGAGAAGTGAGAAGTGAATGGTGATAGGTGAGAGGGGAAAGGGATTAGTGAAAGGTGATTTGGTAAGCCGTTCGAAGTGACATAACCAAAGCGGCAACCTCTGCGGACCGTGAGTAGCAACACAACTGATTTTCACGACGTTGCGGTATGTTTTCCGACCCATTTTGCTTTTTGAGCGCGAGGAACGAGCGACCAAGAATCAAAAGCAAAATACAGGCGTCCTTCAAGCGCGAAGCGGAGGCGAGCTCAAGCCTAAAACGGAATAAAATGGGGGCAACCCGTTAGGGGGTAACGTTTATGCCGGATTTGAGCTTGAACTCGCCGGAGCGGAGCGCCCCTTGAAACAGTCTGAGACCGCTACCCGCCGAGGGCGTCTCGATCCGGCGGCCAGTTCAAGGAACGCGCTTCACTCTTGATCCCTTGTTTGTGAGTTCTCGGTTTTAACTCCCTTCGTGTCTCCGATTCCCTCCTGGTTAACGACTTCGAGTGGAGTTTTGGAGGAGTAGAGCGAGACCAATCGAGCAACTAGCACCGTCATATAAAACATACCGAACATCGCTTCCACCATCGCCAGCATCCGGGCCACTTCCGACGCCGGAACGATATCACCGTAACCGACCGTGCTAAGGGTAATAAAACTAAAATAAAGGCTCGTGAAGCCGTTCATAGAATCGCTGCTTTTCGAGCTGAGGGTGAAAACAAAAGAATTGGGGTCTAGGCGGACCAATAGATTATAAGCGAGAGACCATGCCAACCCTGATAGCAGGAAGCCGGCAACCGCAGCACACAAAACCTCGGCATCGACCCGGGGCGCATGCACGATGAAGCGAAGAAGCTCAACCACTACAAAACCGATGAACAGAAGACCGGCTGCACGGGTCACTACGTAGATCAACGTCTCGTCCGGCCACCAATGATTTAGCCATTCGCCGATTACCGCCGGTGCCGCCAACACAATCCCTACCAGCGCTCTCCATCTACCAGCAATAGACAGTACGGCGACTAGCAAAACCGATGTCATCAGCATCGTCTCAATCAGATTGCCGCTCCTAAGCGGATCCGTGAACGGAGAGATGAGAATATTCAAAATAAGCGCGCCGAGGAAATAACTGAGAGAGAATCGGAACTGCTTTGGCCTGCCCTGACCTTTCTGTGGCCTGGTCCGCGTTTTTAGATGTTTCGGCTGCGTGGTTCGTGGCATAACGCCGTTGGCATTCTGTCGATCAATCAGGGTATTGCGGCAAGCAGTTCGTGATGCTTCAGCCTTTGAAAGAGCATGGTCCTAACTTGCCTTTTAGTGAGCGACTCACTCGAATCGTAGAACGCTATTTCGTTGGCATCGGCACGGGCAACGCCATTTTCTCGCCTTGTTTCTAGATTTTTTCTTCGAAGGCTAAGGCACTGTTCCTGGGCGCCTATTGCGAGGACCCAGGTAACGCGTTCTCGCCGTCGCTCACCCAAGCCCTACTGCCGAAATCATCTGGGTAGTCGGCTGGCGGTCCCAGCATGTCGACGTCCAAAAAAGTATCTCTTAGCTGCATCCCTGCTCCCATAGGCTCGCCTAAGGAGAACGCCAGGCGCTTTGCTATCTTTCGCGCTGCCAACAAAACATCTTGTCCGCGCCTCGTCATGAGCTGCCGGGACGCTTGGGTAAAGTGGATTATTATGAGACACGCCGGCAATCTTTCGTCGAGAGTGCCGTGCAAGACCGTAATTTCATAAACCCGCTGCAAGGTACGACTGTTTGATGCGTCGCTCATTCACCAGTAGTCGAAAGAGTTGTTTTTGGGATCGGGCGTCTTCTAACTCTTTGATTCTCAGAGTGTTCGGGTCGCGTCGCCCGACTGGTCGTGAGCTTCGGCGAAAAAAGTGAGACCCCAGCGAGGCGTCAAAAATGAGACGGAGAGGTGATCCGACGCCGCGCTGGATGCGCTGGTGACGGAGTCCGGAAAAAGCGCGGCTTCCGGGTACTAATGGGTTTAAAATATCTCAAGTTTTTAAGATCCGCTGTGAAAACCCTCTGGCGAATCGGATTCCCAATCACCTGCTCAAGAAGGGCATCAGGGACCGGCAACAGGTGGCGAAGAGAAGAAAACTTCGGTCACATATCAGTCTTCCGAGCAGGTTTCCCCTCGCGTACTAATTTTCTTTTAGAAGGGACGAGCCATTCCCCACCGAATGCTTAGTGGGAGACGGTGTCGGTGTCCACTGCGGTGGATGCACGCACTGGTGAAGAAAAACGAGAACGCCGAACGCTACTCCCAAAATCCCTGCCAAGACATACAGAAAGAACTTCAACATCTTATGATCCATGGCCGTCTCGCGACGCTTACTCCCAAGTCGGCACGCGCTGCACCTGGAAGAGGCTGAAAGGACGTTCGCTCAAAACTCAGAAATTTGCCTTCCAATCCAAGAAAAAAAGAAGAAAAGAAAACAAGAGAGGTAAATACACAGATTACTGTTGTTATTATATTTCGTTGATTGCGTTCGTGGACGTGCAGAATCTCAGCCTATTCACGATTCAAGGCGTCGGGCAGCCAGTAGATGTACTAGTTGGAAAATACCAGTTCAGAACTATGCCAATCCCGGTCGGCTTAAAGAAAAAACTGGTTGAACGTCTCTACACAATGGGATCGAAGAGGCACGCTCTTTCCGGGATTAGCGGGACTTTGCGACCGAATCAATTGGGAGACCGAAAACCGAACAGCACGGAACTTTCCGGCCGTGCCCAAGGCTCGCAGAATTTAAGCCATGCTTGAAACGTTTTCGAAATCGAAAAGTCCGTACTCACAGATTACCAATCTTTTGGCTCGTCAAGGTTTCGAATTCTCGGGGTCTTCTAACGCGGTGACTCGCATTGACTGACGCTGAGCCCAACATCCTCAAATCCGCTGCCGCTTATCTGGTCCAGGTGGCGCGCAGCTCAAAAGGCGGCCGCTACCGGCCGTGAGAGGTGAGAGTGAGACGTTTAGGGGTGATTGGTAGTTTGTGACTGGTGATTGGTTCGGTTGGGCGTAAGCGTCAGTTAATGGGTCACAATCGAACAAAGAGATTGGCGCAAAACTCTTTATCACCGAAGGCACGGTCAAGACTCACGTTAAAAGCATTTTCTGTAAATTGGATGTAATTAGCTGTTCGGCAGCGGTGTCGACAGCGATACGAAGGGGTGTGGTGGGCGATGAGATCGCTGAAAAGAAGACAGTGACATTGGCCGAAACGGATTGGGTATTGAGGTGTTCGCTGGCCAGCTTGGCTAACAGGCATGGCGCCGGGTACGCATGGCACCTATCGCGGACATGGAAGCCCGACTCTGACCCCAACTTCCTCGAAACCGGCCGGTCCGTTGGCGCTTGTGGTGCTGTGATCTATTTCTCATCCAACCGCCAGGCGCCGTCCCATCCGTCGCCGGGTGGGTGCGCTTGCAGGCTGTGAAGGCGCTTGAGGAACGTCATCGAAGGCCCGTCATTTGGAGCCGCCTCCTGGGCCACCAAGAAGGCGCGGCGCGCTTCGCCCCAGTTCCGCGCACGATAAGCAGCAAGCGCCTCGGCAAACCTGGTCCGCACGATGTCCTGTGCACCCGTCAGCTCGCCCTTTCGAGCCATGACCTCGAATATCGCCTGCGGCTGGCTCTGCCCCAGCACCACTACCCGGTCGATCTCCCGCGCCTCGATGTCGGCGGCACTCGCCGTGACCGTGGCTTCGGTTGCCAGCAGGCGAGTCCCGTAGATTTTGTTGGCACCCTCGAGCCGTGACGCCAGGTTCACGGTGTCGCCCATGACCGTATAGCTCTTCATGAATTCCGAACCGATGCTGCCGACCAGGGCTTCGCCGGTCGCGATACCGATGCGCAGATCTAACGCGATGGGCACCGTGCGCACACCTAGCAGCTCGGCGATCTCAGCTCGCAGGAGCTCGATGCGCCCGGCCATATCGAGCGCGGCAAGGCAGGCCAATGGGGCCTCTTCGCCTTCCTCCACAAATGGCGTTCCCCAGTATGCCATGATAGCGTCGCCGATATATTTATCGATGATGCCACTCCGGTCGCGGATCGGCTCCGACATTGTCGACAGATAGCGGTTCATGACCTTGACGAGCCCTTGCGGTGTCATGCCTTCACTGACACCGGTAAAGCCCTTCATGTCGCAGAACAATACGGTCATCACGCGACGCTGCCCCTCGGCGGCGGCAAGGGCGGGCCGGTCGATCAGGCTCTCGACAATGCGCGGATCGATGTACTTGCCGAAAGTTTGGCGGATGCGCTCCTTGAGGCGCAGCTGCTCGACCATCCGGTTGAAGGCCGCGGTCAGTTGACCGATCTCGTTCGTCGATGTGACAACGATGGTTTCATCGAGCTTGCCCGCTTCAACGGCGCGGGTGCCCTCCAAGAGCCGCCGGACCGGGCGTATCATACCGGTGCTGACCAGGGTCGCAAACACCAGTCCGAGTAGGGCGGCAAGCACGGTCAGAACGACGGAGATCAATATGACCTGGTGCTGATTCCGCAAGGTCGTAGCGGCATCTGATCGCAACACGTCCAGCATCTCCAACCGGATCCCATCCAGTTTCAGATTGAGCTCATCGCGCAGTGCGTCGACGCGTCTAAGGCCATCAGCAATGCTTTTGCTGTCCCCAGCTCCAAGCAGCGGAAGCAGACGGTCGATCTCTTCGTTCAGGTGCCGACGATAGTCGCTCTGTACGGCCTCGATCTGCGAGTCCATCCGGACGAGTGCCTTTGCATGGGCAAGCACGGAGCCCTGCTCGATCGCTCCGGCGAGCAGCGTCCGTGCGGCCTGCAATTCGCGAACGACCTCCGCGCCTTTCGCGTCGAATACGCTGCGGTCGGCTGCGAAGCGCGCTTCGTCAACCGGCGCCAGAATGGAGTTGATGACCATGCGCCGAAA
>Ga0210406_10004507_pt1 | contig 14897 bp, 10 predicted proteins | sample IncBWC30MmetaG_FD_155454 | JGI IMG/M metagenome (GOLD analysis project Ga0210406, IMG submission 155454) | Forest soil microbial communities from Barre Woods Harvard Forest LTER site, Petersham, Massachusetts, United States - Inc-BW-C-30-M | ecosystem: Environmental > Terrestrial > Soil >... | reverse complement strand
AAGGACCGAGTCGAACGCATCTGGCGTCGCGAAGGGCTGAAGGTGCCAAAGAGACAAAAGCCAAGAGGACGGTTGTGGCTCAATGATGGCTCGTGTGTGCGGCCTAAGCATAGCCAAGAGCAACAGTCGGTCCAAGGCAGCGCGACTTGCGCGCATCCGCTTTCCCCCCTTCTCCGAGTTGTTGCCAGCGGCACGCGCAAGCTCTATACACGCCAAAGGATTTCAATCTTTGGATGTTTAGACCATGAATCACACGTTTGCCGCTTTAGCTGTCATAGTGTTTTTAGATGGGTGCTGGTCCGCAGCAAACCGACTATGGGCCGTTTCCCGACAGATACGAGGAAGTCATAACCGCCGCCCTGCATGAGCGCTTAAAAGATCCCTACAGCATTCAAGACCTCTCGATTTCGCCCGTTCAGTACGCGCAGCTTGTCGGTCTTATAAATGGCGGCCAAATACGGCTGGCGTTCCTGCGTCACCTTCAATTCAAAAAATAGTTTCGGTGCATATACAGGCTTAGAAACCTATTCGACAGTGATCATTGATGGTTACGCAGTCGGCTACTTTTACGCAGGCTGCCAGTGAATGCGCGCGATGCAGGGTGGCCGACCAGTTCAGGAAACGCTGTGCCAGAGCTAACTTGGCGAAGCTCCCTGATAGATGCGGACCGCTAAGAGAACCCGCCAACCGCCGATCCACTTTCGCGCGATGGCGGAGCGTCACCGCGACTTAGTTGGCTCCTCTCCGAAGAGGAGAGAATTGTGCCCAAACCTGGCCGTTCAGCACGGCGATAGTCTCGCGAAAATATCTCTCCGGAGAGATATCTAATGAACTTATCCCGATATATCGCAGTGTTTGGGTCTTGCGCGATCCAACATGAGAACTGAAACGACTAAATGGCGGAAGAGGAGGGATTCGAACCCCCGATACCCTTTCAGGTACGCCAGTTTTCAAGACTGGAGCCATCAACCACTCGGCCACTCTTCCTGTTTGAAGTTTAGTATGCGCCGGGCAGGTAGCGCAAAGAATCAGATGCACCATGTGTTGCGCTGTCTCAATCGTTGCGGCGGAGGCGATGGAGCTTTACCTTGCGGGCAATCGTAAGCCCCACCCTGAGATAAAGCTCGATGGCGTGATTGTTTTCGGCGCTGACGTGAAGCCAGGACACCAGGCCGTTGCGACGGTGATTTCGCACGAGATGCCAGATGAGGCTCGCTGCATGACCTTTGCCGCGATGTGAAGCATGAGTGCAGATGCCGCTGATCTCGGGGTAGCCATCGAGGGTTATACGTTCGCCGCCCATTGCGATCAATTCGCCGTCGGATCGAACGCCGTAGTAGGAGCCCATTTCGCTGGTCCTGCTGCGGAAGAAGCCAGGGAATGCGAGATCAGTGAGGGCAACCATCTCGGATGCGTTTGCGCTGGAGAGCGGGACGATGGCTGACGAAGGCGGGGGCGGCGTAACTTCGTCGGGCAGCACCATCTGGAGACACTCCAGATTTCCAATGCAGGATAGTTCCGGCACAGAGGGGTAGCTTTCCCCTATGAGCCATACGGACTCTCCGGGCGTGAGGAGCGAGTGAAGGGATCGCAGGGCGCTTTTGCTCGGCGTCGCTACTGCCGCGAAGGGTGCGACGTCGGCAGGATAGCGGCAGGCCTCGACGCTCGGCACGGCGAAGTGGCGGTGCTTCGTTTGAAGGGCATGCCACACCGGATTTGCGAAGAGGCTCTCTGGCAGATCGGTCATTCTTTAAAAATGGGATGATTTCCCATCCGTTCCCGCTGCAATTTCTACCGAGTCTCCGAGACAGCGGTTCCAGCGCAGCAAGAAGCGCCTCCGTAGAACATTGGAGCCGCTTCTTGCTTGAGGCGGAGGTGTTGCCCGGTTAGAAGAACAGCTTGGCGGCGACCTGCAACTGGCGGGGGCCATAGAGGGTGTTGTTGGTGCTTGAGGGGGCGTCGAAGGCCGATGCGCCGGTTCCGGTGAAGGGACCGATGCAGCCCTGGAGCGGCGAGCCGGAGGGGCCGGGGGTTTGGGTTGCGGTGCTGCATGAGCCGGTAGCTGCGGCAGCCGTGTAAGTGGAGTAGGTGGAGTTCACACCAGTGATGATGCGGTGGTTGAGAAGGTTGAAGGCCTCGCCGGTGAACTGGAGTTTGATGGCCTCGTGGATGGGGACGTCGCGCGAGATGCGGAAGTCGAAGTTGTTGAAGCCGGGTCCGATGATGCTGTTGCGGCCGATCTGCGGGGGGCGGCCAGTGGTGGCGAGGCCGGAGCTGGAGCTCATGGCTCCGCCGTAGATGTTGCCGTCGGCGCCGTAGCTTCCGGTGCCTCCGTTGTAAACGGTTCCGCTCATGCTGGCGGCGATAGGCTGGCCGGCTGAGGCGGTTTCGGTGCCGCTGAAGGTGAAGCCGTCGACGAGGATCTTGCCCCACTTGTTGCTCTCAAACAGCTTCGGGTTGTAGACGAAGCTGAAGACGAAGCGGTTGCGGACGTCGATGTCGGAGAGTCCGTTCTCTGCGCGGACGTTGTTGGGATCGAGGACTGGGTTGCCGCCGTAGAAGGTACCGAAGGCGCCCTGGACCTGGTCGGTGTCGCTGGCGTGGGACCAGGTGTAGTTGGCGAGGACCTCGAGACCGTTGTTGAAGGGCCGGCGAAGGGAGACGGCGAGTGAGTTGTACCAGGTGTTGGCTACGCTGAAGCCGGTGTTGTAGGACTGCAGGCGGGAGTCGCGACGGTCGGAGACAAGATAGACGGGTACAGTGAGCTGGTTGACTAGCTTACCGCTGGCATCGAGGAGGTTGTAGGTGCGGGAGCCGTGCGGCGTCTGGCCGATGAGGTTGGCATCGAGGAAGACGGGGAGGCGGAGGCTGCGAGTGCCGACGTAGCCGACGGAGAGGGACATCTTGCCGGGAAGAGCCTGCTCGACGCCGAGCTCAGCTTCGTGCGCGAGGGGCGGGACGAAGTTGGGATCGAGGCCGTGGAAGCTCTGCTGGCCGACGACCTGGGGGCCGCCCACCTTGGGTGCGGTTCCGCCGACCGGTGTCAGCACGCTGGAGAGAGCCGGGCCGGTGGGAAGGAAGGGCACGAACGGGAAGGAAAGGGTGTTGGTGGAGGACGGTACGGTCTTGCAGGTGGACGTCGGCGTGCCGACGGTAGCGCCGCAGCCGAAGTAGTTGTAGTTGACCTGGACGACTCCGTTTTCCACGCGCATGGCGTAGTAGGTGGAGCCCTGGTTGAGCCCGGAGAAGAGGCCGTATCCTGCGCGGACGACGGTGCCTGCATACGGCTGCCAGCTGGCTGCGATACGGGGTTGGAAGCGGTCCGTGACGTTCTTGATGGTGGAGGAGTAGAAGGTCGAGAGCGGAGCGAAGTTCGTGTTGTTCTTGATGGGCGGCGGGGTGAGTTGGATGTCGTAGCGCACGCCAACGGTAACCGTGAGGTTTGGGCGGACCTTCCAGGAGTCTTCGGCGAAGCCGTCGAACATCTTCATCCAGAAGTCGTCCCTACCCTGGGTGTTGGGGGCGGTGTTGATCTGGTCGATGGTCTGGACGAAGGAGGTGTAGTGATAGCCGGCGTAGGGGTCGGTGTTGCCGGGCTGTCCGGCGAAGACGTCCTGGGCCCAGGACTGGAAGTTCTGCGCGGAGGTGGTGCCGGAGTAGCTGTAGACTCCGCCGCCCTGGAAGAGGTTGATCATGACTTCGTGGACGAGGTTGACGTCGCCGCCGAACTTGAGCGAGTGGTGTCCGTGGACGGTATTGAAGACGTCGGTGAACTGGATGCGGTGCTCGTTGGGCTCAGCGATCCGGGGCAGAGCGAGGTTCATGCCATAGGTAAAGACCCCGTTGGCGATGCTGGGCCCGGGGCCGTTGGCACCGGCGGTTTCGAGATCCTGACCGTATTGGAAGTGGACCTGGTTGACGGAGCGAGACGAGACCTGCGTGGTGAAGCCGGCGACGAGGAAGCGCTCGTGGTAGCTGGTAGGCGCGTTGGTCGAGGGGGAGCTTCCGGCGAAGGTGGGTGAGGGGTTGTACCCGTAGGAGGAGTCGAAGTCGTTGAAGTTGTAGTTGACGAAGGCGTCGTTCTTCGCATTGATGTGCCAGTCGAGGCGGGGGAAGAAGAGATTCGTCTTGGCGAAGCGCGAGGGAGCGCCGAAGCCATTGTTCAGGATGAAGTTGATGGCGTTGGTGCATTGCGCGGCAGTAATGGTAGTTGGGCACTGCGTAGGCGAGATGATGGTGCCGGTGTTCTTGGGGTCGAGGGTGGGCACCAGCGTGACGGTGTTGTTGTTGTAGTAGAGCGCCTTGCCGACCCGGCGGAAGCCGTCGTAGGTGAAGAAGTAGAAGAGGCGGTCCTTGATGATCGGGCCGCCGACGGAACCGCCGAACTGCTGCTGCTGGTGGATGGGCTGGGTGAGGAGGAAGGCCGCGGCCTGCGGGTTGGCGGTGTTGAACAGCGCGTTCCACTTGGTCTGGGGATCGAGCGCGTTCAGGCTAGGGTAGCGGAGGTAGTAGAAGAGATCGCCGTGGATGGCGTTGGTACCGGACTTGGTGATGGCGTTAACCTGTCCGCCGACGGCCTGTCCAAACTCGACGGAGTAGTTGGAGGTGGCCGCCTGGAACTCTTTGATGGAGTCGAGAGAGTAGACGTAGGGAGCTCCCGAGGAGCGGCCGCGTGCCTCGGAGAAGAGCATCTGGTTGTTGTTGCCTCCGTCGACGTAGTTCTGGTTGTAGAGGCCGGAGATGCCGCGGAAGGCGACCAGGCCGCTGCCGCCGTCCTGAACAACGTTGGGGGTGAGGAGGACGAAGTTGCTCCAGTTACGGCCGTTGACGGGAAGATTGCCGATGAGCTGCTGGCCGACGGTCTGGGAGACTTCGGTCTTCTCGGTGTCGATGAGGGGAGATTCACTGGTGACTATGACTTCAGTGGAGACGGAGGCGGGAGGGAGGGAGGCGTCAACTGTGAGGATCTGGCCGACCGTCAGGAGGAGGTTTTTGCGGTCTACCTTGCCGAAGGCGCCACCGCCCAGGGTGACTTCGTAGTGGCCGGGCTGGAGGAAGCTGGCAGTGTAGGAGCCATCGGCGTTGGTCGCAATGGTGCGGGTGACACCGGTATCGGTATCGAGCACGGTGACCGTGGCGTTGGGCACAGCCGCACCGGAGGAGTCGGTGACAGTGCCGGTGATGTTGCCGACGCCGGAGGTTTGGGCCGAGACAAGAACAGGGGCAAAGACGAAAGAGAAGATGGCTACTGCGAAGACGAACAAACGCTGACACGCTGTGGAAGATTTCATAGGGCACTGCCTCCTGAAAAACACCGACGGCAAATACGGTGTGTGAATGGGGATGCGTATCGTTTCGAATTCGGCTGTGCCATCTGCCGGAAGACGTTCGTTAGCAACCAAAAACTGAAATGTTGAAGTACTTCAACAGTCAGGCTTTCGGGTGGGGGCTGTCAAGGGATTTCATCAAAAACCGGCCTGTAACAGCCTTTTTTTATAGTATTTTCGCATGGAGGAGACTGATTCCAGGACGCGAGGTGCCGGCAAGACCGCAGTCCAGAGGTGGCTTAGTGAAGCTGATTTGGGATGACGGCGTACTGGATCAACAGTTCGAAGGGAACGACTTTGAGAGTGTTTTCGTGGGTGGCTTCGAGGATGATCGGGCAGGCGGCTCCGGCCTGCTGGACCTGCAGCCAGCGGGAGGCACAGATGCACCAGCGATCGCCGGGCTTGAGCCCGGCGAATCCGAACTGGGGCATAGGAGTGGTGAGGTCGTTGCCCAATGCCTTGGAGGCTGCAAGAAAGGGAGCGTCGACGACGCAGCAGATGGTGTGGACGCCGTGGTCTTCGGGGCCCGTCTCGCAACAACCTGTGCGGTAAAAACCCGTCATGGGTTCGCAGCCACAGATGTCGAGAGGCTGGCCGAGGACGTTTTTGCCGCGATTCTTGATGGGTTCGACGGTGGGCATCAGGATAAGTTCTCAGTTGTCAGTTCTCAGTTGTCAGTTTCCAGCTTCAAAGGTATACAGCGGGATTTTAAGCCGCCTCCTGAGAACTGACAACGGACAACTGAGAACGCATTTACTTTGCGGCGAGCGCCAGCTGCTGTTGGTATTCCTCGTAGGGGCCCTTGTGGTCGGTGATGCGGAAGTCTGTAGGGCCGCCTTCGAAGTGCCAGATACGCGTACCGGCTTCTTCGATCAGGTCCTCGTCGTGAGTGACGAGGAAGACCGTGCCTTCGTACTTCTGGATCGCCTGGTTCAGGGCGTTGATGCTTTCGAGGTCCAGGTGGTTTGTCGGTTCGTCGAAGACGAGGACGTTGGGTTTCTGCAACATGATCTTGCAGAAGAGCAGTCTTGCCGCCTCTCCTCCTGAGAGCGCGTCGGTCTTCTTGAGGCCTTCTTCACCGCGGAAGAGCATCTGGCCGAGGATGCCGCGGATGTCTTCTTTGGTGGCCTCGGGGTCGAATGTGTGCAGCCACTCGGCTACCGTGGTGCCCTTGGTGATGGAGCCGGTGTGGTCCTGGGCGAAGTAGCCGATGGAGACCTCGTGTCCCCACTTGACGGTGCCGGAGTCGATGGAGACATCTTTTTCTTCGATGCCCGGGCCATTGGCGAGGAGAGCTTTCAGGAGCGTGGTCTTGCCTTGCCCGTTGCGACCGATGAGGACGACTTTGTCACCACGCTGGACGGCGGCGGAGAAGTTGTTGATGACGTGTTCGACTTTACCGTCCTTCTGGGTGTAGGACTTGTTGACGTTTTCGAACTCGAGAACGTGCTTGCCGGAGGGACGATCCATCTTGAAGGCGATGAAGGGACGCGCAATGTTGGAACGGGCGAGTTCGCTGGTGGCGAGGCGTTCCACTTCTTTTTTGCGGGAGTTCACCTGGGACGAACGCGTGCCGGCAGAGAAGCGGGCGATGAAGTCGTTGAGTTGGGCGATCTTCTTTTCGCGCTGTTCGTTCTGGCTCTCGATGCGGGTGCGGATGCTGGTCTTCTGCAGGACCATGTCGTCGTAGCCGCCGTTGTAGGTGATGATGGTCTCGTAGTCGATGTCGGCGATATGGGTGCAGACATTGTTGAGGAAGTGGCGGTCGTGCGAGATGGTGAGGACGGTGCCGTTGTAGCGGTTCAGAAAGTCTTCAAGCCAATGGATGGACTCGAGGTCGAGGTAGTTGGTGGGCTCGTCGAGGAGGAGAGCTTCGGGGTTGCCGAAGAGGGCCTGGGCGAGTAGCACGCGGACCTTCTGGCCACCCTGGAGCTCGGACATCTTGCGTTCGTGGAGCTCGTCGGGGATATCGAGGCCCTGGAGGAGGACTGCGGCGTTGGACTCGGCTTCGTAGCCATCCTCGTCGCCGACGATGCCTTCGAGCTCACCGAGGCGGGAGCCGTCTTCATCGGTCATCTCGGGCTTGGCGTAGATGACCTCGCGCTCTTCCAGAGCGGCCCACAGAGCTTTGTTGCCCATGATGACGGTGTCGATGACGCGATAGGCGTCGAACTCGTACTGATCCTGCTTGAGGACGCCGACTTTCTTAGGGCGGACGACGTTACCCTTCTGGGCGTCGATCTCGCCGGTAAGGACCTTCATGAAGGTGGATTTGCCGGCTCCGTTTGGGCCGGTAAGGCCGTACCGGCGACCTGTCGTGAAGGTGACGGAGACGTCCTCAAAGAGGAGCTTGGAGCCGTAGCGCATGGTTACATTGGAGACGGAGATCATAGGGTTCTTTCTATTTTATAGGCCCAATTCATTGAAACGCTGTGAATGGGTCGTCGTTTCGAAGGGTGCGGTGTGCGTCACACTAAGTCCAAACACTCCCGTGCAATAGGCTAACCGCCGTCCGACTATCGACCGGAAACCAACAGTAAGAAAAATTGATCTTGAAGGTGCGACGGCGAGTGAGGGCGCGGCGTACAACGCCAACGGTCTTTCCTCAATTTTACATGGTTTGCGATCTCAATGCAGCTACGGACACGGTGCGACGACGATAGAGGAGGCTTGCGAGATGCAGGAGGAGCAGAGCGTCGAGAGGCATGCGAAAGCGAGGGTCTGAGTTGGTAAGCAGAAACGGAAGAATATAGACGACTTCGAAGGTGATTAGGAGTTTGTCTTCAAAGGCGAGAGGAGGACGTCCCGGAAACAGGAGTGCGGCGAGAAATAAAAAGACAGGAAGCGCGAGGAAAGATTTCATCAGACCGAAGGCGGAGAAGAGAGCGTGCAGCTTGGTGTCGGGGCGAAAGAAGGTGAAGAGTTTGAGGACGACTAACTTGAGTTCTTCGCGAGGATTGTGGATGGCGAAGAGAATGGCCCGCCGCGTGTAGGTGCTGCCCATCTCGGGGGTGTGAAAGTCAGGCAGCGGCTCGCCGGAGTGTGTCGCGTAGAAATCGGGAACAAGGGAGAATTCCGCGTTGAGATGGTTGAGCAGAGCGGCCCTTGTCTGCGGGTTGTGGCCTGCGTAGAGGTTATAGGGGCCGTTGCGGGGAAAGAAGACGGAACCATGACTGGTGATGCCCAGTAGAGAAAATCCGGCAGCGGCGATGAGAAGGAATACCGCAACGTGTCCGGCAGTGCTCGAGAGAGAGAGCCGTTCGGCGGAGCAGCAGGAGGACGATAACGATGGGCAACAGAAGCATCAGGTTGGGACGGCAGAAGACGGCAGCAGCAAAGATGAGACCGGAGACGGCGGTCAGCTTCAGACGTGGCGACGGCATACTGTGACCGATACGCAGGCTTACGAGAACCAAGAGGAGCAGAAGAATGGTGCTAAGCGTGAGATCCCATAGTTTGGTGACCGAGAGGATGACGTCCGGAAATAGCACGACCGGCAGCGAGCCGTAAGCGCTCCAGGTAGGCGGAAGGCGCAGCTCACGGAGCAGCAGATAGCAGACGCCGGCGAGGGCTAATTGAAGTAAGATCTGCAGCACAACGATGCCGCGGTCACCCGCAAAACGATAGGCTGGACCGGCGAAGAGTGGGTAGGCGAGTGGGGTAAAGGTGTCAGCGACGCGACCGTTGGCGGCCCACTCAATGGTGTCGGCCTGGTACCCGGGCATCGGATAGCTGACGTGTGTCCGGAGCGCGGTGGCGATGCTCAGGACTGCAGTGACCAGCAAGAGGAAGATCAAAGGCCGTTTGGAGAGCATCTATGCTGATGGTAGGTACTGGTTGAAAGTTGGTCAAGAAAAGCCGCTCCACTATGGCCCGAGACTTTGTCTCGAGTCAAATGTCGGAAACAGAATCAGGATTTCCCTATAAGCACCCCGGCTGCGAAGACAAGGCCTCCCAAGTTGGGAAGGTTTTCGGACATGATTGATAGCGGGACAGGTATAAGCCTAAAGCGCTCCGCTCTGCGGCTGGTTGGCCGGCAGAGCGGAGCACGTTCGCTTCAGTTATTGGCCTCGGCGGGCTGGGCCTGAGCGGCTGCTGCCGGGGCGGCTGTTGGAACGGCTGTTACCGTGTCCACGGCCGCTGGAGTTGCGTTCGCCTGAGAATCCGCCTCCACCGTTGCGGCTACGGAAGCCGTTCTTGTTGCCGCCGTAGTTGGCGTTTGGCGTCGACATCGGGGCGACTGGATCGTTACCCTTCCAGGAACGAGTTTCAAGCTGCATGATGTCCATCCCCGGAGCTGTTACGTCGAGGGGCTGGTTGCGAACTTCCTTCTCAAGGTTCTTATCGGCCTCGCGCCACTCGAACTTTATCTTCAATTCGCGCTCGAGCTTGCGGGCGTCGTGTCTCTCCTGAGGCATGACGAAGGTGGTGGCTATGCCCTTTGCTCCTGCACGGCCAGTGCGGCCGATGCGGTGGACGAAATCGTCCGATGCGTTGGGCAGATCGTAGTTGACGACGTGGGCGATATCCTGCACGTCGATGCCGCGTGCGGCTACGTCGGTCGCGACAAGGACGCGATGCTTGCCGTTCTGGAAGCCCTTCAACGCGGCAGTGCGCTGCGATTGGCTGCGGTCGCCGTGGATTACGTCGGCATCGTGGCCGAGCCGTTCGAGTTTCTTCGAGATGCGGTCGGCGCCGTGTTTGGTGCGGGAGAAGACGAGGAAGGTTCCCTCTTCCTGACGCAGCATCTGGTCGAGCAGGCCGAGCTTCTGGTCCTGCATGACGGTGTAGACGCGAAGCGCTACCTGGTCGGATGGCTTGGAGGTCTGGCCGATCTCGACGCGGACAGGCTTGTTGACGTAGTCGCGGACGATCTCGCGAATGTTGGCGTCGAGCGTGGCCGAGTAACACATGGTCTGGCGGGTCTTCGGCACGGCGCCGACGATGCGGCGGATGGCGGGAAGGAAGCCCATGTCGAGCATGCGATCGACTTCGTCGAGGACAAGCATCTCGACGGAGTTGATGTTGATCTCGCGGCGACGGAGGAAGTCTTCGAGACGGCCGGGCGTTGCGACGACGAGGCGTGGGCCGCGGTCCAGTTGATCGAGCTGATTGTTCTCCGAGAGGCCACCGCAGACGAGAACCGCGTCGCTCTTGGAGCCGGGGACGAGTTTCCAGTAGGCATCGAGGACCTGCATGGCGAGTTCGCGCGTGGGCAGCAGGATGAGCGCGCGGATGGGGCCGCGTTTGCCCTTGGTGCTGGGCACTGAGGTCGCGTCCATGCGCTGGATCATTGGGATGAGGAAGCTGAGAGTCTTGCCTGTGCCGGTGGAGGCGGTGGCGAGAATGTCGCTGCCTTCGAGGGCAGGCGGGATGGCTTTGGCCTGGACCGGGGTCGGCGTGGTGAAGCCAGCGTTGGTCAGGCGATTCTTAAGCGAATCCGAGATGTTGAAGTCGGTGAAGCGCACGTCGTCAACAAGGGAGAGGCCGTTTGGGCTGGCGGTCCCCGGATTGAGCTGGGATTGGCTGTGCTGGGGAGGGTTGGAAGGTGCAGTGTGCTGGTGATTCTGTGTGTGTTGTTCGTTTTGTTCTAAAGTTGCAGAGTTCAAAATTTTTCCTGTTCTAAGTGCCCTGTTTTTGGGGCGGTTTGGGAACGACATAGGAATGCAGGTTGGCCTTAGCAGGCACCATGGATTTCAATTAGTCAGCATTGCTTGTCGTTTGCGAAGCGCTGCTGCTGCACGGCGAGACTTGTCCGTTGACGAGTCTTCCAGCCAGAGCAACCAGCGCGTCCTTCCAGAACTTAGGGAAGGTCTGCGGTGGGGAGAGGCGAATCGCAGTCTCTGGCCAAACTCTGAATTCCATGAAGAGTTTTTGCCTGCGATGCCCGTACTCCTTTTTTCCAGAGTACAAAATAAGCATAACACATCGGGAGTTCCATTAGCGATGGGGACTCGCCAAAGGCACTGCTTGCCCAAGAGGGGCCGTCCGCAAATGGACAGAAGAATCCACGGATGAACAGCTTCCGATTGTCGATTCGATCGAACCTGCCTTATTTGCGTGATTTAGCCATTCGCCGCATTGGAAGGACAAGTGCAATGTAAAGTGACACAAACCTTCGAGGTAGGCAGGGATGCAGTCATTGATGCAGGACCTACGTTTTTCCCTTCGCCAGATCCGGCGTTCGCCTGGGTTTATGGTGACGGCAGTGCTGACGCTTGCATTGGGTGTGGGCGCGAATACCGCGATCTTTTCGCTGCTGGATCAGGCGCTGCTGCGCTCGCTGCCGGTGCGCGCCCCGGAGCAACTTGTTATTTTGAGCACCACAGGCAAATCCTGGCAGGGACACAGCAGCGACCATGGCGCGGGGGTTGAGAAGTCGTTCTCGTATCCGATGTACCGGGATCTGCGCGATCGCGGGACGGCGTTTGAAGGCCTGATCGCCACCGCACCAACGGGAGTCGGCATCGCGCGCAACAACGCATCGGACCTCGCCGACGCAGAGATCGTGAGTGGGAACTACTTCAGTGTGCTCGGGGTCCCGGCGGCTCAGGGGCGCCTGCTGACCGCGAACGACGATGCGACGCCCGGCGGCAATCCGGTCGTGGTGCTGAGTTATCACTATTGGAAGACGCATCTGGGGTCGGATACGCAGGCGGTTGGACAGACGCTTTCCATCAACGGGTTCCCGTATCAGATCATCGGCGTGTCTGCGCCGGAGTTCCAGAGTGCAGTCTGGGGGCAGGTGCCAGACGTCTTTGTTCCGATGTCGATGCTGGATCAGGTGATACCGGGTAAGGGTGATCGCCTGCAGAACCACAGAGATCGCTGGATGAACATCGTTGGCCGCCTGAAGCCCGGCGAGACGCCCGAGCGGGCGCAGGTGGCGACGGCTCCGCTGTGGCATGCACTGCGGGCGGAGGAGCTAAAAGCTCTGGGAACCAAGTCGCCACGCTTTGTGGATGATTTCCTGACGCGAAGTGAGTTGCAGGTACTCCCCGGATCCAAGGGGCTATCTTACGAACGAGGCTCAATCGAGAAACCGCTGCTGGCGGTAATGGCGATGGCGTTTCTGGTTCTCCTGATCGCCGCGGTGAACGTGGCCAGCCTGCTGCTGGTTCGCTCAGCGGCACGAGTGCGCGAGTTCTCTCTGCGGTATGCGCTGGGAGCAAATGCGCGGCGTGTCGTACAGCAGTTGCTCCTGGAGGGCACGCTGATTGGTATTGCGGGCGGAGCCGCCGGCCTGCTGATCGCACCGATGTGCATTCGCGTGCTGGTGCAACGGCTTGCCTCGGATGGATCCACGCCGTTCTCGACGACGCTGGATGCTCGCCTGCTGGCATTCAACTTTTCGATTGCGTTGGGGGTCAGTGTCCTGTTCAGCCTCGCGCCTGCGGTGCAACTGCTCAGGCCGGATATTGTGAATTCGCTGAAGCAGCAGACAGCCACGATGTCTGGCGGCTCGTTAAGTTTTCGCCGTTTGATCGTTTCGCTACAGGTAGGCCTGAGTGTCCTGCTACTGGTCGGTTCCGGCCTGTTCGTGCGCACGATGCAGAATCTGCGCCAGGTCGATACGGGATTCAACACCTCGCACCTGATCACGTTTCACATCGATCCTCTGCTCTCCGGCTATTCGAAGGAGAAGATTCCTTTGTTGCATCAGAGTGTTCTCGACGCCGTGGCGGCGCTGCCTGGCGTGCAGGCGGTTGCCGCGACCGATGACGCGGAGCTGGCGGATACCGGTCACGGTGGAAATGTGACAGTAGAGGGTTACACCGCGCCAGCCGATGAGGACTTCGACGTGGAAGAACCGGATGTCAATGCGAGCTTCTTTCACGCGATGCAGGTACCGGTACTGGCGGGACGCACCTTCAGGGAAGACGATGACGCCACGCATCCGCCGGTGGTTGTTGTCAACGAGACCTTTGTGAAGCATTACTTCAACAGCCCGGCGGCAGCGGTTGGAGGACGCGTGGCCAGCGGCGCCGGCAAGAACCTTACGTACATGACGATCGTCGGGGTAACGCGAGACGCCAGGCACCGGGACCTGCGCAAGCCGGCAATAGCAACACTCTTCACTCCGCTTCGACAGGCAACGTTCGCAGGCCAGCTCTATCTTTATCTCCGCACCGCGATGCCGCCCGAACAGACTTTCGCTACGATCAGACAGGCGATGAAGCAGATCGATCCGGGGCTGGCCGTCAACGAGATGCGGACGATGGACGACCAGATCGATACGACGCTTTCTAACGAGCGCATGATCGAGCTGCTGGCGATCTCGTTTGGTTTGCTGGCAACAACGCTGGCAGGCGTTGGCCTCTATGGTGTGCTGGCGTATTCGACAGCACAACGTACGCGGGAGATCGGCATTCGTATTGCGCTTGGATCCTCGCGGCTAGGGGTTTCGCGGCTGGTTCTGGCAGATGTGCTGCGGCTTGCGGGGATTGGGATTGTGGTGGCCATTCCCTGCTCCGCGCTGCTGGGCAGGCTGCTGCGGAGTCAGCTCTTTGGGGTTTCGGCTGCCGATCCCTTTACGCTGGGTGCAGTTGTTTTGCTGATTGCGGTCGTCGCGCTTGTCGCAGCGATCCTGCCGGCGCACCGCGCCTCTACGGTTGATCCAACCACTGCACTTCGTACGGAGTAGCCGACGTCTAAGGAAAAAACGGCGATCCCGGAATTTGCTGATCCGTTGTCGCCGTTTGGTTTTCGATGCGCGGGTCTAGATGTGGCAGCTGACCATGCCACGTTTCTCAAGATACCTCTGGTGGTACTCTTCGGCCTTCCAGAACGTGGTGGCCGGAATGACCTGGGTTGCGACGGGTCTGCGATAAGAGCCGGAGGCGTTGAGTTCGGCGATCTTTGCGCGGGCCTGAGCGAACTGCTCATTGTTATGCGTGAAGATAACGCTGCGGTACTGTGAACCCCAGTCCGGGCCCTGGCGGTTGACCTGGGTGGGATCATGCATGGCGAAGAACACGTCCAACAGCGTTTCGTAAGGAAGACGAGATGGGTCGAAGGTGACTTCGACGACTTCCGCATGGCCGGTGCGGTCGGTACAGACTTCTTTATAGGTTGGGTGTTCGAGGTCGCCGCCTTCGTATCCTACGGCTGTATCGATAACACCGGAAAGCTCACCAAATCGGGTTTCTACGCCCCAAAAACATCCTGCACCAAATGTTGCTTTTTGCATTGCCACTCTGTTGCTCCTTAGCTTCCTATTGGATGCTTCCGAGCTGTGATTGTCATCACCCGGAAGATTAATAGCGGGAGTATTCTGGGCGCACGAATAGAGATGTGTCAATGGGGTTCATGGAACTTTTGTGGGAGTGTAAGCAGGTCGTAATATTTGGGCCAAAAGCGCTGAAAGGACGAGTTTTTTGTCGGCTGGCGAACACAATGAGTAACGGCAATTTGTAGAACCTAGCTCGAGCGCCGAGCCCGGCTCGCGGACTTGGTTCCAGTAGGCTGGCGGCGTGGCCTTGTGGATTTTTTCTTGGCCGGAGACTTGAGCTGAGCGAACTCCGGCGTCCTCTTTTTGGGGACGACTTTTTTGCCCTTAGCCGCGCGATC